>Ga0315900_10000399_pt1 | contig 77222 bp, 70 predicted proteins | sample LakEriMetagenome_FD_203521 | JGI IMG/M metagenome (GOLD analysis project Ga0315900, IMG submission 203521) | Freshwater fungal communities from buoy surface, Lake Erie, Ohio, United States - Buoy 12 MA114 | ecosystem: Environmental > Aquatic > Freshwater > Lake > Lake biofilm | place: USA: Lake... | reverse complement strand
TCTAATGATTTTTTTACTTCGAACTATGAATTTCGCATGTCTGGCGTTCACGGTTCCGACTATTGGGGATTTGGAAGTGGTTGGAATGAAGATGTCCTTGTTGGTGGATTGTATCACAATGGAAATTTGGCTTATCACGAAAATTATGGATCTGGTAATTTCCTTGAACTCGGTGGTGGTGAAGCACCTACGGGTTATGTGAATCCTGGAAATAATCGTAAAACTTATTTTTCAGACATTGCGGGAAAAATTATTCCAATTAATTTGAATGATCCGATTGCCAATGCAGCGTTTGGAATGGCTCCAAACGAAAGTTATTGGGCTGCTGAATCAAGTGAAATGGAATTTCATCCGAATTGTTATTCCATTGCTTACATTGGAAAAGACAATGCCATTTGGAAAACTACAGATGCTGGAGCTTCATTCAATTTGTTGTATACATTTGGAACCAATACCGCTAATCAGATTAAGTACATTGAGGTTTCATCAAGCAATCCCAATGTCATTTATTTAAACCAACAACCAAGTTCTGGTTCAAATGGAACACTTTGGAAAACAACCGACGGTGGAGTTACATGGAGTCAGTTGAACAAACCATCAGGAAATAGCAGAAGGATGCTACTTTCGTTAAATCCACAAAATGAAAATGAGTTATGGATTGCCTATCCAGATGGTTCAAATGGATTCAAAGTATATAAAACAACAAATTCCGGTCAATCATGGGAAAACTGGACATCCTCTATTTTTAACAACGAATCGGTGCAAGCGTTGAATTACATTGCAGGAACAGATGGTGGAGTTTACATCGCAACGAATCGTGCTGTTTATTACAAAAATAATCAAGGTCAATTTCAGCTTGATAACAGTGGGTTGCCTTTATTTACAAGTGGAAATATTATAAAACCATTTTATCGAGATGGAAAAATTCGTTTAGCAACTTATGGTAAAGGAATTTGGGAAAGTACTTTAAGCGAACAGCCTGCCTACCCTATTGCAAGAGCTATGGTTGATAAATTGTCCCAAGAGGTAGTTTGTGAAATTGATTCTTTTTATTTTGAAGACCATTCATTTCTAAATCATACGAATGCAACATGGAATTGGACTTTTCCGACGGGTTCGCCAAGCACTTCAACTCAAAGAAATCCTTCTGTATTATTTACACAAGCTGGTTCTCATCAAGCTATTCTAGAAATCACGGACGGGAATGGCAATTCGGATTCAGATACTATACAAATTAGCGTGAACTATTTGAGTTTACCAACTTCGATTTCAGAGGGTTTTGAAGGTACATTTGTACCAAGTGGATGGAGTATCAACAATCCAAATAACGATGCCCAATGGTCACTTTCATCAAGCGCCGGCGGATATGGTAATTCTAATAAATCTGCCATTTTTGATAATTACAATAACGATTCGCAAGGAAATTCGGATGATCTGATTATGAATTTCAATCCTTCTGTGATAGCTGCCAATTCATACTTAAAATTTGATGTTGCTTATGCACGATGGGGATCAGGATATAGCGATACGTTGGAAGTTTTAGCTTCAACAGATTGTGGACAAACGTATCAAAGTCTTTATTTAAAAGGAGGAACAGATTTGGCAACTTCACCGGATTTTCAAGATTACTTTACTCCTAATTCTTCTCAATGGCGAACGGATTCAATTGATTTGGCCAGTTATTCCAACGAGTCAAATCTTCAAATTGCATTTCGTAATATTGGTCGGTACGGAAATGTCCTTTATTTAGATAATATCAATATCGGGAATTTAGCTTTACTCAATGAAATTGAAATTTCGTCGCTTAACGTTTATCCAAATCCAATAAAAAACGGATCGTGTTTATCTTGGAATTCAACCATAAATGAACCGGTCACTTTAAGAATATTTGATCCTAAAGGAAAACAAGTATTTGCAAAACAAATAGATGGAAATCAATTAGTTATTCCTGAAAATATGAAATCCGGAAATTATTTAATACAATTTCAATATGCGAATACAATCTACAACAGGCCTTTTATTATTATCGATTGACAAGGTTTTTATTAACATTTGGATAATTTATTTGGCATAATTTGTGATATTTGTCGAGAAATTATAAAAATGAAATACCTCTTTTCTCTTATACTGTTTTTAACTGCTTTTTGCGGTTTTTCCCAAGATGCAAAGTCGCAAGGAATTCTTGATAAACTGTCGACTAAAATGAAAGGAATGAGTTCCTTTTACATTGAATTTAGCGCAAATATAAAAAACTCCAAAAGCGGTCAAAATGAAAATGAGACTGGTAAAGGTTGGGTTAAGGGCAACAAATATTACGCCTCCTATGGTGAAAATACAATTATTTCAAACGGTGTAAAAACTTGGACTGTCGTTAAAGAGGAGGGCTCAATTTACGAGTCCGATGCTAATTCTGGAGATGACGGTTTAAATCCAAAGAAATTAATGACAATTTGGGAAACAGGCTTCAAAAATGCTTACGACAAAGAATCAACATTGAACGGAGAGGGTGTGCATATAATTAATTTAACTCCAAAAGTACCTGCAAAAGCAGATTATCATACAATTGTGCTTTACATTTCAAAGGGTAACGATTTAAAGAAAGCGATAATGAAAGCTAAAGACGGTTCTGTGATGACATATTCATTGACAAAATTCTCATCAAACCCAACGATTGACGAAAGCAAATTCATTTTTGATAAGAAAAAATACCCAGGATATCCCGTAATAAAGGACTAATTAACGCTTCATCGCTCGCGCCATTTCTAGTTTATCGTCTTTTTCTTTCAAGTCTTGACGTTTATCATGTAGTTTTTTTCCAACAGCACTGGCTAATTCTACTTTTACCCAGCCTTTATCCGAAAGAAACAATTTTAGTGGAATTATCGTGTTTCCTTTTGTTTTAAGAAATTTCTCTAGTTGATTAATTTCCTTTTTATTCAATAATAATTTTCGATCTGCCCTTGGTTTATGATTGTAGAAAGAACCATTCTCATATTCAGTTATATGCATGTTGCGTATCCAAATTTCACCAAGAGAAAATATACAATATGCTTCTAAAATACTTGCCTTTCCATTTCGAATCGACTTTATTTCTGTTCCACTCAATTGAATTCCTGCCGTATAAATATCCGTTAGGTGGTATTCGAATCTTGCTTTTTTATTTCGGATATTCAATTCTTTCATCGAAATACAAAGTTAGCCAAATCCATGCGTATTAATCGCTGTTAATTCATTATTTTTGAAGGTGCAAATTCCATCCAAGTATTTAGAAAACGCAGTTAATCAATTAAGTTCTCTTCCCGGTGTTGGTCGGAGAACTGCCTTGCGATTAGCATTGTTTTTATTAAAAAAATCTGATTCGGAAATGAATGATTTCACAGATTCTTTAAAAGGTTTGCATACACACATTAAATTTTGTGAAATTTGTCATAACATCTCTGATCACCCTATTTGCGGAATCTGCGCAAATAGCAACCGAGATAAATCCATTATTTGTGTCGTGGAGGATATTCGTGATGTAATGGCAATAGAGTCTACCGGGGCATATAAAGGAATCTATCATATATTAGGCGGACTTATTTCTCCGATGGACGGTATAGGGCCTAATCAATTGAATATTAATTCATTAGTAAATAAAGCTGAAGAATCCAAACCAAAGGAAATAATTTTTGCTTTAAGTCCAACAATGGAGGGTGATACGACAAATTTTTATTTATTCAAAAAATTACAGCACCTTTCCATATATATATCAACCTTGTCAAGAGGAGTATCTGTGGGCACCGAATTGCAATACGCAGATGAGTTAACCCTCTCCAGATCGCTAGAACAACGAAGTGAATTCAAAGCAATCTAATCTTCTAGTTTAAAAAACGTGGTGTAATGCTTTATAAATTTCATAGAGAGGGCAAAAAATGAAATACCAAGAGCCACATAAACTTGCCATAAGTCAAATTGGTATACTTTATTGATAGAAATGTCTGTACTCAATTTCATAAGGAAGAGGCATGTCATTGTAGCACTAATCCCTGGGTATTCATTTTTTATAATTGTGCGGTATGAAATTGGTATTTCATTTCGTTTGATTGAGTTGAATTTTGGAAAAAATACCGGGATTTTTTCCGCCCATTGAACATAGGTTTCACCAAACTTATTGATTAAATAGTCTTCTTCCGATAAGATAATCCGCTGATAAATGAACGAGAAAAACACGACTGTTAGTAAAATAATCAATGGATTGTACGTAAAAAAAGCTAAACCAAGCCAAATACAAAAATTTGCAAAATACAAAGGATTTCTGCTGACAGAATACCAACCTGTGCAATTTAAATTCTCAGCAAAATGATGTGACCTATTTCTCCCAGAAGAATGTTTGAATCGTTTTCCAACGGTGGTAGCACGAATAAAATGACCGAAAAAAATTAGAATAAGACAGATTATTTGACATGCTCGTGTTAGTGTATCACCAAGTTGAAAGGTAAAAAAGTAATTTGTGATTAACGAAAAAAGTATAAGAATTACAGGAAGTTGACCCCTATATTTGAAAAAAAAATCACCTTCTTTAATTAATCGCTTTTTAAGTAGCATTGTTGTGAAAAATTGCTATATTTAGAGAATACAAATGTAAATTTAATTTGTCGGCTATGAAGGAGAAATTTGAATTGGAATATTTGTTTAAAACTACGCCTGGGGTTTTAGAGAATTTAATTGCTACTCCGAGTGGTTTGGGCGAATGGTTTGCTGATGACGTTAATGTCAAAAACAACATATACAGTTTCAGTTGGGATGGTGCGGTTGAAGAGGCTAGTCTACAATTTCACAAGATGAATCAACGGATACGCTTCAAATGGCTAGCAGATGAAGATGAAACATATTACTTTGAAATCGCCACTAGAGTTGACCCTATGACCAATGATATGATTATCAATATTACCGATTTTGCAGATTCGGAAGATTTAGAAGGAGCTGAGATGCTGTGGGATCAACAAATGGAAAAATTACGCAGAATTTTAGGCGCCTAAAGACAGTGTCAACATTCTCCCCTATTTTTGTAGTAAGATAATTACTTGAAACGACTTTATTTTTTTAGTATTCGTTCCTTTGCAGGCCCTTTTGTTGTGACCCTGCTTATCTCCATGTTCATTTTAATTTTACAATTCTTTTGGCTCTACATCGACGATTTAATGGGGAAAGGCTTAAGTATTCTAGTCATACTTGAGTTATTATTATATGTTTCTGCTAGTTTAGTACCACTGGCATTGCCTCTTGCTATTTTGCTATCATCCCTTATGACTTTTGGGAATTTCTCTGAAAATAATGAACTTACAGCCTTGAAGGCAAGTGGCATGTCTTTATTTAAAATTATGCGTCCATTAATGATTGTCGTTATTGCCATTGCGATCTTTACGTTTTACTTTGCGAATTATGTGATCCCTGTGTCAAATTTAAAATGGCATTCTATGATTTTCGATATACAAAATACAAAAATAAGTTCCTTATTAACCCCCGGGATTTATACTAAAGATATTGAAGGTTATGCCATAAAAATTGATAAAATGAGTGACAGCGTAAATTATGGAATAACAATACATGACTACAGTAATAACGAACAGGTTCGTACGATAAAGGCAAAAGAAGCTAGAATTTATAAATCAGAAAATAATCATTTTCTCTTTTTTGAATTGAAGCATGGAGAAGTTTTTGAGGAATTGGATTTACAAAACCCTATGTTTTTGCCAAATGGTGACTTGAAAAATTATAAAAAAGAAAATAAGCCTTCGCGCGTATCTTCATTTGCTTCAGGAACTTTTAAAATTAAAATCGATGGTTTGACACTTTCTAGATCTGATGAAAAAGTTTTTTCAGATAAGCATGAAATGATGAATGTTTTTCAAATTGTCAATGTTATGGATTCATTAGAATCTCAAGAGCAAAAATTCTCCATAAATATTGCAAATACAATTAAAAGTTCACACATTTCCCTGACAAATACAATACCAATTGAAAATGTTAGAATTAATGGAAAAAATCAAGTAGTTCCAATTCAACAATACAAGAATTTGACTGATGTTGAGAAGAGTAATGCGATCAATAGAACCATCAACTTTCTTCGTGGAAATAACCGCATGATAGAAAATCAGTTGGCATTTAAAAAAACATTTGATGTTGAACAAAACCGCTATTGGATTGAATTTCACAGGAAATTTGCCCTTACTTATACTATTTTGGTTCTTTTCTTTGTAGGTGCACCTTTAGGAGCAATTGTTAAAAAAGGCGGTTTTGGAGCCCCTGTAGTTATTGCAGCAATTATTTTTATGATTTATTTCGTTTTAATCAGTATCGGCGAGAATCTTGCAGAAACACAAACCGTTAGTCCATTTATTGGTATGTGGTTGGCGAGTATTTTCTTTACACCTATCGCCTGTTATATTACTTGGGCTGCCGCAAATGACCGTAAAGTTGTGAATATACATTTACCTTCTATTAAATTACGTAATTTTAAAGGAAAAAATAAGACATGAAAGTGTTTCATACTTTTTTAACAGGGTTTGTATTCGTCATGTATCTTACCTCTTGCGAGCGAGGAGTAGCCTCATTTACACTTTCAGGCATTGTAACAGATGACACGTTTCAACAAGGATTAGTTGGTGCAGAAGTCAAATTGTATAAGGTGCCTATTGGAACTAATTCTGCGATAATTATTGATTCAACAATTTTGGGTATTGACGGTAGGTATGAATTTACATTTCCTCGTGATAAATCTGAAAGATTTCTGGTAGCCATTAAAAAGGATAATTATTTTGACATCTCTGATGAAATACCTTTTTCAAGTTTAACTCCCTCTTCAAACAATATCAGAAATTACAGTACAAAAGCCAAATCCTGGGTTGAAATGCGATTTGTTAACAGTACTATTTTACCAAATGAAACATTTCGGTACATGAAAACAAGTGAAAATTCGACCTGTGAAGAGTGTTGCCCAGGTGGTTTAGTAGATTTGGTAGAACAGGCTTACTTTTCTCGAACATGTATCAATAATGCTAATAGTCTTTTTTCAGTGGATTATTGGATAATTAATGGTACTTCAAGTCAGTATGGACACAAAGAAGTAACACCTGCTCCTTTTGACACTTCATTGATTCTCGTAAATTATTAAAATTCTTCCAAAAGAACATTGTAGGTTTCCAATGCTTTAGATCTAGAACAGGCATTGAAATGCCACCATTCGGTTTCTAATTGCCTAAATCCCTGGGATTGCATTAATTTTCTCAAGAGCAAACGATTTTCATATTGTTGAATTGAGAGCTCTCCTGTTTTGAGGTAGTAATGTTCCATAGATGGGTAGGCAATTTCACGCATATCGTCAAAACCGGCTCCCATATCTAGAGGAATTCCAAGTTTATCAACGATGGTTATATCAACAGCCGCGCCCATATTATGCAAACTCCTTTTGTCGGGATTGGATACAAATTTCCCACGTTGAATTGGTGGAATACTATCTAAGGCTTCCCACATTCTTCTTTGGACACTTACCGGTCGAAGTGCATCATAAATCAATAAGCAAAATCCTGGTTTTTTCTTCGATAAGGTTTCTTGTACTTTAGCTAATCGCTGAGCAACGTCTTTTTGAAGATATGCGCGATCTATTTTTTCGTATAAGCGCATACCCATAAAATTATCATCTGTAGTATACTTCAAATCTACTTTTATCGTAGGATTCAATTGACGCACATCTACCAATGAAGTAAAAGTTTTGAGCGAATCATCTTTAGTTTGTCGAATTTCAAACTGTTTTTCATTTATATTTACTCGCTTTGCGTCATTTGTTGAATTGTCTCTTGTTGAGGCACTACCATTATCCTGAACACAAGAAAATAACATGAAAAATCCAAAACCATAAAGGATTACTAAATAATGAACCATTTAGTTTCCAACTAACCGATTTGTTTCTTGAATAATTCTTTTTTTCAAAGCTTCAGATACAGATACCAGAGGCATTCTCAACACATCTGAAGTTATATTACGTTGTTTCAAAGCAATTTTTACACCACCGGGGTTTCCTTCTTCAAAAAACATTTTAGTAATAGGTAATAATTCGTAATGCTCTTTTCTTGAAGTGTCATAATCACCGGACATTGCACTTTGCACCATCTTTGAAAATCTTTCAGGAAAAGCATTTGCTACAACCGAAATTACTCCGTCTGCACCTGCAGCTATTAAAGGCATTGTTATCGCATCATCTCCCGATAAAACACCGAATTCAGGACGACGCAAACGAATAATCTCCATTATTTGCTCCATATTCCCTGAAGCTTCTTTAACAGCTACAATATTTGGTATTTCGGAAAGTGACAAGGTAGTTTCTGGCAATACATTCGACCCTGTTCTTCCAGGAACATTATACAAAATAATTGGCAAATCCGTGCAAGATGAGAGGTATTTATAGTGTTCAATTATTCCTCGCTGAATCGGTTTATTATAATAAGGTGACACTGAAAGAATCCCATCGACACCTCTTGGAACTTGACGAAGTGAATTTCCAACGGCAAGGGTGTTATTACCTCCAACGCCATAAACCACTTTTAATTTCCCATTATTCTCCTCAAGTACACAATTCAAAACAGCCAATTTTTCATCGGTACTCAGTACAGGAGACTCCCCTGTAGTTCCTTGCACTACTAAAAAATCTGTCCCCCCAGAAATTTGCAAACGAACAAGTGCTTTAAGGGCCTTGAAATCAATTGTAAAATCATCATTAAATGGTGTTACTAAAGCCACACCAGAGCCGATAAATGGATTATTCATTGACAGTTATTTTTTTTAGTGTTTCAATCACAAAATTAAGCATCTGATCCGGTGCATTAGACCCTGCATTTAAACTTAAATCAAAGTTTGTGTTATCTTGATTGATTATTATTTTTCGCTGTATCGAAGTTTGTTGGATGTGTGGATAAATTTTGTGATCAGTATCTCCAAACCAAAGTAAAACGTCGTAGTCTCGGGTGAGCTCAGCCTCCAACTGTACATCTTTAAGTTTTCCCCAGAAATTGTAATCGTTAGGTGAATTATAATAAATGAGAAAATGAGGTGGTAAGGCATTTTTATCTACTTCTTTTGAAATATTTACCACAATAATGAGTCGATCTACATTGCTATTATTAAGCATTTTATCCAACGATCTTCTAAAAATTTTCAATTGCTCATCATCTTCGTAAGTAAAGACGACCAATAATGATTTTATGGAGGTCCAGATATTTTTCATTTTTGACTAATCAATTTAACAAATTCATCCTCAGTAAGCAATTGAATATTTAAATCCGTAGCTTGCTTCAACTTGGCAGGCCCCATATTATCTCCAGCCAATAAAAAGTCTGTCTTTTTTGAAACAGAACTTCCGTTTTTTCCACCGTTCAATTCTATTAACTCTTTCAGTTCTTCTCGCGAAAATGAATTAAATGTTCCTGAAACCACTACCACTTTTCCTGCTAAGATATCTGAAAAATTCTGCTTTTCAACAGAAGAGAATAGAAGATTTTCCTTTTTTAATCGATCAATTAATTCAAGATGTACTGATTTTTCAAAATAATTACGAATAGACCATGCTATTTTCTCTCCAACTTCATCAACTTCAAGTAGTTCTTCGACGCTTGCGGAAATTAACTTTTCAATAGATTTAAAGTGTTTACATAATTTTCTTGCCACAGTTTCTCCAACATGCCGAATGCCCAAAGCAAAGAGCACACGTTCAAAAGGAACTATCTTTGATAATTCAATGGCTGATAGTATATTATCTACAGATTTATCGGCCATACGATCTAACGCTAATAATCTCTCTTTATTCAGCGAGTATAAATCAGCAACATTTTTAATTAACTGATTTTTTAACAAGGCTTCAACAGTTTCACCACCAATACCTTCAATCCCCATGGCTTTTCTAGAAATAAAATGTTCTATTTTACCTTTTTGTTGGGTTGGACAATGTGTCTCATTCAAACAATAATGTTGAGCTTCACCAGGATTTCTTACCAAAGAAGAATTACATTCAGGGCAGTTTTCAATAAATACAAAAGGAACGGTCTGAACAGATCGTTTTTTCAAATTTACTCCAACTATTTTTGGAATTATTTCTCCTCCCTTTTCAACCAATACGTAATCACCAATGCGTATGTCAAACTTTTCAATTTGGTCTGCATTATGCAAGGAAGCCCGCTTAACTGTGGTTCCTCCAAGTGAAATCGGAGCTAAATTTGCAACCGGTGTGATTGCACCCGTTCGGCCGACTTGAAAATCAATGCTGTTAATTATCGTTTCTACTTGCTGCGCTTTAAACTTATAGGCTATGGCCCACCTTGGTGATTTGGCGGTAAAACCTAGTTCTTCTTGAAAAGCGTAATCATTGACTTTTATAACCACTCCGTCAATTTCAAAAGGCAAATCGAAACGGTGGGTATCCCAATAAGAAATAAACGCCATTACCTCTTTGATGCCATTGACTAAAGTTATGTAACGACTTGATTCTTTTGGTACGTTAAACCCCCATTCTCCCGCATGCTTCACACTTTCATAATGCCCATTAAACAGTCCGGAAATGCCATAAATTCCGTATAAAAATGAGGTTAAGCCACGATCGGATACGATTTTAGAATCTTGTAGTTTTAATGTACCTGAGGCTGTATTTCTTGGATTTGCAAATAAGGGCTCACCTAACAATTCTCTTTCCTTGTTAATTTCTTCAAATTTCGCCTTAGGAAGCACTATTTCACCGCGAATTTCAAAATCTAATGGAAAATCTCCAAATAACTTCAAAGGCACCGATTTAATAGTTCTAACATTTGCCGTAACATCTTCGCCTTTTTCTCCATCTCCTCTGGTAACTGCTCTCATAAGTTCTCCATTTTCATATCGGATACCTATTGCTACACCGTCATATTTAAGTTCGCAAACATAGTTGACTTGTTTGCCAATGGTTTTAGTAATTCGATCTTCCCATTCTTGAATTTCTTCTTCAGAATAAGTATTTGAAAGAGAAAGCATTGGGAAACGATGTTTTACTACTTCAAACTTCTTTGTAATATCACCCCCTACTCTTTTTGTAGGGGAATTTTTATGTGCATATTGAGGATACTTATCCTCTAAATACTGTAATTCTTTCAGCATCATATCAAACTCGTAATCAGATATAATGGGGGCATGATCAACATAATAACGGCGATTGTGTGCGTGCAATTCACTCGTTAAGAAAGCAATCTTGGTATGAATAGAATCATCAAGCATTCCCTAAAATTAAGGTTTTTGGGCTTTCAAAAATCTATCCATACCCTGTAAATCTTTCCGCAGTTCAATGTTTATAAATCCTCTTTCTGTCATTTCATTGGCTAATTGCTGGTGAAACAAATGATGGGTTTCAAAAAATAAATACCCATTAGCATTCAATGATTTCCATGCCAAATCACCAATTTTCTTATAAAATAGCAAGGGGTCATCGTCATTCACAAAAAGTGCTGTATGTGGCTCAAAATCCACCACGTTCCTTTCCAATGAACTACTTTCAGTTATAGATATATATGGCGGATTAGAAACTATTACATCAAACTTTGAAGAACAATTTGAAATATTTAAAACGTCTACTTGTCTTAGCGTTATTGGTAAATTTAAGTTTGTTGAATTTTTTTTAGCTAAATCTAGTGCCATTTTGGAAATATCCCATGCTTCAATTTCTGAATGAGGAAAAAAATCTTTAAGTGCTAACGAAATACATCCGCTTCCTGTACCTACATCTAGGATGGAATTTGGTGAAACAGACTCTGTAATCCATTTAATTAACTCTTCAGTTTCAGGTCGAGGTATCAAGGCAGATGGATTACATAATATAGTAAGTCCAAAAAAATTAGTCTTTCCAATGATGTACTGAAAAGGTTCGTCTGATTGAAGGCGCTTAACAAATTCACGAACATACAGTAAGTCAGATTCGGATAAAGCGTAATTATTATTTAATAGAAATTCTGTTGCGTCCCAATTAAAGCGCTCACATATGAGTTGCCTCCACATTTGTTGAATAGCAATCAATGAATACATTGTATTCAATTCCTCAAAGAAATACGTTTTACACGTAGCAATGAGATTGTTTTTTACAAACATTTATTGTTTTCTTAATTCGATAAATGACTGAATTTTTTCATTCTCTATAAGAACGGTTAGGTTGTAGTAGGAGATTTTAATATTTCCTTTCTCAAGGACACAAATCCCACTACCTCTACATCCTTGCATCCAAGTAGATAAATCTTCGTCAAACCAAGCAATTTTTCTTTTTTTATCAAAATGCCAATTACGTTGCATAGATTTAAAATCCCACGCTTTTCCTTTATCAAAATAGGGTTTGCAAAAGCTGTAAAATTCTGATTTTGTCCAGCGTTCTCCGGGTGCAGTTCCTAAAAAAACAAAATCATCTGTCATCAATTCAAAATAAGGAATCAATTGGGCAGAAGATGCATCGAGATGCCACTGATCAATTATTTTATTAAACGACAATGTGTCGTTAATCTTTTTTTGTGCAACAATTTGTTGAATACCTAGAATGAAAAAAAAGATTAATACAAACTTTTTACTTCGATTTTTCAAATTTATTACAGTATTTAACAGCTTTTACCACATTCACGATTCCTCCCGTGTTACATCGTTCTATTAGCGGTTTCTTAACAACAACTGTTTTCATGATCGCTTCACGAATTTGCGCCATTGTTAAGCTTGGATAATACGACGACAACATTGCGGCCATTCCTGCTACCATTGGCGCCGCCATTGAAGTTCCTTGTAAATTCATATATGCGGATTGCGGAACCGTATTGTAAATTTCAAACCCAGGAGCAAATACATCTACTTGTATTTTTCCAAAATTTGAAAAACCTGCAATAATACTTTCATCGTCATTTCTTGTAGATGCACCAACTGTAAGGATATGTACTAATTCATTTGTTTGAAAATCATACTTTTCTGTAGGGTAATTGGGTTCAACATCCACATCTTTAGCATCATTGCCTGCTGCATGAACAAGCAATACACCTTTGGAATCAGCATAAGCCATCGCGTCATATACCCATTCAGCCCTTGGTGAATATCCTTTTCCAAAGGACATGTTTATTACTTTAGCTCCGTTGTCTACTGCGTAACGTATTGCTAAGGCCACATCTTTATCGTGTTCATCACCATTAGGCACTGTTCGAATAGACATAATTTTCACATTATCAGCTACGCCTTCCACGCCGAGGTTGTTATTTCTATTTGCGCCAATTATACCTGCAACATGAGTTCCATGCAATGCATCAGGCCCCTCCACATCTGAATTCCCGTAATTCCTATCATTCAAATCATCAGGATTATCTCCTATTAATGCCCGATCATCATAATTAGGATTGAGGTTGTAATTTACTTGATCGTTAATATATTTCGCTGTTTCGGGATCTAATAACCCTTTTTTCAACATGTCCATGTATGGTTCAAAATTAGCTCTATCAGCTTCTACCGCCTCAAGTACTTCAAGGTATAATTCGTATTCTGCATCTGATTTTATTTCTTGAGGGTTAATGCCTTCATATTTTGGGGATAATTTCGCAAGAATTCTTGTTTTTTCTAAGCGCGCTTCATTCATATTTTCCCCTTTCATATTCCCAAGAAAATTCCATCCATGTATATCATCGATATAGCCGTTTTTATCATCGTCTATTTTGTTGTTTGGAATTTCTTTGGTGTTCACCCAAATTTTCCCTTTTAAATCCTCATGCTCAATATCAACCCCTGAATCGATAACAGCAACAATAACTTCATTAGACTTTTTTTTCTTTAAAAGTTTGTATGCCTTGTTAGTATACATACCAACTCCTTCACCATTGTACCAATTTAAGGTACCGGGAATGGCTTGCGCCAACGCAAAAGTTCCAATACTCATGGAAAAAATAAACGTGCTGACTTTAGTCGTGATTCTCTTCATAATTCTGTGTAAAAATTGAATTCAAAAGTACAATAATTTGTTATTTCACATTCATGTAAGAATATTATTTTAAGAAACAAACGATTTTACCTAACTTTAGGAACACGTTTATATATGAATAAATTTCTACTTACTTTATTTATTGCCTTTGAGTCGATTTGTTACTCACAATCTTTAAACTTGATGGAATTTATAAATCATTCGACATACGAAGGAAAAATCCCATCAGCAATTCGGAATAATACATCGAATCGAGAACTGTTAAAAACCCTGTCGATAGAGATAAAGCATGAAAGTGAAAATTGGCTTAATTTCACAATTGACGCCTCTGTTTTTAGAACACTTGTGAAAGAAAACGTGTTGTCTGATCCCTATTTTGAATTTTCACCACCTCATGTACTGGCAGATACAGCAATTACACGACATAAAATAAATTTACTTCATCAAGGAATCGGCGTTGACACAACCTACACTGGAAAAGGAGTTGTGTTAGGGATTGTAGATCAAGGAATCGATTTTAATCATCCCGATTTCAAATTTGCAAATGGAAAAACAAGGGTGTTGCGATATTGGGACCACACGTTTACTGGAGCTAGCAACTCCCTCTATGGTTACGGCATTGTATGGGATAGTTCTGCAATCAATAATGGTTCATGCACTAGTTTAGAAACAGGAACCTCACACGGTACTACCGTTTCTGGAATTGCAACGGGAAATGCGCGAGCAAATGGCAAGCATAAGGGTGCGGCCCCTGAAGCAGACGTAGTTGTCGTGGAAACAAATTTTAGTTTTCCGAATTGGTCATTAACAATTGCAGATGCATGTGACTACATATTTAAAGTAGCCGATTCCTTGGGGAAGCCAGCGGTAATAAATCTTTCGTTAGGATCGTATCTAGGGAGTCACGATGCACGTGATGCAGCAGCTGAACTAATCAATAGTCTATTGGATAATCAATCAGGCCGAATTATTGTTTGTGCCGCAGGAAATTCAGGTGGTGTTGGGAAATACCATGTGCGTCATCAAAATACTGCCGACACTTCTTTTGTATGGAGTGTTAATAATCCTGGAAATACTTATGTAGGAAATAATAAGATTCTTTTTGATTTATGGGGAGACACTACTTTGTCAAATTACCAATTTGCATATGGCGCTGACAGACCGGGACCATCCTACGGATTTGTAGGGAGGACGGCTTTTCGAAGTGCATTGAGCGATACAAATGGTATTGTAGTCTACGATACAATTTACAATACACAAGGCCAGCGCATTGCCTGCATAGAAACCTGGAGAGAAATTGTAGGTCAGAATTTTCATATGCAAGCTGTATTTCGCACTATAGATTCCCTAAATTATTTGTACAGGTTTGAAACAGTAGGCGGTGGTAGTTACGATATTTGGGCTGGAGCCTGGCAACGCTGTAGCGATTTTGTTACCCAAATACCACCTGATTCTGTCATGCCCTCAATAGTCAATTATATTATGCCTGACAGTTTGCAAACTATTGTTTCGTCCTGGGCATGCTCAGAGAAAGTCGTAACTGTTGGGAATATACAAAATCTCACCTCTTACGTTGATAAAAACGGGAATACACAACAAATAAATACTCCTGTAGTCAAAGGTCAATTAGCCGTATCGAGCAGCAAAGGTCCGACTAGGCTTGGGGTACTAAAGCCTGATGTTAGTGCAAGCGGTGATGTAAGTTTTGGAAGCAGCCCCCTCGCCTACCTTGGCAATAGCGCAAACAATAGTTTTATCGATCCAGGAGGTTTTCACTCCAAGAATGGTGGAACTTCTATGGCGTCCCCTGTTGTTGCAGGTTCAGCAGTTCTTTATCTTCAGAAATGCAAACAAGTAAGTTATCAAGACTTTTTATTGGACTTAACAAATAGTTCTTCAGCAGATACTTTGACGGGGATTGTACCAAACTTTGCTTATGGTAACGGAAAATTAAATGCTCACGAATTAATTTTACAAAAACATCGTCCTGTTCAAATAAATGGTCCAAGCGGAATTTGTCTTGGTTCGGTAGCAACTTTGTCATTTACGTCTCAAATGACTCCTTCTGTTGTTCTATGGAACAATAATTCGTCAACACCAACTATCACGACACCAACACCAGGTAATTACCAAGTAGTACTAACAGACGAATTAGGTTGCAAATCGCGTTCTGCAATCAAAAACTTGCTTTCTTTTTCGTTGCCATTCGTTGATGCCGGTCCAAATCAAATTATTTGTCCTGGCGACACCTTTTCATTGTCGGGTAGTGGTAATGCTCAAACATATAATTGGAATAATAATGTGATTGATAACATCCCCTTTATACCTTCAATCAGTGGTTTTTACGTGGTTACAGGAACCGATGTAAATGGTTGTTCTTCAAAAGATTCCGCATTTATTGATTTCTTTACTTTAATGCCTACTGAATATTCGGAAGTTATTGATTCCGTATCTGTAAATGACTTGGCTTTTAATGTTTCTCAAGGCATGCCTACTGGTGGTAACTACAGCGGTCCTGGAATAATTGGCACCACTTTTCACCCTGGATTAGCCGGAGTTGGAACACATGCAATAGTCTATTCTGTATTGAACAGCAACGGATGTTACTCACGAGATACATCCTACATTGAAGTAACCAATATTAATTCCTTGAACGATTTAACCAACAACATACATATTTATCCTAACCCAACATCTTCAAGAATTAATATCTTAGCAAACGATCAATTTCAATACGTGTTAATCTCACAAGATGGAAAAGAGATTCTAAATGGATCTTTTTATTTAGGACCAAATCAATTGGATTTAACATACTTGAATACAGGTTTGTATTTATTAAAGATGATAAACAATCATTCAGTTTACTCCATTAATATTTCAAAAATTGATAAAGAATAGCCTTTTCATTTTATTATTTTTACCTTTTTTAGGAGAAGTAATTGCTCAGAAGAAAGAATCTGACTATAATTCTTCAGGACTTTTTTCGCTTGGTGGTAGATCCACTATTAGTTTATTTAATGATATTTCTTTAAGTTCCTATGGTACTGGATTAGGAGGGCAATTCCGCTTACAATTCGCAGAACGCATTAATTCAGACTGGTTTTTTGACTATTTAACAAGTGATATTGGCAATAAAATTTCCCGAACGGATTACCACATTGGCTGGAGTGTTCTAGTATACCCAATAGAGGACTTTTGGCATCTAAAACCTTATATTATCGTCGGACATTGTTTTGATTACACCCATATGGTTGAAAATATGAATGCGTCAAATTATGCTGAACGATGGAGCTCTGCAGTTCAAGGAGGGATAGGGTCGCATCTCAAATTAACCGAAAGGCTAGATTTTTCATTTACAGCACAATACATGATACACTTAGGCAATCATTTGCATCCTGAATTTTCAGGAAGTCAAGTGTTTTTTCACGAGGAAAAAGGAGCAAGCTTGGAAGGTCATTTGCTAACTACCTTAAGTATCAATTATAAAATTGGAAAATTATGGTAAATTACAGTGCTTTGATCTTTATTATTTTTTCGTTTTTTAGTTTAGCTCAAGAATTACCTGGCTATGAACCAAATTGGGGACGTCGCGATCGATCAACAGAAACGCCTCAATATTTCAGTCCTGGCTTACTAAAGGCATCAGCCACTATTTCACCGGGAATAATGCTTAATAATCATGCAAGTACAATAAACTTATCTGGATTTTTAGAGTATATTATTGAAGATGCTTACAGCCTTAGAGGAGATGTATTTCAATTTATTGACGCTAACTATAACACTAAGTCTTTAATTGAACCAGTTTTTCAAAATAGGTTATTTTTTGGAGCATTTAAACATTTTGGGATAAACAATTTGAAACTCTATACAGGTATACAGATGGGAACTACAATTACAACCTACAACCAAAGTTGGTTTGCTGGAAACAGGACTTACGTGTCTCCCTCCTTTGCTGTAAAAAGTGGTATTTCTTATTATGTTTGGAAATATTTCAATTTTTTTGCTGATTTTACTTACGTTAATTCAATTTTAAGAGGAACGAGTTTTGGTTCCCATAAAATGGACGAATTGATTTTTTCAGCCGGATTAGGATTTCAAGTCCCCTTAAAAAAGAAACGTTCCGAAACTATTTAGGTCGGAACGCCTTCGTTATAAAAATAAACCGTATTATCTCGCTGGTGATTCAAAGCTTTGAGAAATCGCAGCTTTATCAACAACAAGTTTTGTGCCTTCAGACTGGAACAACACCGTTGTATCTCGGATTTCTAAAATCTTACCATGTAAACCTCCAATTGTTACCACATTATCACCAGATTTCAAATTCTCACGAAATTTTCTCAATTCTTTTTGTTTTTTCATTTGAGGTCTGATCATAAAGAAATAAAAAACCAAAACCATCAACCCCAACATTACTAACTGTGCCATACTATTTATATATTTATTTTAATTTACCAATTATCCTCAAAATTAATACAGGCTCTTGACAATTTGATAAAACCGTAATTGTTTTCTCAAATTTGGCAGAACTAAAATCCTTTGTATCAATCGAGGCTTTTATTTCGAAATTCCCTCCAATAGGAATAGCTTTTTCTGGAGCTTTTGTCGCATTTGTACATCCACAGGAAGCACTTATTTCAGCAATTTGCCATGGATTATCCCCAACATTTTTACAGCTAAAGGTCGCAGTCACTTTTTCTCCTTTTTTTATCACACCAGCGTCAAAAATTGAATCATAGACAATAACTGTTTTTTTCAATTTATTAACCTCGTTGATTTTCTTCATGCGATTTTCTAATTCCATATTCTTTTCTGTTTTTTGTTCACAAGAAACCAACTGAAAAAAAAGAAAAAAATAAAATGATAACCGAAGTATTATCATCATTTCATAAGGCCTTTAATACGCAACATCAGCGGGTAAGGAGATACATTCGCCTCGATTTTAATGTATTTATTAATATTTTTAGCCGATAATTCTGCTGTTTTAACTTTACCTTCTATAATATAATGATCTCCAGGTGCGATTGGATTGTCTGGAATTTTGGTTGTTTCAGTGCATCCGCAACCAGCTTTTATCCCTGCTATGATGAGCGGTATTTTACCAGTATTGGTGATTTTAAACTTTGCATTTATAACATCTCCTTTTACCACATCACCCGCCTGAAAAACCGTATCACTCGAATTTTCCGGTGTGGCACCGGAATAAATTGGTTCAATTTTCACAGTCGTTTTCTCGCCTAAATCTGCTTCATCAATTTCAGTGGAGCACGAGAAAGCACAAAAACAAATTGTTAAAACAAAAAGTAAATTTTTCATAATCAATTATTTAATAAACCCCTACCAACTTTTATTATTTTTCCATCTTTCCTCAATGAATCAATGGCCTTGTCCAAAATTCCGTTTATAAAGGTATTGCTTTTTGGTGTACTATAGAACTTAGAAATTTCAATATATTCATTCAACGTAACCTTCGTGGGAATTTCACTGCATACTTGTAATTCCGTGATTCCCATTTTTAATAAAATTATATCCATAGTGGCAATCCTTTCTAGCTCCCAGTTTTCTGCTAGCTCAGTTATTAGTTTGTTGTTTTCATCATCCTTAAGTAACGTTTCTTTGATTAAAGAAGTGACGAATTGTTTTTCGTCATCGTTTTCCTTGAATAAAGGCAATATTTCGAAATGGTCATTTTTAGGATTCCAGGTCTTTAGCGCTTTCAACACCATTGAACAACACAAATCGATATCATCCAACCAATAGATACTTTTTTCTTCAAAAAAATGATGTAGGTAATCGCTGTTTACGACCTCATTTTTAAATAATTGAATAGCAAATGATCGATCCTCATCAGCACCTTCAACGCCGTTATTCATAAATTCAAAATACAATTCAGAACCGTTAATTTGAAGAAACATTTTTCTAAATATTTCTTGATTCTCAGCCCCCATCCAATTTACTTTCCTTTTCTCGCTTAGTTTACGTAATGTTTCATTTGCCGCCAACGAACGAATCAATGAATTATCTACAAACTTTCGATTTGGATTGAGATCCTCAGCTGTTGGCCTTAACTTTTTTTTCTTTTCATCTAGTTTATTAGTCCCAGCTTGAACCAATTCAGGCAGCGTCAACAAAAGATATATGTACAGGTCGTACATGCGCTCCACAGAAACCAAAAGTTCTTTTTCTGCCTTTAACACGTCTCGATCACCTGACTGATAAAACGCATAAAGAATTTGAAGTACTTTTATTCTAAGGTGTCTTCTATTTAACATTTTCGTGTTTTACTTTTGCGATACGCTCTTCAGCTAGCTGCCCAGCAATTTTATATGTTGGTATATTTTCAGTTTGCGATCGAGAAATAATGCTGTAAATCGTTTGGTAAATTTCCTCTGCTTTCTGATGAGCCCATTGACCACTTAAGCCTTTCACTTCGGAAAAACAATTAATTACACCTCCAGCATTGATAGCATAATCAGGCGCATAAACAATTCCTTGTTTCATGATTTGTTCGCCATGTCTCCCCTCTTCTTTCAATTGGTTATTGGCCGCACCAGCTACAATTGCGCATTTTAGACGAGACAAGGTCTCGTCGTTTATTGTTGCACCAAGCGCACACGGTGCGTATATATCCATATCTTCATCGTAGACATCCGCTATTTCTACGATTTTCGCACGATATTCTTTTGAAACACGATTCAATGTATCCTTCTGTATATCACTTATTGATACGATTGCGCCTTCATCAGTCAAATGTTTGACAAGGTATTCACCGACATGTCCTACACCCTGAACAAGAACCTTTTTGCCCGAAAGACTGTCGCTTCCATATTGTATTTTGGCACATGCTTTCATTCCTACATATACCCCATAGGCTGTAACGGGAGAGGGATCACCACTTTTTCCGGGAAGTCCCACTACATGCTGTGTCTCTTTACTCACATGCACCATATCTTCCGGAGAAATTCCAACATCTTCTGCGGTAATATATTTGCCCGATAAGCTATTTACAAATTGACCAAATCTCCTAAAAAGAGCCTCTGACTTCATTGTTTTTGAGTCGCCAATAATGACCGCTTTTCCTCCTCCTAAATCTAATCCGGAAATAGAATTTTTGTAAGTCATTCCACGAGAAAGTCGCAGTACATCGTTCAATGCTTCCATCTCGTTTTGATACATCCACATGCGAGTACCACCTAATGCTGGGCCTAATGTAGTATCGTGAATTGAAATAATTGCTTTTAACCCTGAGCTGGCGTCTTGACAGAATAAAATCTGTTCATGCCCAAGTTGATTCATCTGACGAATAACAGGATTATCTGTTAAGTGATCAGCATTTGTGAGGGTAATTTCAGACATCGTTACTTTAGTTCGTTAACTTATCGTTTGAATTTTTAATTTTACACGCAATTCTAACGATGGCAAAAATAGGAATTATTCAATGAAGTCACTTAAATACCTGAACAAATATTTATGGAAGTATAAGTGGCTATTTCTTACAGGGATTCTTTTTACAATTGTAAGTAATTATTTCGGCGTAAAAATGCCAATCTATGTCAAGGATACAATTGATGAATTAATGAATGCTAGTGAATTGAAAACATTCAATGACGCAATGAGGCTATCCCTAAAAGTCGGGGGAATTTATTTAGGGTTATCCTTGTTAAAGGGTTTTTTCCTTTTTCTCATGAGACAAACAATAATTATCATGTCACGGCATATCGAATTTGATTTAAAAAATGAAATTTTTGGTCATTATCAAACGTTAGATGCGGGTTTTTATAAGAAGAATTCTGTCGGAGATTTAATGAATCGTATTTCAGAAGATGTAGGATTGGTTCGGATGTACCTAGGTCCCGGCATCATGTATACCGTAAACTTAATTGTGTTGTCTACTATGATCATCATTCAAATGATACAGATAAGTCCAGCATTAACATTTTATGTGCTCCTCCCCCTACCAGTTATGTCATTTCTCATTTACAAAGTATCGAGCAAGATGAATCTCTTGAGTAAAAAAACGCAGGAAGAGCAATCAAACTTATCTGCTATTGCACAAGAAACTTTTGCTGGAATTCGTGTCATGAAGGCTTATATGGCTACATCGACCAGAAACAAATTGTTTTCTCGAGCGGCAGACTCATACAAAGAAAGAAGTATGAAATTGGTAATAGTAAATGCCATGTTCCTTCCTACTATGTTATTTCTAATCGGCGTAAGTACGCTCATTGCAATATATCTTGGAGGGATCATGAGTTATAACAACGAAATATCCTTGGGTGGCATTGTAGCTTTTATTTTCTTTGTGAACAACTTGACTTGGCCATTTGCAAGTATTGGTTGGGTAACATCAATTGTCCAACGAGCAGCTGCTTCTCAACAACGTATCAATGAGTTTTTATCTGTCGAAGCTGAAATCAAAAATCCAAGTAAAAAATCTTTTTCGTTTGATGGAAACATCATTTTTAAACAGGTAGATTTCACCTACAAAAATACCGGAATTCAAGCTTTGAAAACTATAAGTTTTTCGACAAGACCTGGAGAAACTTTAGCGATAGTTGGTCAAACTGGAAGTGGAAAAACAAGTATTTTAGAATTAATAACCAGACAATTTGATTGTGATTCGGGAGTAATTTCTGTTTCCGGTGAAGCGATTAATACCCTAAATCTAGATGCCTACAGAAAACAATGTGCGGTTGTCCCTCAAGATGTGTTTTTATTTTCTGATACTATTGCCAACAATATTACCTTTGGGGTTACAGAAAAAGTTACGAACGATGAAATAGAACACTATGCTAAACTTGCGCATGTACATCACAATATCATTGAATTTACTGAGGGATATAATACCTTGTTAGGAGAGCGTGGAGTTAACTTAAGTGGTGGTCAAAAACAACGAATTAGCATCGCGAGGGCATTAATCAGGAAACCCAAATTACTACTTTTAGACGATTGTCTTTCTGCTGTGGATACAGATACCGAAGAAATAATACTAAAAAATCTTCATCAAGAAAGAAACGGTCGTAATACAATAATTGTTAGTCACAGAATTTCCACAATTCGCCATGCCGATTATATTCTATACCTAGAGAAGGGTGAAATTACTGAGCAAGGAACACATGAGCAATTGTTAGGCCTGAATGGTAAATACGCAGAAATGTATAGGAATCAATTAGAAAAAAAATAACGCACTCATTTCTTATCAATTAACAAATACATGTTGATTCATATTTTTAACAAATGTAACCCTGTATCAAAAGCATCGTATATTCAGCAAAACATATAAAACAAACAATTATGAAAAAACTAATTATTACCGTTGGAGCTGTCGTGTTAAGTTCATCACTATTTGCTCAAAAACCAACTGCTGAAAATCCATTTTCAATTGAGGGTCAAATGAGTTATAACACTTCTTCGCTATCGTTCAATGCCCCTTCTTTGCGAATGCGGTATTTTATTGCAGATGATTTGGCTGCAAGAATTTCCCTGTCTATTAACAATTCAACCACGAAAGATTATTACTATGAGCTTCCCGATAATGGCGGTGCAGAGGGGACCGAAATCAATAAAACTTCCTATACAACGATTTCATTGGGAGCTGAAAAACATTTTGGTGGGACGGATAGATTATCTCCCTATGTTGGTGCAGACCTAGTTTATGGTATGGGGAATTCATCCGCTAAATGGGATAAATTTGATGGAAGTGGATACAATGCTGATTTTACAGCATCTGCTAAAAACCCATCGTCTATGATTGGATTAAACCTAGTAGCAGGAACAGATTATTACTTCGCTGAAAATTTCTATTTAGGCCTTGAATTAGGGCTCGGTTTTCAATCGATTTCTGAAAAAGCAGGCGAATTTACGTTTACTACTGGTGGTGCTACAGTTACAAATTTGTCAGAACCGACTAAATCAAGCGGATTCGGAAATAATTTTATCGGAAACGCTCGACTTGGTTGGAGGTTTTAATTCTTTTACAACTAAAACGATAAAAGCACTCTTCGGAGTGCTTTTTTTTATCCCACCAATTGTTGAAAAAGCAATGAATTCGGTTGAAGGTATTCGAAATCAAATCCTTTTTCTCGAAGCTTGTTTTCAATTGAAATTCGATCTTCTGACAGAGCGGTTTCAATTCCCACAACTGCAGGGCCACTTTCACGTCCAGTTTTACTTGAAAATTGAAAATAGACTATATCATCTGTTGGACCCATTACATCCGAAACAAATTCTTTAAGTGCTCCAGGTCGTTGCGGAAAACGAATTAGAAAGTAATGTTTCAATCCTTCGTACAACATCCAACGCTCTCTGATTTCTTCTGTTCGAGTAATATCGTTATTTCCACCACTTAAAATCAGCACAATTGTTTTGTCCTTAATTTCTTGAGGATTTAATTGTTCCAAAGCCGCAACAGTAAGCGCCCCCGCTGGTTCAACGACGATCCCGAATTCATTGTATAGTTGTAAAATAGTTCCACAGATTTTACCTTCATCGACCAGAAGCATTTGAGATAATTTATCTTGACAAATCTCAAAATTCAAATCTCCAACGCGTTTTACGGATGCTCCATCCACAAATTTATCAATGTGATACAATTCAATTGGAGCTCCATTTCTCATTGCTTCCGTCATGGAAGGCGCGCCCGTTGGTTCCACTCCAATTATTTTGGTTTCAAGTGAAATTTCTGAAAAAACACTGCAAATACCTGCTGCTAAACCGCCTCCGCCCACAGGTACTAATATAAAATCAGGTGTTGCACCTAGTTGGCTAATAATTTCAATTCCAACAGTTCCTTGTCCGGCAATGACCCATTCGTCATCAAATGGCGGAATGAAGCATAATCCTTCGGTGATAGATTTTTTTTCGGCAACGTGTTTTGCAGCATCAAACGTATCTCCAACTAATAAAATGCTCACCCATTCCTCACCAAAACTTTTCACCATGTTGATTTTTTGCTTGGGTGTTGTTTCAGGCATTACAATCGTGCCTTTCACTTGCATTTCCTTACAACAAAGTGCTAATCCCTGCGCATGATTTCCAGCTGACGCACAGATTACACCTTTGTTCTTTTCTTCATTCGATAACTGAGACATTCGCGCAAATGCTCCTCGAATTTTGTACGATCGAACCGATTGTAAATCCTCTCTTTTCAAGAATATGTTCGCGCCAAATTGTTCGGATAATTTCTTGTTGAATTCCAAGGGTGTTTCACGAACGAAATCGGGGAATTGAGCTTTTATGTGTTGGCTTTTGTTCATGTTATTGTTTTGGACGCAATCCACGCACTGCCCTACCTGCTTGCCAAAGTTCAGACTCACGAATTTCTTTCAATTCTTCTTCTAATTTTTCACGGTAATCTGATTTACTTCCCTCTTCGATTACGCGCTTTGCCTCTCTACCTGATGAGACTTCCTCATACAACGATTTGAAAACAGGTAATGCGGCATCTCTAAACTTGTTTTTCCAATCTAAGGCGCCACGTTGAGCGGTAACTGAAGTGTTTGCATACATCCAATCCATTCCATTTTCAGCCACCAAAGGCATGAGACTTTGTGTTAATTCCTCAACGGTTTCATTGAAAGCCTCGGACGGAGAGTGTCCATGACTTCTTAAAACCTGATATTGCGCTTCAAACATACCGGCCAATGCCCCCATGAGTATCCCTCGTTCGCCCGTTAAATCAGAATATACTTCCTTTTTGAAATCCGTTTCGAATAAATATCCTGAACCAACGCCAATTCCTAAAGCTAATGCCCGTTCCTCGGCTTCCCCAGTGAAATCTTGATAAATCGCGAAGCTAGAATTAATTCCTTCTCCTTTTAAAAACAATCTTCTTAACGATGTTCCAGAACCTTTCGGTGCAACCAATACTACATCTACATTCTTCGGTGGAACGATACCTGTTTGTTCGTGGAATGTAACCCCGAATCCATGGGAGAAATAAAGCGTTTTCCCTTCACTTAAATTTGCTTCAATCGTTTTCCAAGCATCAATTTGTCCCGCATCGGAAAGTAAATACATGATGACACTTGCTTTTTTACAGGCTTCGTCGATTTCCAAAAGTGTTACTCCTTCTTTCCATCCGTCAGCTAGTGCTTTGTCCCAACTTTTTCCGCCTTTACGTTGACCAACTAACACATTGAATCCATTGTCCCGCAAGTTCATTGCTTGTCCCGGACCTTGCACCCCATAACCGATTACAGCAATTGTATCGTTTTTTAGTACTTCACGTGCTTTTTCCAATGGAAATTCTTCTCTTAATACTACGCGCTCTTCAACTCCTCCAAAATTTATTGTTGCCATATTTTTTAGTTTAGAATGTAGAATGAAGAGTTTAGACTTAATACATGCTAAATTCTCATTTTACATTTTTGATTTTTCATTTAATTTTTAATTCAATTCATTCAAATAATCTTCTAATGTCTTCATTGGTTTTGAGATTGCAACTCTACCAGATTTTGCAAATTCTAATACACCAAATGGTTTTAAATCCGAAAATAGATTGTTAATTTCTTCTGGCCTTCCAGTTTTCTCAATCGTTGTAAATTCAGTACTTAAGGATAGAATTCGGGCATGATGTTGTCTCAATATTTTTTCAATCTCATCGCCTTTCGTTAAATCCGTTGGAAGTTTGTATAATGCCAATTCCTGATAGACTACCTCTGCATCTAAATGATAAAATGCTTTTAAAACATCCACTTGTTTTTCAATCTGATTTACAACCTTAATGACTTGCTCAAGCGAAGTATTTACCACAATCGTATAGCGGTAAACTCCTTGTATTTCACATTCAGAAGCAGTTATACTTTCAATATTCAAATGCCTGCGCGTAAAGATGATCGTGATGCGATTTAATATCCCGATGCTGTTTTCTGTAAATAGCGATATGTTATACGTTTGCTCCATGTCGTTCGCTTAAAATGATTTCTGAAACTGATGCTCCCGTTGGTACCATTGGGAATACATTTTCTTCTTGCTCCACAATTACCTCCAACAAATAACTTTCTTTATTATTCAATAAGGTTTTCAATCCTTCTTGGAGTTCCTCGCGAGCAGTTACTTTGTGACCATGAATGCCATAGCCCTCCGCAATTTTTAGGAAATTTGGATTTTTAATATCCGTAAACGAGTAGCGTTTATCAAAAAACAATTGTTGCCATTGACGAACCATTCCCAAGAAATTATTATTCAAAATCACAATTTTAACCGCTGCTCCACATTGTAAAATGGTTCCAAGTTCTTGAATGGTCATTTGAAATCCTCCATCGCCAATGATAGCAATAACTTCTTTTTCTGGTGCTCCCAGTTTCGCTCCGATAGCTGCAGGTAGTGCAAATCCCATTGTTCCGAGTCCACCGGAAGTGATATTCGTTTTTGGTAACTGATACTTGAAATAACGTGATGTAATCATTTGATGCTGACCGACATCTGTAACCACGATTGCATTACCTTTGGTAGTTTCTGAAATTAAATTCACAACCTCAGACATTTTTAATTCTTCACTTTTCGGATGAATCGCTTTAGAAATTACTTCCTCATTTTCCTCTTGTTCTAATTTTCTAAATTCCTGTAACCAAGCATCGTGCGATTTTTGTTGAACCAAATTGGTTAATACCATTAATGCTTCCTTGGCATCGGTATTCACCGCAACATCTGCCTTCACAATTTTATTGAGTTCCGCTTTATCTATATCGATGTGGATTACTTTAGCTTGCTTGGCGTAGCGTGAAACATCACCTGTAACGCGATCATCGAAACGCATTCCGATGGCAATTAATACATCACATTCGTTGGTTAGTACGTTTGGTGCATAATTTCCATGCATACCCAAGTAACCAACATAGTTAGGATGATCAGCTGGAAAAGCTCCTAAACCTAAAAGAGTAGAAGCAACAGGAATTCCTGATTTTTCCATGAATTGAAGTAATTCTTTTTCTGCTTCGGATAATAAGATACCTTGTCCGATCAATAAATACGGTTTTTGCGCTTGATTAATTAATTGAGCTGCTTTTTCCAATTCACTAACATTAAGTTTTGGCTTGGGAACATAGCTTCTCACGGAATTACATTTTTCGTAGGAGAAATCCATTTTTCCAAATTGCGCGTCCTTCGTAATATCAATTAAAACGGGACCAGGTCTTCCTGTAGAAGAAATGTAAAAAGCTCTAGCAATTGCTGATGGAATATCCTCGGCTTTGGTGACCTGTATATTCCATTTCGTTACCGGCATTGAAATTCCAATTACATCCGTTTCCTGAAAGGCGTCTGTTCCCAATAAATGAGAGGCAACTTGTCCTGTAATACAAATAACGGGCGTGGAATCAATCAAAGCATCGGCTAAACCGGTTATCAAATTGGTCGCTCCTGGACCAGAAGTAGCGAAAACAACACCTGTTTTTCCTGATGCTCGAGCAAATCCTTGAGCAGCATGAATTGCACCTTGTTCATGACGCACGAGAATGTGATTTACCTCTTCTCTAAAGTCATACAACGCATCGTAAATTGGCATGATTGCACCTCCGGGATATCCAAAAATGGTTGAGACATCCTCCGCTAAAAGAGAACGGATTACAGCTTCAGCACCAGAAATTATTGAATTAGTCATAGCTACTTATAAATCTGTTATACAACCTAATGAAGCACACGAAACTTGCTTCGCATATTTATACAAAACTCCTGATTTCACGTTAAGTTTAGGTTGAAACCATTGATTTCTTCTAGTTGCAAGTTCTTCATCGGATACTTCAAGAATTAACTGATTATTGATTGCATCAATCGTAATCAAATCCCCATCCTTTACAAGAGCAATCGTACCTCCGTCAAAAGCTTCAGGTGAAATGTGTCCAACTACAAATCCGTGCGTTCCGCCTGAGAAACGACCATCGGTAATCAGGGCGACAGAAGATCCGAGTCCAGCGCCGATTATTGCAGAGGTTGGTTTCAACATTTCTGGCATACCGGGTCCGCCTTTAGGTCCGCAGTAACGAATTACCACAACATCTCCGGCTTTAACTTTACCTTCCGAAATTCCATCAATGGTATCAAATTCATTATCAAAAACTACTGCTGGTCCTCGAAAATACTCTCCTTCTTTTCCGGTAATTTTTGCTACTGAGCCTCGTTCAGCCAAATTTCCATATAAAATCTGAATATGCCCAGAATCTTTTAAAGGAGTTTCGAGCGGAACAATCACTTTTTGTCCTTCGATTAAGGATGGTACTTCGGATAAATTCTCTGCTAAGGTTTTTCCTGTTACTGTTATGCAATCGCCATTTAGTAAGCCTTTCTCAAATAAATATTTCATTACAGCAGGTGTTCCTCCAATGCGATGTACATCTTCCATCAAATATTTGCCACTCGGTTTAAGGTCTGCAATTAAAGGGATACGATCACTTATTTTTTGAAAATCAGAAAGTTTTAGATCGATACCAACCGAATGAGCCATTGCAAGTAAGTGCAGTGTTGCATTCGTTGAACCTCCAAGTGCCGAAACCATAACCATCGCATTTTCAAATGCTTTGCGCGTCATGATATCGCTTGGTTTTATGTCTTTTTCTAATAACAAACGAATTGCACTTCCGGCGCGTAAACATTCTTGTTGTTTTTCTTCACTTGTTGCAGGATTGGAAGAACTATAAGGTAAACTCATACCCAAAGCTTCGATGGCAGAAGCCAATGTGTTTGCTGTGTACATTCCACCGCAGGCGCCCGCTCCAGGACAAGCATTTTGAATAATTCCTTTATAATCTTCGTCTGAAATTTTATTAGCGATTTTCTGACCTAACGCTTCAAAGGCTGAAACAATATTCAAATCTTCACCTTTCCATTTTCCCGAATGAATTGTGCCTCCGTAAACCATAATAGATGGTCGATTCAATCTCCCCATAGCGATAATCGAACCAGGCATGTTTTTATCGCAACCCATTACCGCGATGATGCCATCATACCATTGCGCGCCACCAACAGCCTCAATGGAATCAGCAATGATATCTCTTGAAACTAGAGAATACCGCATTCCATCCGTTCCATTTGCCATGCCATCACTTACTCCAATTGTATGAAAAGTTAGACCAACCAAATCAGACGCTTGTACGCCCATTTTCACCGTTTTTGCGAGGTCGTTCAAGTGCATGTTGCAGGTATTTCCTTCGTATCCACTTGCTACAATTCCCACTTGGGCTTTTTCCATATCGGAATCAGTTAAGCCAACTCCATATAACATGGCTCGAGCGGCAGGTTGCGTTTCGTCTTGGGTTAACGTTTTACTGTATTTATTTAGCTCCATATTATAAATAGAATTCTTTGTATTCGTTAAATGCTACTCTTCGCTTGTATTTTCGCTGTATGAGGTGACTGTTTGAATCTTCCCATTTCATTGAAAAAACGTGATCGTTAAACTTTCCAATTCCGATAACTTCTGCTGCTGTCCCACAAAAGAAAGCAATATCAGCCGTGTATATTTCTTCAGGTTTGAAAAGGCGCTCTTCTACCTCAATTTCTAGTTCTTTTGCAATTTCAAAAACGGTTGCTCTGGTTATACCTGACAAGATATTACCTAGTGGGGCAGTAACTAATTTTCCATCTTTTTCAAAAAAGAAATTTGCTCCAGGACCTTCCGCTACGTATCCGTTAATATCTGTCAATAAAGCTTCATCAAACCCTTTCTGTTTTGCTTCTGTTGTGGCCAAAATACTATTCGTGTAATGCCCAACCACTTTTGCTTGCACGTGACAACTTTTTGGATTGGGACGTTGGTAAGAAGATAGCATAACGTTTAATAAATTATCTCCTAAATATTTGCCCCATTCCCAAGCCATCATTACGAGATGAACTTCATTCGTTGGAGTTAGTGACATATTTGCACCCAAATAAACCAAAGGACGAATGTATGCATCTTTCAATTGGTTGATTTCTAGTAAATCGTATGAAATTTTGGTTAACTCATCCACAGTCCACGGAAAAGGCATGTGCATTGATTCCGCTGAATATTTCAAACGTTCGTAATGCTCTTTAGCTTTAAAGATTCTGACGCCATCAGGTGTGTCATAGGAGCGAATTCCCTCAAAAACACCACTACCGTAATGTAGTGTCTGAGCATATAAATCTGTTTGCGCTTCCTTTGCTGGAATGTATTCTCCATCGAGGTAAACTTTTGAATCAGCGTTGTAATACATAAGTTACTTTTTTTAAGTTCAAAAAAAAAGCCTTTCTATTTCGAGAAAGGCTTTGAATTATTTTACAAATAACGCTTTCTCACCGGTCGCTTGGAACGATAATAATCACGCTAATATTGTTTTTTTGTTGTGTCATGTTATTTGATGGTGCAAATTTAATGTGCTTTGATATAAAAAACCAAATAAATTTTAATTTTTCTTAAAATTAAAATGCTCTTCAGCTGTATTAACTATATGATTTGCAATAGATAATGATGCAGTTGCAGCGGGAGAAGGTGCATTGAGTACATGAACGGATTTACCATGCAATTCGATTTTAAAATCATCTCGTGTATCGCCATTTTGAGAGAGTAGTTGAGCGCGAACCCCTGCTCTACCAGGAACAATATCTTCCATAGTCAAAGAAGGAATCATTTTTTGTAATGACCTTAGAAACATCTTTTTCGAAAATGCTCTTCTGTATTCATCAATACCATATTTAACATTACCAAAAAATAATTTCCAAGTTCCGCGATACGTGAGTGCATCCCAAGAATCTCGTAATGAAAAAGCAGTCTTGCTATAACCCTCTCTTTTAAAGGAAAAAACCGCATTTGGTCCGCATTCCACACTCCCATCCGTCATTCTAGTAAAATGTACTCCTAAAAATGGGAAAGCAGGATCAGGAACCGGATATATCAAGTTTTTCACCTTATGTTTTGCTTTTTCACTTAGTTCGTAATAATCGCCTCTAAATGGAACGACTTTCTCTTTCAAATTTACCCCATCCTTTTTCGCTAAACGATCTGCATGTAAACCGCCACAGTACACCATATAGTTGGTAGAATATGTTCCTTTATTTGTGACAATTTCTGACTGATCTTTATGATTTACATGATCTACCTCATGAGCCAAATAAAGACAACTTTTGGGGTTTATTTGAAGTGCTAATTCTACCATTTTATTTGTTGCGCCAACAAAATCAATTATTCCTGTAACTGGGACAAATATTCCTCCTACACATTCTACAAAAGGTTCTATTTCTTTGACCTCACTTGGCGTCAATTTCTTAATTCCTTCAATACCGTTATCAACGCCATTCTTGTAGATATTTTCCATTCTACCCAGTTCAGATTCCTCTGTTGCCACAATTACTTTACCACAAATATCATGAGCAATAGCGTTTTCTTTGGCAAATGCAACCAATTCATGACGACCTTCAAAACAATTCTTAGCTTTTAAGGATCCTGGTTTGTAATACAACCCAGAATGAATGACTCCAGAATTATGACCTGTTTGATGTCCTGCTAATTTAGATTCCTTTTCAAATAAGGCAATGCGCAAATTTGGATATTTTTTTTGAAACTTATAAAAAGTGGCAGCTCCGACTATCCCCCCACCAACAATTGCAATATCAAAATGCTCCATTACATCAATTTTCGGTACTTGATTCGTTTAGGACCTTCATCACCCATTCGTTTTTTTCTGTTTTCCTCGTAATCTGAATAGGAACCTTCAAACCAATACACTTGTGAATCTCCTTCAAACGCTAATATATGCGTGCAGATTCTATCTAAAAACCATCTGTCGTGGGAAATAACAACAGCACAGCCTGCAAAGTTCTCTATACCTTCCTCGAGGGCTCGCAATGTATTCACGTCAATATCATTTGTAGGCTCATCGAGAAGCAATACATTGGCTTCTGTTTTTAATGTCATCGCTAAATGTAATCTATTGCGTTCACCACCCGATAACACGCCGACCTTTTTATTTTGGTCAGCGCCCATGAAATTGAATTTGCTTAAGTAAGCTCTTGAGTTAATTTTTTGATTTCCAATCTCTACATACTCCAATCCATTTGAGACTACATCAAATACTGTTTTTTCTGGATGAATGTCTTTATGCGTTTGATCAACATATCCAATTTGAACGGTATCACCCACCAAAAATTCACCTTTATCTGCCTTGAGTTCATCCATAATCATTTTGAAGATGGTCGTTTTTCCTGCTCCGTTCGGCCCGATTATTCCCACTATTCCAGCAGGAGGAAGTTTAAAATTTAAATCATCGTATAACAACTTATCTCCAAATGCTTTTGAAACATGAACAGCTTCTATTACATTTTGTCCCAAACGGGGTCCGTTTGGAATTGGAATCTCAAGTTTTGCTTCCTTATCTTTAGCATCTTCAGACAACATTTTATCATAATTCTGAAGTCGAGCTTTGCTTTTGGCTTGTCGAGCTTTTGGATTCATGCGAACCCATTCAAGTTCTCGGGCCAACATTTTTTGTCTTTTCGATTCCGTTTTTTCTTCCTCAGCTAAACGCTTTCCTTTTTGTTCTAGCCATGAAGAATAGTTTCCTTTCCATGGTATCCCCTCGCCTCTATCCAATTCAAGAATCCATCCAGCAACATTATCCAAGAAATAACGGTCGTGGGTTACGGCTATGACAGTACCATTGTACTGCTGAAGATGTTGTTCTAACCAATCAATGGATTCTGCATCTAGGTGGTTGGTTGGCTCATCTAATAACAAAATATCAGGATTTTGAAGAAGTAAGCGACACAAAGCCACTCTTCTTTTTTCTCCTCCCGAAAGTGTTGAAATAAGTTGATCATCCGGTGGACATCTCAGTGCATCCATGGCCCTTTCTAATTTGTTATCTAACTCCCAAGCATCTAATGCATCGATTTTATCTTGAACTTCACCTTGTCTTGCAATGAGTTTATCCATTTTATCTGGATCATTCAATATTTCCTCGTCCATAAAGGCCGCATTAATTTCTTCGTATTCCTTTAAAACATCAACGGTTTCTTTAGCGCCTTCCATGACAATCTCCTTCACTGTTTTGTTCAAATCCAATTCTGGCTCTTGTGGCAAATAACCGACCGTGTACCCGGGAGAAAAAACAACGTCACCTTGAAAAGATTGATCCAATCCAGCAATGATTTTCATGACGGTTGATTTACCTGAACCATTTAATCCAATTATTCCGATTTTTGCGCCATAGAAAAAAGAGAGGTAAATATTCTTGATTATTTGTTTTCCTTGAGGTGTAGTCTTTGAAACTCCCACCATGGAAAAAATGATTTTTTTGTCTTCTGACATTTTTGTTATTTTTTAGTTGATGGACAAACGAAATTAGTTTTTGATAATGAAGTTTTTGATAAGGCTCCATAACCACCGATTACATCTACGAGATCATGATAACCTCTAGATTTTAAGATTGAAGCTGCAATCATACTTCTGTATCCGCCTGCACAGTGTAATACAATTCTTTCTGATTTGGGGTAACTCGTGAAATTGTCGTTAATAAAATCAAGAGGTAGTGAACTCGCCAATTCCAAATGCTCGGCTTCAAACTCACCAGGTTTTCTAACATCTATAATTGGTAGTTTCAAGAATTCTGAATTACTTTCTAATTCTTCAGCAGTTATTCTTTCTACTTTTTCTATTACTTTCCCAGAATTTTTCCATGAGAAGAAACCACCTTCTAAATAACCTAAAACATGGTCATAGCCTACGCGAGCCAAACGTTTAACAGTTTCTTCTTCTCGTCCCTCATCAGTTACCAGCATTATTTTTTGTTCTACATCTGGTATCAAAGCCCCGACCCAAGGCGCAAACTGTCCGTCAATTCCGATAAAAATACTATTTGGGATATGACCATTTGCAAAATCTGAAGCGCTTCTTGTATCGAGGATTAGGGCATCGGTCTCATTTGCTAACAATTCGAAGGCTTCAACATTTAGTGGATTCAATCCTCTTTCCATTACCTGATGTATGGAATCATATCCTGATTTATTCATTAAAACGTTCATTCCAAAATAGCCAGGAGGAGGCAAAAGTCCATCGGTAAGTTCTTTTACAAACTCTTCTTTCGTCATATCATTTCTTAGGGCGTAGTTCAATAATTTTTGTTCCCCTATTGTGCTAACAGTTTCTTTCGACATATTTTTACCACAAGCGCTACCTGCTCCGTGGGCAGGATAAACTGTCACCGTATCGGGAAGTGTCATTAATTTATTCCTCAAAGATTCATAAAGCAGTCCAGCCAACTCTTCTTGCGTCATTGCAGCGGCTTTTTGGGCCAAATCTGGACGACCTACGTCTCCAATAAAAAGAGTATCACCCGTAAATACTGCAATTTCCTTATGGTATTTATCTAACAACAAATAGCAAGTAGATTCCATAGTATGACCGGGTGTATGCAATACTCGAATTATCAATTCTCCAACATGCAATTCTTCCCCATCTACAGCAGAGTAATGGTCGTAAGTAGTTGCTGCATTAGGACCAAATACAATTTTCGCTCCCGTTTCTTTAGAAAGATCAAGGTGACCTGAAACAAAATCTGCATGAAAATGGGTTTCCAAGATGTATTTTATTCGAACGTTGTCTTTATTAGCTCTTTCGATATAAGGCTGTGTCTCTCTTAAAGGATCAATGATAACGGCTTCGCCATCAGAATGAATGTAATAAGCACCTTGGGCTAAACACCCCGTATAAATTTGTTCAATAAACATATTTGTCAATAAAATTATTTACAAATTTAATTGTTTGAACTGTTATCGAAGCTATTCTGCACCGTAAACTTTTTCACCGGATATGAACGTGGACCAGGCATAATTCTCCTCAAATACTGGTTTAGATGCAACAGGCTTTTCAAAAATTACAAAGTCAGCCCATTTTCCAACTTCAAGAGTGCCTCTTTCTTTTTCTTGAAATGCTGCGTAGGCTGCCCAAATTGTCATTCCTTTCAAAGTTTCATTAATGGTCAATGCTTCTGTTGTCAAAAAACCATTTATAGGTTCGTTTTTTGCATTTTTACGTTGTACGGCTGCATGGATAGTCAAGAAGGGATTAGTTAACTCTACAGGAAAATCCGTGCCGATTGCCAACATCCCGTATTTTTTGAGAAGTGTGGCATAAGCATACGCACCTTTTAATCGATTTTTACCTATTCTATTTTCAACCCAACGTTGGTCTGAAACGGCATGTGTCGGTTGAACAGAAGGTAAAACACCATAAGTTGAAAATTTTGAAAAATCAGAAGGATCAACAATTTGTGCATGTTCTATCCTAAATCGATGATCTTTTTTGATTTCATTGACTTTTCGATACAATTCTAAAACAATAGCATTCGCAGAATCTCCAATGCAATGTGTATTCATTTGATAATCTAAATCGAGGGCTAAAAGGGCAATTTTTCGCATGGTCTTCAAATCACTTACTTGCAAACCATGATGGTCATGATCGTCTGTGTATGGTCTTTTAAGTAATGCCCCTCTGGAACCAAGTGCGCCATCAGCCATCACTTTAAAACTTCGGATGGATAAGTTTTTATATGAAAAGATTCCATTTTTCTTTGCAAAATCAATATTTTCATCACTTGCCATTAACATCGCATAAGTATTCAATCTAAACCCATGATTATCAATTAGTTTTTTTAACAAGGCAATTTGATCGTATGCAATACCTGCTTCATGAACACTTGTTATCCCGAAGGCAAAAAGTTCCTGTTGAATAGAGAGTATAGCGGATATGATGTCCGCATCAGTGAACTTAGGAATATAGCCTTCAACAAGTGACATTGCATTATCAACTAATAAACCGGTTGGTTTATCATTGGCCACATAGACTTTACCACCTGGTACTTTAGTATTTTTAGTTACTCCAGCTTTATTAAGTAGAAAATCGTTGGCAATTAGAGCATGCCCGTCGACGCGGTATAAGCAAACAGGAATGTCAGGGAATAAGATATTTAACTCTTTATTCGAAGGCAAATCTGTTGTTCCCCAAAGTGATTGATCCCAGCCTCGACCAATAATAAAATCTCGTTTTGTAGTTTTTAGGTATTCCTTACAAGAAGTTAACACCTCGCCCATTGATGTCGAACCAAATAAATTGACCGATAATTTCTGTTGTGCATAAGAAAAAAGATGGCCATGCGCATCAGTAAATCCGGGATATAAATCCCTTCCTCCTGCGTCTATTACTTCATCGGCTTGATATTTATTTAGAATTTGTCTTTCCGGCCCAATCTCAATGATTTTTCCATCCCTGATTGCCATGGCTTCGTGCACCTTCTCACCATCAACCATCGTATGAATTGCGGCATTGTGAATTATTAAATCTACCTTTTCTCCTTTCATACAAGATGAAAGTAGGGCAAGAAAAGAGAACAGAAACAATATCGACTTCATCGGCTTAAAATGGATAACCAATTCCAAAATTTAATATGGGAACAAATGGTTTTGGCATAAGTTTATATTTTTTGATATACATCCATGACTCATCCAGTGAAGGCGTTGGTTCATTTGGATTTTCCACCAAGTATTGATTAATAGCTTGTTGTCCAAAATTAGGGATACCTTCACGATAGTATGAATTCCGGTTGTATAAATCCTTAAAATACCATTTATTTATCCCTGCTAACGACGGATTGTAAACCGGTAAACCTAAGTCCAAACGAAAGACAAAGAAATCAAAATCAAACCGTAATCCAACCCCAACTGACAATGCGATTTCTTTATAAAAATTTGACAACATGAATTGTGAACCTGGTCTTTTTTCATCCTCCTTAAATGTCCAAATATTACCTGCATCAGCGAAAAGCGCTCCTTTAAAAACTCCTCCTAGTGAAAAACGATATTCTAGGGATGCCAATAAACGAATATCTCCAATTTGGGTAGGTAAACGAAGTGAATCTAGATGGTATGCATAAGCCCCAGGCCCTAAGGTTCTTGCACGAAACCCACGATTATCATTGGAACCACCAGCGAAAAAACTATAATCGTAAGGCATTGACGTAACTGAGTTTAGGTAAGGCAACCCACCACCACCATTCGCTTTAAAATGTAGAGAAGATTTTTTCTTGTACTTTTTGCTCAAGATATACTGATTATCTATTCTCACAAATTGCGAATAGGGCACATTAAGAAACTGAAACGATCCGTCATTATTTTGTGATTGAATCGATCGAAAACCACGTAACATATTACCAGCAGCATCGATGGTTGTTTGAAAGTAAATGTCGGCATTAAACAAGGGTTTCTTTCTTTTGGTTACATCCCAGTCCCTTTCTTTATTGTTGTACTCCCAACTCAATTTAAAATCTTGCCATATAAACTGTTTGCTGTACGTATTTTTAAAAAATGGATCGTCTACCGTATTCAAATAATTCTCAAATTCACCTTTGGCATCAAAGAATACATATTTAATGGATGAAGCACCTGGTAATCCAATTTGAAATATTTGTGTTTTGCCAACATAAAACTTCCAAAAACTTGCCAATTGAAATACCTGACGATCGAAAATTGAACGTTTTTCTAGATTATACGTGGTTGAAATAACAGTTCTAGGGCGTTGCCTTTTTGATAGTTTTGTAATTGGGATTGGAAATAGACCCGGCGCATCGAACTTCAACGATGGACCAATTTCTAAGGTATTAAATAACTGATCTCTTTCATCAGCGTTCGCTTTAGTCTGAGACTCAAATCCACCACCAAAGGAAAAGGTTAATTTTTGTGCCCCTCGTGCAATATTCTTGTTAGAATAGTTTAGGGCTGCTGACAATCCTAACAGACCACTAGTATTGGTAGTGAATCGCGGATCGAAACCAAAAGAATGTTTTTCAGACGGTTCTAAATAATAATGTGCGTCAACAATGTTGCTCGATTTCGTTTCACCTACATCTAAAATCAACGGCTTTACATTGTCAAAAACACCCAATAGTTGAAGACTTCGGTATGTTCTTTCCAAATACTTCTCCTTGTATCCATTGCGATGTTCTAAATAATTCTGCAAAGAAAGTAATTCAGGTTTGATCCAAGGCTCTGCTCCATTATACTTTAACATTATTTCCATGTAAGGATCTGGATCTCCCGGCTTTAAATCGGTGAAATTTTTTAACCGTGATTTAGATGCTTTTATACGGTTGTAATATTGTTCTTTTGTAGTGGTTAAAAATTGTGGAGCGAGCAAGTCTTTACTATCCATACCGTTTAATTCTTTTGCAAAACTTCCTTCAACATTCAATGTATCCGATAAATGAAAATAAACGTTTCTAATTTGAGTGGCTTTTAATGGCAATCTATTCAAACTATCACTTTTCTTTTTGTCCAATATTGTCGGGTCAAGATTAAAAATCAATTTAACATTAACCTTCATTGTCCGCGCGTTGGTATCCAATTCAAAAAGTGTATTTGTAGGAAAAAATTTATGGTATCCTTTATCTTTCATATACCTGGAGAAGAGATATCTATGTTCGTCGAGCATTTCGACATCCAAGTATTTTCCGATTAAAGGGTGTTCTCCGTCAAAATCCTTTTGTTTTGTTAAAAACAAACTATGAGGTCCTTTAACATTTGGATTTCCTGCATATTTTATTGTATCAATTACGTAAGGGAAGCCCGTCTTTACACTATATACCGGATAAGCATAGCGCTTTTTCTCGTTTCGATTAATAGTAACAGAAACATTCGAATAATAGAATCCTTTTTTTCTCAAAAAAAGTTTCATCTGCTCTTGAGTCTTTCTAACAAGTATTGTATCTAGAACGACAGGATTTTGGCCATATTTATATTTAATTCTCTCACCAATTGAAATTTTCGTGTAAACAGAATCATTTAGTACTTTGGGTAAATAGCTATCCTTACCCCTAGAAATAGCTTTTAATCTTCTACGTTCATTAATTTTCGCATACTTAACTTTCTTTTGTGCGATTTTTAAAGTAAATAATTCTAGCTTTTCAGAGCGTTTTTTTGCCAAATCTGTTGAATCATAAAGGTTATACAAATATAGCTTCCAAGGTATACCTACGAATTTCTGATTCGGTTGTTGACGCAATACATATTCGATATCTTCTAGTAAAATGGGATGATTGTCTAATTCAATTTTATTTTTTTTGAGAAGATATGCATTTTCCGGAACGTATTTAGCCTGTTTGCATGCCGTAAAAAGCAGCACAATTTGTAAGAATAATATTACATTCGCAATTCGCATTAGAAGTGACAAAAATAAGCAAAGATTGAAAACAATTTCGCAAGAGAAAATAAAGTGGATAAGAAGTCTGCAACAAAAGAAGAATAGAACGCAAGAGCATGTTTTTTTTGTAGAAGGTAGAAAAATGCTTGAAGAAGCCTTAACTCATGCTTCAAAAAGGATAAAATTAATAGTAACTACTGGTAAGGAGTTTGTTCTTTCTGCACCATCAGAAATTGAGGTTTTTCATTGCACAGCAAAACAAATGAGCCAATTGTCCGTGTTATCTTCACCGAGTGATTTTTTCGTAGTCCTTGAACAGTCGCCCGAGATACTACCATCTTCAAATGAAAAATTTGTTTTATTAGACGGTATTCAAGATCCCGGCAACCTCGGCACCATACTAAGAACATGCGATTGGTTTGGCATTAAACATATCGTGTGCTCCCTTGATACCGTCGAACGATATAATCCAAAAGTTATTCAGGCAACTATGGGTTCTATTTTTAGGGTAAACATTGGCTATACAGATCTTGTAGAATACATCAGGACGTCAGATAAAAAAATTCTTGGAACGGATATGGAAGCACATTCTATATATGATTCTTCTGAAAAATTATCCTTGGTAGATGGTCTGGTGATAGGAAATGAAGGTAAAGGAATCAGTCAGCCTGTTAGAGATTTTATAAAAAATTATATCGCCATACCAAGAATTGGTTTTGCTGAATCTTTAAACGCAGCAGTAACTACCGGAATTGTCTTGTCTTATTGGACAAGAAAATAAACATTAATATTTGATTGATTAAGCGAAAAAGAGCGTAATTTTGCCAATTCGCTTTTCATCAATGATAGATACAGACTTATACAAAGCCAAAGAATTATATTCCTTTCAAGTTGACACTGTACTTTCCATTCTCGCTGAATTAAAACAAAACGGTACTGATTTTAATTTACTTTATCAATTGCCTACTGGTGGAGGAAAAACTGTTATTTTCTCAGACATTGCAAAAAAATATATAGCAGAATGGAATAAAAAAGTTCTCATCTTAACTCACCGAATAGAATTAAGTGTTCAGACATCCAAACAACTTTCCGCAATTGGTGTAACCAATAAAGTAATCAGCTCAGAGGTAAAAAACTTAAACGATCAGGATGATTTTGATTGCTTTATTGCAATGGTTGAAACGTTAAATAATCGCTTAAATGAAAACCAAAACTTTGTCGAGGACGTAGGTTTAGTCATCGTGGATGAGGCACATTACAACAGTTTTAGAAAGATATTTCAGCATTATAAAGGAAGAAACATATTAGGCGTCACAGCTACTCCATTAAGTAGCAACAAGGCATTACCGCTAAAAGATCATTACCATAAATTACTTGTAGGTGAATCAATCTCGGGACTCATCGAAAAGGGCTATTTGGCCGATGCCGAAACCTACTCCTACGATGTGAATTTACACGGGTTGAAAATCGGTACTAATGGTGATTTTACAATAAACAGTTCAGACATTCTTTACAGCAATTATTTCATGCAAGAGAAATTAATATTTGCATACGAAGAGGTAGCTATAGGAGATAAAACATTAATATTTAATGCCGGAATTGAAACTTCTCGAAGGGTAGAAGAAATCTTTAAAAAACGGAAATATAATATTCGTCACTTAGATTCTACCTTCAGTGATAAAGATAGAAAAGATGTGTTGCAATGGTTTAAGCATACAAAAGATGCTATTCTTACATCCGTCGGAATCTTAACTACTGGGTTTGATGAGCCAACGGTTAAAACAATTATAATAAACCGAGCCACGCGATCACTTACCCTTTATCACCAAATGATCGGTAGAGGTTCTCGTAGGTTGCCCGATAAAAAAGATTTTAAGATCATAGACCTTGGAAACAACGTGCGAAGATTTGGCTATTGGCAAGATTATATTAATTGGCACGATGCCTTTCGTTTTCCTGACCGCTTTTTAGAATCTAGAATTTCCGAATTGGAAGATATGGAATTTGAAGTTGAATTTGAATTTCCAAAAGGTTTTGAAAAAATCATTGATACACAACTTTTAGAATCTTTCAATATACGGGAATGTTACCTTCAATGCATAGACACAGGAGTTAAAGGAAAAATTGCTATAGAAAAATCTTTAGTAAATCATTTTGAGGCGATTAATGCAAAAGCAAGTAATTTAGAGCATGCGTTGGCTCTACAACATTCCTTGCAAGATCATATAGAACATCGCGTAAAACAATACACAAAATGCATATCAAAGTGCACCGAAAATTACATGAAATATCTCCTGGAAACATACAACAGACAATTGAGTCAAAAAATAAGGTTGGAAGTGCAAGACATTCAATAAAATTGTAATTTTAGTTCCATGATTAAACCAGTGTTTTTCCTTTTAATGACTGCAATCTCCTTTTCAGGAATAAGTCAAGAAAAAAAAATTAAGGCATACCTTGATTCAAAACAGTTTTATTCCCCTGAAATAGGAAATTACATAGAATTTTATTTACAATTTGTCGGTGCAACTGCAAAATATTCGACTGATTCCATCGGACATAAAGCAAAATTAGCACTCTCTTTTCAGATTAAATCAAATGATTTAGTTGTAAGACAGGACGCTTACATACTGGAATCCCCGTTAGCTAAAGACAGTATTCAAGAAGACTTTTTTGACATCAAAAGATTTTCTCTAGCCCCTGGAGAATATGATTTGATTTTAGATATTGTAGACCTCAATCGGGATAAATCGGCAATTCATGCAGCTCAAAAATTTCAAGTGGAGGATCTTTCTACGAATGTTTCTATTTCTGATTTAGAAATTGCAGAACTTGCTTATCCTTCAGAAAAAGGAAGTGTATTTGAAAAATCAGGCATGTATATTCTGCCTTTAATCAGTACATTTTTTCCAAGTGACCTTAACAAAATACCCTACTATCTAGAAGTTTATAATACAAATCAACTTACAGACTCGACGATAGCTGTAGTGCAAAAGATTATTGATGCTTCAACTGGGTCAGTGTTAGAAAATTACACGTTTGCTGAACTAATGAAAAAATCAACGGTTATTCCCTATTTTCGAACTGTAGACATTTCAAATTTGAAAACAGGATCTTATTCATTAGAAATTAGTGTGCTCGACCGAAACATGAAAAGCATATGTCAGTCTAGTTATGCGTTTGAACGATCAAATGATCAATTAGAACAATTCAATATAGAGACAGTAACACTAGACCCAGCCTTTCAAAAATCATTAGCAAAAGACAGTGTTCAGTTCTTTTTAGCCAGCCTAATTCCTATAGCAAAACCAGCAGAGACAAAGAATATCATCAATACATTAAAACTGAAAAATGAGGAGAAATCCCGAAAACACCTTCAAGCCTTCTGGATGCAAGTCGCCAATGAAAAAGGAATGAAAGCCTACGATGAATGGATGAAATATAAGCAACAAGTAAACCTAGTGGAGCGAATTTATAGAACCAATTTTCAAGATGGTTTCGAAACTGATCGTGGGAGAGTTTACCTCAAATATGGAGCACCGAGTACTTTGATTTCAAAAGAAGTTTCATCATCGGAATATCCTTATGAAATTTGGACATATGATAAAATTGGTATTTACAGCAATAGGAGATTTTTATTTTACAATCCAGATTTAGTAAATAATGCCTATCGGCTGCTACATTCGGATATGTTAGGAGAAAGGAAAACTCCAGGATGGGCACAAATATTATCATCTAGAAATACAAATCAAGGAAATGTGGACAATCCAAATCAATTTGTTACACCTAGTGTAGGTAACAACAGTCAAGATTTTTTCAGACAATATTGATGTTCAACGAAGAAATAGCAATTGTTATTTTAAATTTCAATGGAGTAAGTCACTTAAGAAACTTCCTTCCCTCTGTAATAGCGAATAGCCAATTTGCACAAATTTATGTAATCGACAATGCAAGTACAGATCAATCAGTAGAAGTACTCCACGCAGAATTTCCTGAAATTTTACTTATCCAAAACACAAAGAACTATGGATTTGCAGAAGGATATAATCAAGGTCTTTCCAAAATAAATGAAAATTACCCCTACTTGGTTTTACTCAATTCCGATGTCGAAGTGACCAAAAATTGGCTAATGCCACTTTATGAACTGATGCAAGCTAATCCTTCAATGATTGCAACTCAACCAAAAATATTAGCATACCAAGAAAAAAATCGTTTTGAACATGCTGGTGCTGCCGGCGGATACCTTGACAAGCATTATTTTCCATTTTGTAGAGGCCGAATTTTCGATCATCTAGAACCTGACCAATCGCAATACAACACATCCGTAGAGGTCACATGGACATCAGGTGCTGCTATGATGGTTAGAGCTAAAGAATTTAAAAATCTTGGTGGCTTTGACCCTGATTTTTTTGCACACATGGAAGAAATTGATTGGTGTCTAAGGGCACAATCTGCCGGATATAAATTAGTATTCTGCCCTGAAAGCACTGTGTATCATTTAGGCGGCGGAACCATGCCTTACTCCTCCCCTTTTAAAACCTACTTAAATTTTAGAAATAACCTTTCTCTGATTATTAAAAATCATCAAGGATTTATATTACCAATCTTGTTTTTTCGAATGTTGTTAGATGGTGTAGCAGCATTTAAATTTTTAGTGAATGGAAAACCTGCGTTATTGTGGGCCATTTTAAAAGCGCATGTATATACGTATATATATTTTTCAAAAAATTTAAAGAAACGAAAACAAATAAAATCAATGAGAAAACAACCACTTTTTGTTTATAAAGGAAGCATTTTGTGGAACTATTTTATCCAAAAGAATTTTCAGTACGACAAACTTAATAAAAGAAGATTCGAATTATGAAAATATGTGTGATTGGTGTTTTATGCTTCCACCTGACTTTAACTTTTAGTCAAATTCCTGAGCTACAACAAGCAAGTGGCAAAGCAGAAGAACAATGGGGAAAAATAAGAAATGTCGAATCTAGAATTACCCCATCAATTTTGGTAAATCCATTTATTGGAACCGGTGGACATGGACACACATTTCCTGGGGCTACTGCCCCTTTCGGCATGGTGCAACTCAGCCCGGATACACGCTATGATGGCTGGGACGGATGCTCAGGATATCATTACTCCGACTCGATTATTTACGGTTTTTCCCATACCCATCTCAGCGGTACAGGAGTACCTGATTACTGTGACTTATTGGTGTTACCAACAACAAAAAAAGGTCAAAAGTTGCCTGGATATCTTTCTAAGAATGGTTTCGGTGCTAAATTTAAACATACTGACGAAAGTGCAAAACCAGGTTTATATAGTGTATTACTCCATGAAGAGAATATTCAAGTAAGACTTGCCGCTGGAAAGAGAACTGCCATTCATGAGTATTCGTTTCCTGAAAATAATAAACCTAAAATCGTAATTCTCGATTTAGAACACCGCGATAAACTAGTACAAGGAGAAGTTTTTGTTGATACTAAAAATAAGAATTTAATTGAAGGGACAAGAATATCATCATCTTGGGCATCTGAACAGCATTTCTATTTTTCGATGATGTTGAGTAGCCCATATCAAAAAATAAAAAAACTGAAGGGTCAACGATATGCCGTATATTTTCCTAAAAACACGAAAAAACTATACCTTTTTGTTGGAATTTCAGCTGTAGATAAAGAAGGAGCCCGTAAAAATCTTGAGGCCGAAAATAATACAGATGAAAAAAATTTTATCTCAAAATTCACAAGTCTTCTTACCAAAACTATGCTTTCTTGGGATAAAGAGCTTTCTGGAATTTCAATAAATTCCTCAGATAAAGATTTTGTAACAAATTTTTATACCGCTCTATATCACGCTTACACGGCCCCAAACTTGTTTTCTGACAATGATGGTCGATACAGAGGGCGAGACAACAAAATACATCAGCTAGAAAATGACAACCAATATACCGTTTTTTCCCTTTGGGATACATACCGTGGTAATCATCCCCTTTTCACAATAACTCAACAACAAAAGACCAATGAATTTATTCGTACTTTCCTCAGACAATACGAGGAAGGTGGTGATCTACCGGTATGGGAGCTAGCAGGAAATGAAACAGAATGTATGATTGGTTATCATGCGGTAAGTGTTATCGCCGATGCCTATTTAAAAGGCATTGAAGGTTTTGACGCAAACAAAGCGCTGATGGCTATGAATCATACATCTAAATTAAACGAATTCGGAAAAAATCATTTCCAAGAAAAAGGATTTATTAGCGCAGAACAAGAACCTGAATCGGTATCAAAAACATTGGAATATGCGTATGATGAGTACTGTATAAGCGAGATGGCAAAGAAATTAAAGAATGACACACTGGCATCACAACATTTACTTTCAAGCTATTTCTTTATCAATTTATTCGATCCTACGTCTAAATTCATGCGAGCAAGAAGACAAGCACAATGGTACAGTCCTTTCACACCAAATGAAGTGAATTTTAATTATACGGAAGCAAACAGCTGGCAATATTCACTTTATGCCCCGCAACATATTGCCGTTTTACGAAATCTTTTAGGCGGTCCTGATTCACTTGAATCGTGGTTAGATCGATTATTGAGTACAACATCTCAATTAAGCGGAAGAGAACAAGCCGATATTACCGGCCTTATAGGACAATATGCACATGGAAACGAACCTTCCCATCACATGGCCTATTTGTACAACTACACAAATGCGCCTTACAAAACTCAATATTACGTTGATAAAATTCTCAAAGAAATGTACCGTAATGCTCCTGATGGTTTATCCGGAAATGAAGATTGTGGCCAAATGAGCGCTTGGTTTGTTTTGAGTTCCTTAGGCATCTACCCAATTGCTCCAGGAAAACCTGTTTATGAAATTGGAAGACCAAAAATTGATGGCGCAACAATACGCCTTGAAAATGGTAATAAAATTGAAATTTACACCTTAAATAACGATGAGAACCACCCTTATATTCAATCCGTAAAATGGAACAATACTGAACTTAAAAATTTACAAATTAATCATTCAGACTTGATGGCTGGAGGTGTATTAGTAATGCAAATGGGGGAATTTCCAAACAAAAATCTCAGAGGAAATTTAGATGATGAAAAAGTTCCAAATGCGCTAGTACCTGTGCCATTTATAATAACAGAAGAACGTGTTTTTGATGATGTGTTGAAAATAAGTTTAGGACACGTGAAGCTTCATGGGAGCGACGAGTATTTTCTTTTTTATTCTATAGATTCTTCAGATTGGGAAGTGTATGAAAAACCTTTTATAATTAATAAATCATGTAAAATATCGCTAAAACTTCAACGCAGAACGGCAGACAGAAAAATAACACATAGTAAAATTGTGAGTGGCGTTTTCACAAAAAGGGATGCTGGTATAAAATTAAATTTGAAAACAGCCTATGCCAAACAATATGCTGCATCCGGAGACTTTGCGCTTGTTGATGGATCTAGAGGTGGAAATGAATTTCGCACGGGTGATTGGCAAGGATTTTATGGTGAAGATGTTGTTGCTGAAGTTTCCTTTGATTCAACTAAGAACCTTAGTCGTTTTGGTGTTTCCGCCATTAGAGATCAAAAATCTTGGATTTTTTTTCCAAGTAAAATTGAGGTAGAAATTTCAAAAGATGGTACTACATTCGAGAAATTACCGCCAATATTAATTAAACAAGCAGAACCCACAGACAAAAACCCTGAACGAATGGAATTTTTTGTGGAATTGAATAAAACTATACCCGTAAAAGTAATTCGTTACAAAATTAGCAATCCCGGAGTTTGCCCTCCATGGCATTTAGGTGTCGGGAATAAAACGTGGTTGTTTTTGGATGAATTATTTTTCGACTAATTCCATAAAGATGACTGAAGAATTAGCCAAAAAAGCACTTTTAAATTATATCAATACCCGTGTTCCAATCACGGAGGAAGAAGGTGAACTCATCATAAATCGTTTTCACTTGAAAGAAATTAAAAAAAAACATTTTTTCTTGACAGAGGGAACCAAAAGTTTTCATCAAGGATTTATTGTTGCAGGAACTTTTCGTGTGTTTTACACAGATCGTAAAACTTCAGAACACGTACTATATTTCGGATTTAAAGATTGGTGGATTGGAGATATTGCTTCTTTTCATACCGAAGAACCCTCAAAGGTTAGTGTTCAGGCCATGGAGGATAGTTGGATTTTAGAATTCTCTAAAGACGATATTGAATTTCTTTTTTCAAAAGTAACCTCCCTAGAAAGATTGTTTCGAATAATGGCACAACGAACACTAGCTGTCTTGCAAAAAAGATTTTTACTAACAGTTTCTGCTAGTGCCGAGGAACGTTACTTAGAATTGATTAAAAGACATCCGGGAATTGAACAACTCGTGCCGCAACACCAATTAGCATCTTATCTAGGAATCTTGCCTGAATCACTGAGTAGAATGAAAAAACAATTGGTAGAAAAAGCGGCAAAAAAATAATATTTTCATTTTTTTTCGGTATTTTCGGCCTCCAAAAATTAACTAACTATGACAAGAATGAAGAGTACTTTGGTAGCCATCCTATTATTTGTTGGCTTTTTCGTGCGTGCCGATGAAGGCATGTGGTTTTTGATGTTTATCGAACGATTGAATCATCGAGACATGCAAAAAATGGGCTTGCAATTGACCGCTGAGGAAATTTATAGTATCAATAATAGTTCTCTCAAAGATGCGATTGTTCAGTTCAATGGAGGTTGTACTGCTGAGCTTATTTCAAAGGATGGTCTCATTCTTACCAATCATCACTGTGGTTACGATGCGATTGCAGAGCTATCTACGCCTCAAAACGATTACCTGACAAATGGTTGGTGGGCTAAAACAAAGGCAGAGGAAATGAAACCAAAATCTTTGTTTGTACGATTTTTTGTGCGTATGGATGATTGTACCAAACGAATTTTATCAAAAGTAACGGATAATATGTCTGAAGCAGAAAGAGACAAAGTAATTCGTGAAGAAACAGCTGCGATAGAAAAAGAAAATAGTGAAGGTGGGAAATACGTTGTTTCAGTTCGTTCTTTTTTTCAAGGAAATGAGTATTACTATTTCGTTTACCAAGATTATAAAGATGTCCGCTTAGTTGGAACACCTCCAAGCAGTATTGGAAAATTTGGTGGAGATACTGACAATTGGGAGTGGCCTAGACACACTGGGGATTTCTCTATGTTTCGTGTCTACGGCGATGCGAATGGTCAACCTGCGGAATATGCTAAAAGCAATGTACCTTTAAAACCTCGTCATCATTTACCTGTGAATTTAAAAGGTGTGAAGGAAGGTGATTTTGCTATGATATTAGGCTATCCCGGTAGAACCAATCGTTGGTTACCAGCAGGTGGAATTGATCAAAATGTCAAATATGCATACCCAGCTTGGGTTGAAGCTTCTAAAACTTCTATGGATGCCATGAAAAAATACATGGACAAGAATGATGCTATTCGCTTAAATTACGCTTCAAAATATGCAGGAATTGCCAATTACTGGAAAAATCGTCAAGGTATGATTGACGCGTTAACAAAATTTCAAACGGCAAAGTCTAAAGCTGCAAATGAGGCAAAATTTAATAAATGGGCCAACAAAGCTGAAAATAAGGAAAAATATGGAAAAGTCGTTGAGACCATTAATGCCTTCTATGCTGCAACAAATGATAAGTCACGGCACGATAATTATCTGCAGATTATATTTAGAGGTTCAGAATATGCGCGAGTTGCTCGAACACTAGGAGCTCAATTGGAGGCATATGCTGCAGCTGATGATGCAAAGAGAAAAGAAATGTACGAGGATGTTATGGCTGCTACACAGGAGTTTTTCAGCACAACCTCTCTTATTACCGAGCGCGATATAATGGTTGACGGTTTAAACCTCTATGCTTCAAAAGCTGGATATAAACTAGTTCCAACAGTTGAAGACGTATTCAAAAAAGGAAATAACAATGTAGCAGCTTATGTGGATGCTATTTTTGAGACATCTATCTTGACTTCTGAAAAAAGAGTTAAAGCGTTTTTATCGTTTCCTTCTGTTGATCAATTAAAGAATGATCCATTGATGAAATTATCTTCGGATATGATAGCACATCTAAATCAACGCTCTGAAGAGTTGACAAAACTTCAAAACGATTTTACAAAATCTTATCGTCTTCTTGTAGATGGAATGCGTAAATCAGGATTAAGTCCAGTCAAATACCCCGATGCAAACAGCACTTTAAGGTTGACCTATGGGAAAGTGAGTGCTTTACCAGCAGATAAACGAAATGATGCAAAAGTTAATTACTACACAACCTTACAAGGAACTATCAAGAAGTATAAACCAAAAGATGAAGAATTTGACCTTCCAAAAAGATTAATGGAGTTAAATGATAAAAAAGACTTTGGTGAATATGCTGACAAAAGTGGTTACATGCCGGTAAATTTTTTAACAGACAATGACATTACTGGTGGAAATTCTGGCTCACCTGTGTTAAACGGTAAAGGAGAGTTAATTGGATTAGCATTTGATGGCAATATCGAGGCAATGGCGGGGGATGTGATTTTCGACAAGAAACTTCAGAAAACAATCAACGTGGACATACGCTATGTTCTTTTTATCATAGATAAATATGCTGGAGCTAGACACATCGTTGACGAAATGACAATAATTCGATAAATTTAGGGCTCTGAAAGGAGCCTTTTTTTATGGACTATATTTTATTTGATGGGCATTGTATTAGGTGCAACCGATTTGCTAAATTTATTGAAAAGCGAAGATCCAATGAATCGTTGGAGCTCGTACCGTTAAATTCTACTCTTGGGCATACATTATTAGCAGCAAATAATTTCCCCGTTGACTTTGAAGATTCTGTGGTATTTATTAAAAACAAGAAGTCCTATTTATATTCCACTGCAGTACTATTAATTCTCAAAGAACTAAAAAAATGGTGGGTAATCGCTTATCTCGGCTTTCTAGTTCCGAAATTTATTCGTGACTATGTATATAAACAAATAGCTTCGCGACGAAAGAATAATAATTGCCAAATAAGATAACAACGCTACAAATTGTTCATAAAATTCCTCGAATAACTTAAAAAATAAAATTTGCATTCTTGATACTTCATTTCAATGTGTTAACTTTGCGCCCCGTAGTTACACGATAATTTTATGTCCAATTCAACAAAGTATGTATTTGTAACAGGGGGAGTGACTTCGTCACTTGGAAAAGGTATCATTTCTGCCTCTTTAGCAAAATTACTTCAAGCGCGTGGATATTCCACGACAATACAAAAGCTAGATCCATATATCAATATTGATCCTGGAACATTAAACCCTTATGAACACGGCGAATGCTTTGTGACAGATGATGGTGCGGAAACTGATTTGGACCTTGGACACTATGAACGATTTTTAAACGTACCTACCTCACAGGCAAATAACATAACTACCGGCCGCATCTATCAAGCGGTTATAGATAAAGAAAGGCGTGGTGATTATTTAGGAAAAACCGTTCAGGTGATTCCACATATCACAGATGAAATAAAAGACCGTATTCAGCTTCTAGCACAAGACGGAAAGTTTGACATTATTATTACAGAAATTGGAGGTACCGTTGGCGATATTGAATCTCTTCCTTATGTAGAGGCTGTGCGCCAAATGTTATGGGAACATGAAAACGACTGTATCGTAGTACATTTGACACTCGTTCCTTACCTAGCCGCAGCTGGTGAATTAAAAACCAAACCTACACAACATTCCGTAAAACAAATGATGGAGCTTGGGGTCCAACCGGATATTCTTTGTTGTCGAACAGAACATGAATTAGACCTTACCCTACGGAGAAAAATAGCTAAGTTTTGTAATGTATCAATGAATGCCGTAATTGAAGCTAAAGATGCAGAATCAATTTATGATGTGCCTCTTTTGATGCAAGCAGAGGAATTGGATAAGGTCGTGTTAGAAAAATTAGGTCTGCCCAAAAAAGCTAGTCCAAATCTCACCAATTGGAAAAACTTTTTGGATAAATTAAAAAATCCTTCAGCCGAAGTTTCAATCGGTTTAGTTGGGAAATATGTCGAGTTAAAAGACTCTTACAAATCTATTAGTGAGGCGTTTATTCATGCAGGTGTTGCTAATGAAACTAAGGTTAATGTTAAATGGATACATTCAGAAACATTATCAAAGAACAATATTGAAAGTGAACTAGGAAACCTTGACGGCATATTAGTTGCTCCTGGTTTTGGTACCCGTGGAATCTCTGGAAAAATTGAAGCTGTCCAATATGCTCGTGTGAATAACGTGCCCTTCTTAGGTATATGTTTAGGAATGCAATGTGCGGTTATTGAATTTGCTAGGAATGTATTGGGCATGGATGATGCTCACACCACTGAAATTTCGGAGGATACAAATTTCCCTGTAATTTCCATGATGGAAGAACAGAAGAAAATTTCAAATTTTGGCGGCACAATGAGACTTGGGGCATACAAATGTCAACTCAAGCCCAAAGCAAAAATAACAAGTGCCTATGGATCAGAAAACATCTCAGAACGTCACAGACATCGCTACGAATTTAATAATGAATACCTACAGCAATTTGAAAAGGCTGGAATGAAGGCTACTGGAAGAAATCCAGAAACCGGATTAGTTGAAGTGGTAGAAATTCCAAGTCACCCTTGGTTCATTGGTGTACAATTTCACCCAGAATACAAAAGTACTGTAGCAAAACCACACCCATTATTTGTAGCATTTGTCGATGCTGCTATTCAACACAAAAATCAATAAAAAGAAATGGATCGTAACACACTAACTGGGCTTGTATTAATTGGTTTGCTTCTCGTTGGATTGTCATTGTACAATCAGTATGAACAAACAGAACAAGCTGAAAAAGAACAGCAAGAACAGGCTGAAATTGATAAAAATAAACCGAAAGATACGTCTAACTCAAATAACCAAACAGTTAAAGACACCACTAAAAAATCTACATCAGACCTCAACACCTCTGAAACTTCTAAAGGAGTTAACCTATTAAAAACAGGAAAGTTGGTGAGAAAAGAGACCGACAAAATTATTGTCGACTTCAACACAAAAGGTGGAACGGTAGCTGCTGTTTACCTGAAGGATTACCGCACGTACGATGATTACAAAGAAAATAAATCAGCGCCACTTTGTTTATTTAGAAGCGGGGATCATAACAATTCGTTGTCTTTTCCATACGGTAAAAACCAATTCAACGCAACAGACTCAGTGTGGAATATCGCATCAGAAACTTCTTCGAAAATTGTTTTTGAGTTATTATTTCCTGATGGAAAAATCCGACAAACCTATTCATTAAAAAATGGAGTATTCGATCTTGATTATGACGTTCAACTTTCAGGTTTACCAACAGTTACAAGAGGGAATGTCAACTTACTTTGGGGAGCCTCATTCTTGCGAACAGAGCGACTATTTTCGGAACAACGCCGAGTTACCACAATTTGCTACAATCAAGCAGAAGAAGGATTTGATTACTTGAGTGAAACAAGCGATGATTATGTGGATGCAGAAGATGATATAACATGGGTTGCCTATAAACAGAGTTATTTCTCATCTATACTAAAACCTAGTAAACCGTTCTTAAAAAATGGTTCTAATTTAAAAGTAGAAACATATGGGGAAGGACATGCTCGTGAATTTTCCCATCTTAAAGAATTCTATTCAAAACTAAATTTAAATTTTGAAAACGATAAAGCATCGTTTAATTGGTATTTCGGACCAAATGATTACGATGTACTGGCAGCTTACGACGAAGGATATGACGACATTCTTAATTTCGGATGGGGACTATTCCGTTGGATTAATATTTATGCTGTTCAACCAATTTTTAAACTACTTGTCAACGGTGGTATTGGCGTGGGAGTAGCAATCCTACTACTGACAATCATCCTAAAACTCCTTTTAATGCCAATTCAATGGAAAATGTTTGTTTCATCGGTTAAAATGAAAATACTGAGACCAGAAATAGAAGCATTAAATGCAAAATTCCCGAACAAGGAGGATGCCATGAAAAAACAGATGGAAATGATGAGTCTTTATCGAGATTCAGGGGCAAGTCCACTAGCCGGATGCATACCAATGCTGATTCAGATGCCCATTTTGTTAGCCGTTTTCCGTTTTTTTCCGGCTGCCTTCGAATTAAGACAGCAACCTTTTCTGTGGGCAGAAGATTTATCTTCTTACGATTCTATTCTTGATTTCGGTTTTAAAATTCCGTTATATGGTGATCATATTTCATTATTCACCTTGTTAATGGCTGCGACCACTTTGGTCTATACGTTTATGAATAGCGGAAATATGCAACAACCTACACAACCTGGAATGCCAAATATGAAGGTAATCATGTATATATTTCCTATTTTAATGATCTTCTTCTTTAACGAATACTCAGCAGGATTAAGCTACTATTATTTCATTTCAACGCTAGTTTCTATACTCATTATGATTATAATCAAGCGATTTTTTGTAGATGAAGAAAAACTAAAACTCAAAATGGCTGAGAGAAAAGCAAAAGCAACAAATACCGATGGCACAAGAAAAAAATCTAAGTTCCAAGAAAAATTAGAAGAAATGCAACGAAAGCAACAAGAAATGTTAAAGAATAAAAAACGATAATTATGAAATTTTTCATCGATACCGCCAATTTAAATGAAATACGTGAAGCAAATGAACTCGGTATTCTAGATGGGGTTACTACGAACCCATCTCTAATGGCCAAAGAAGGGGTAACAGGAGCAGAAAAAATTCTTAACCATTACGTCGATATTTGCAATATTGTTGACGGACCAGTGAGTGCAGAAGTTATTTCAACGGCATTTAACGGAATGATTCGTGAAGGCGAGCAATTGGCTGCGTTACATAAAAACATCGTAGTAAAAATACCTATGATACCTGAGGGAATTAAAGCAATAAAGTATTTTTCAGGAAAAAATATTAAAACTAATTGCACACTAATTTTCTCTGCGGGTCAGGCGCTACTGGCTGCAAAAGCCGGTGCTACTTACATTTCGCCTTTTCTTGGTCGTTTAGATGATGTATCTACAGATGGTTTGGCATTAATTGAGCAAATTCGTGGAATATACGACAACTACGCCTTTGATACTGAGATATTAGCAGCTTCCGTCCGCCATCCGATGCACATCATTCACTGCGCTGAAATTGGAGCAGATGTAATGACTGGTCCCTTGAGTGCAATTAAAGCCTTAGCTAAACATCCACTTACTGACATCGGGTTGCAACAGTTTTTGGCAGATCACGCGAAAGGAAACAAATAAATTATGCTATCCAAAGAAGCACGTAAGGAACGAAATATCTTGTTCTGGGCTGCTTTTAAGGAGGTCATGCGAAAGCGTGTTTCCACTACTGGCCGAAGGATAAATTGGGCCAACTACCCTACTGAAGTTAAAAACACCTATGTTCGCTTAATATCTGACGGCAAGTTAACCGCTGTTTGCTACGATATTCAATTCAAAGATGAAGGAGTCCAAGCTATCTTTTGGGAGCAACTTGGTGAATTGAAAAAAGTAATGGAATCATCAATGAATCACCCTACAAAATGGAATAATTCATTCTTGAATGCTGAAGGAATCAAAATAAAGCGCATTTCATGGGAATTGGAATCCGTAAATTTTTACTCCGATCAAGATTGGCCCATCATTCAACAATTTTTCAAAGAACGCTTAATTGAATTTGATGCTTTTTACCAAGAATTCAAAGATATACTCATTTCATTGGTTGATTAGCGTTATTTTTGCCATATGATTAAAATATCTATACTCTGTTTTATTATTTTTATTTTCCATTTTGGAAGTGCTCAATCTACCCTGCTATCAACAGATTTCCAATCTGGAATTCCTCTTTCATTCTCCATCCTTGATCAAGACGCTAATTCAGAAGATCCGAGTATGACCGAATTTCTAAATCAGTCAGCTTGGATTGGATTTTCAGATCCTGATAGCGCAACAAATTTTGTAGCAGCAGCCACTTCCTATTTTTCGCCAATAGACACTGCAAATCGCTGGTTAATTACCCCCTCTATGACCTTAGGATCCTTCGGAAATAGAATTACATGGAAGGCAAAGTCACACGACCCTTCCTATCCTGACGACTATTTGGTTCTTATTTCACACACAGATGCATCAATAACAAGTTTTACGGATACTATCGGATCAATTGAAGAAGAAAATTTTGAATGGACTACTCGAACTGTAGACCTTTCCCAAAAAGGATATGATGACAGTACGGTATATGTCGCATTTGTCCTACGGACTTTTGATGGTTTTAAACTGTATATTGACGATATTTTAGTGGAAAAAGACATCGATGCTAACGCTGTTGAAACACCATCGGAATTAGAAATAAGCGTATACCCTAACCCATGTAAATCATTGCTGAATATCCAAGGAATAAATGGGCCGTTTACTGGAGAAATTCGGTCTATCCAACAACAACTTTTACAAATAATTGATTCAACTGAAGTTAATGTTGAAAATTTACCATCAGGCGTCTTTATATTAAATTTAAAAACTGAAAATCAACTAATTACCAAGCGTTTTATTAAAAATTAATTTAAGTAAATTGTTCGAAGAAATTTACGCTACTGTTCGAGAAAAATTTTCTACAAGTGAAGGAAGTCACGATTGGCAACATATTGAACGAGTAATTCAAAATGCTCGTATTATACAAAAAAAGGAAGGCGGTGATATTTTGGTTGTTGAACTTGGAGCGCTTCTACATGACATTGCCGATCATAAATTTCATGAAAACGACTTCGATTTAGGGCCGAAAGTTGCTAGAGAAATAGTACTAACTCATTTTCGAGACGATAAACTTGCTAATAAAATTGCAGAAATAGTAAATGCTGTTTCTTTCAAGGGAGCATTGGTTGAAGATATTCCTGTTTCTATTGAAGGTAAAATTGTTAGAGATGCCGATCGATTGGATGCTATTGGTGCCGTTGGAATTGCTCGAGCCTTTGCCTATGGAGGTTCACAAAATAGGCCTTTATTCAATACACAACTCCCACCCATCTTGCACAATTCGAAAGAAAGCTATGCAAAAAGCAAGTCCCATACCATCAATCATTTCTTTGAAAAGTTATTATTATTGAGGGAGCGGATGGAAACCGCTACCGCTCGGGAATTAGCCAAGGAAAGACATTTATTTATGATTTCTTATTTACAACAGTTTTTTAATGAGTCGGGTTTTTTAAACGAAGGTTCGGAATTCGACTTATCAAATTTTCGTGAGTCGATTTAAGTTTTTCAATAAAATGTGTCACTTCCTTACTCTCTGGATAAAAAAATTTATGCAAAAGTGAACGGTGGTATGACTCTACCTCCGCACATACTGAATATATCTCATCATTAAGGTAAGTTTGCTTAAATCTTTCCCAAATATACCTAACGGCAATTTCATTTGGATGAGAAAAATCTGCCTTAGAAAATCGATAATCTCGTAACTCATCCATAAAAATTTCATAAGCCGGAAAATAATGAATTCCCCTAGTTTCTAGCTGATCACAAAGAGCAATTAATAGAGCCTTGCTTCTGCTATTGAGAATAACACCTTCTTTTAAGTGCCTAACAGGACTTACGGTAAGAACTAATTTTAATTTCGGGTTCAGCTCATATAATTTATCAAGAATAGTTTCCATCGACAAATTCATGTCCCTTAATGTGGACATCACTTTTGTAAAAAGAGTAGCAGGTTGTTGATGACAATTTGCAACGAAAAATTTCGAGGCAAGTTCATACCCAACAGCCGTTCCAAAAGTTAAAAACAAATGGGTAGCATGTTTTAGTTTATGTGCTACCTGATCGCCAATAACGTTCAATCTATTTGATAACTCCTCTTCACTCATCCCGTATATCTTCCCAGAAAATCCGAAATCTAAGTAAACATCACCTTTTTTTATTGGATGTACATTTCTTTCTCCCAACGCAAACGAAAGCGCGTTAATTATTGATAACGGATGAAATAATGTTCCATATGGATTAACCATTACGTCAAAACCTGCGTTTATTAACTGTTCCCCTATTTCTTCTGAAAAACAGCTACCCATCGTAAGAATGGACGATTGATAATCAAGCCCAATATTTTCTTTAGGAATATTAAAGTCAATATGAAACTGATTCGTCATTCATTAAGGCTTTTGCGGTAAGTCTTGCACTTTCTGTGATGACTTCTCCACTCATTAATCGCGCTATTTCCTCTATTCTTTCCATGTCCGAAATTTCGATAATTTCAGTAACAGCCCTGTTTACTTCTTTAAACTTTTTGACGTAAAAATGAGCATTTGCTTTTGCAGCAACTTGTGGTAAATGTGATATCGCAAAAATCTGTCGTTGTTTCCCCATCTGTTTTAAAAATCGCCCCATTTTTTCAGCAACCTCACCAGATACGCCCGTATCAATCTCATCAAATAATATGGTGGGCAAGGATTTCTTTTCTGACAGCATTTTCTGTAAGGCAAGCATTAAACGTGACAATTCACCACCACTCGCAGCTTTTTCAATAGATACAGGAGAATACCCCACATTCGCCGAAAACATCCACTCCATTTTTGTAATTCCAGTTCTTTCTAATTCTGTTGCTTTTGATAATTCGATTAATAACTGTGTATCAGGTAAATTTAACTCCGTCAATAAAGTTTTCAGCTTTTTCATCACTTCATCGCGCGCATTGTCTCTTTCTGCGTGAAGCGATTGAGCTACTTGTTGCAAACGTTGTTTTTCATTATTGACAACTTTCTCTAATTGAATAATCTGCTCTCTTAACTCATCAATTGCATCAGCACCTTCATTTAATTCCTGAAAACAGCGTTGCAATTCCTCTTGATTCTTACATTTATGCTTATTCAGCAATCTATTAAATTCGTCGATTTTTTGCGTGATTTCATTAATTTCTGATGCATTTAATTCAATCACTCCAAGTTGAGAACACGCACTTGCCGCAATATCTTTTAACTCCAAGCGAACACTTGCTATCCTCAATCCAAGTTCATTTATGTGTGTATCAATGGTTTTCCATTTTTCTGTCAACTGTTCAATCCGCTTCAATGAATCAATTAAATTCCCATCCTCCTCCAACGCAGAAATATTTGCATAACATTCGTTCAATCCACTTTGATTTTCCGATATGCGCAGCACATTCTCTAGCTCTGCGTAATTTATTGAGCTAAGATTCAATTTAGCGAGTTCTTCTTTTAAATAAATCGAATAATCAATTGATTTTTCAGCATCAAACAGTGATTGTTTTAATGAACTTAAATGATTGTTTTCTTTCTGAAATTCTATAAACTGTTGTTGAAATAGTATTGATTGGTCGTGAGTACCCGCTAAATGATCGAATAACTCTAATTGAAATCGTTTATCTTTTAATTCAATCGTGTTGAATTGTGAATGAATATGAAAAAGTCTAATCGATAAATCGCGTTGAAGAACCAACGATACTGGTGTATCGTTAATGAATGCCCTAGACTTGCCTTCTTTCGTAATTTCTCGTCTCACAATCAGCTGGGGCTCCACATCAATCTCTTGAAGTTCAAGCCAAGTAATTATCTCTTCATTTGCAATAAATTTTCCCTCAACAATTGCTTTATTTCCATTAGGCCCAATAATACTAAAATCAGCACGATCACCTAAAATTAAGTGTAGCGCATCTAGTAACATTGATTTACCCGAACCTGTTTCCCCTGTGATAACCGTAAATCCTTGTTGAAAATTTAACTCAACACGTTCAATAATTGCAAAATTTTGAATAGTTAGCTGTACAAGCATATTAATTCATTATTTCTGCATATCGTGATGAATTTCCCGAATCTAATTTTTTGAGAAGATTTACAAAATCGGTTTTCTCTTTTAATTCCGAATCGGATAAGACATTTTTAAACTCCAAAAATTTTCCATAGAGAAAATTCTGAACATTCACGTTATTTGGCCGTTGTTGAATTATTGGATTGAGTTTATTGAGTGCTTCATACATGGCTTTTTTGGCTGCAACTTTGTCATCGTATAATTTATCAATGCCCTTTCGATGATACGAATAATTACACTCTCGGAGTGGTTCATATATTTGATGCAAAATATTATCCACTAGCCAAAATCTATTTTTTTTTCCGCTCTCGCTTGATTTCCAACCTGCAAATCCTACTGATTGAGCTGTTGATACAATTTGTTGCGCTTCAGTAAAATAAGGAGTTCCTCCTTTGGGTGAGAAAGAGTCGTAATCCATCCCAATAATGAAATAGGCGTAAAAAGCTAAAATCGACGTTAGGTTATCTTTGAATTGGTTCTGCGCATACTGCAATATAGTATTTCGGGAAAAAGACACCTGCATATCATCGTCTTGAAAATTGAATAAGACACTGTTATAATTTGAATTAAATGCCGGTCTATTGGATTGAATAGACATGCTTCCACTATAGTTACCTGAACTAGGGATAGATTTTACTTGAATTCGAACAATGCAATTGATTCGTTCTTCAATATTAAACTTATCTTTCGTCCATGTAGTATTATTCATAAAATCCGTTACAGCCTGTTTCAATTGCTCCAAAATCTCTTTTTCTGTAGAGCTAACTTCAACTTTATTATCAACGATTACATCTACTTGACAATTTAGCTCCTGCGCATAATTCCTGCTAACCGAAGACATTAAACCTAAAGTAAAAAGAAAATATTTCAACATACCGATTCTATATAATTCAAAATATCAGTTGCCACCGCAGACTTTGGTTTTTTCTCATAAAGCCATTCATTACCTGTACTATCTAAGATAGTAATTTTATTCCAATCTGATTGAAAAGTAGTCCCTTCATTTTCCATTGAATTCAGCACAATTGCATTCAAATTTTTGTCTTTCAACTTAACTAACGCATTTTCCATGGAATTATTTGTTTCAAGGGCAAATCCCATTACGAATTGTTCCTCATTCTTATTTCCTGCAGCCCAACGTATGATATCTGGATTACGCGTGAGTTTAAGATCAAAATCACTAGCTTCTTTTTTTATTTTATGCAGTTCCATTTCTCGTGGACGATAATCCGCAACTGCTGCCGCAAAGATTCCTATATCATTAGAATGCCAAAAAACCTTAACTGATTCAAACATTTCATCAGCAGATATAACGTCTATTTTAGTCAAATTAGGATGATTCAATTTTAGATTCACTGGGCCTGATATCAAAGTGACTTGGTATCCTCGAAATAATGCCTTTTCAGCGAGTTCAAAACCCATTTTTCCGCTAGAAAAATTACCGATATACCTGACTGGATCTATTTTTTCGTAGGTTGGACCGGCAGTTATTAAAAGCTTTTTATTAACCTTTACAGTCAAATGAAAGAACCTATTTATACATTCTGCGATTTTTTCTGGCTCCTCCATTCTTCCTTCACCTTCAAGTCCACTTGCTAATTTACCTGAGGTTGCAGGAATTATTTGAACACCATCTGCCAGTAATTGAGAGAGATTTCGTTTAAGTGTAGGGTGCTGATACATATCTAAATCCATCGCTGGAGCTACGATTGTTTTTGATTTAAGTGAAAAATAAGTTGCGAGAAGTAAATTATCACAAATACCATTAGCCATTTTAGCTAGTGTATTTGAAGTAGCTGGAGCAATTACAAATATATCTGCCCACAAGGCCAATTCCACATGATTAAACCAGACTCCCGTACTTTTGTCCCAAAATTCGCTCACCACAGGATTTTCAGAAAGTGCACTAACGACGAGGGGGCTTATAAAATCAGAAGAGGCAGGAGTCATAATACATTTGACTTCTGCCCCTTGACTCTTTAATATTCTTATTAGGTAAGCAATTTTATACGCTGCAATACCTCCTGTAATTCCAAGAAGGATGCGCTTACCCAACATTACTTTTCAGTCTCTGGATGACGAACGTATATTTTATCTTCTAATAATTCTTGGGTGGCAATGGCTGTTGGCTTTGCCATTCGTTCGTAATGCTTTGAAATTTCAATTTGCTCTCGATTCTCAAAAATTTCTTCCAAATTATCTGTAGTAGAAGCAAATTCTTGTAGCTTTTGAGTAAGCTCTTCTTTAAGTTCTACGCTTATTTGGTTAGATCTTTTTGATATTGCTACCAATGCTTCGTAGATATTTCCCGTTTTTTCCTCCATCAAAATGGTATCTCTCGTAACGGTTGTTTTTTCTGCTGCTGTGTTCTTAATACTCATGGACTTATTTGCTTATTTTATCTTTTCCCCAGAATCCAACTTTTCCATCATATTATTCAATTCATTCAAATACCTGGAATTTTTGAATTGGAAGGCAAAGTTAAGGAATCTTTCCTTAGTTTTTTCAATTCTTTCTTGTTTTTTACTATCCACACTATTTTGAGCTAATAAAACCGAGTTTTTAACCAATAGGTAACCATTTTCTTCCAAAAATTTTGAACGACCGTATTTGGAACTAAAAATTTCAGCCGAAGTCACGGCTGCACGGTAATTCTCTGTTTTAGCATACAAACGAACTTCCTCAAAATCCTTGCGTTCAATTTTAGCACGCAATTCATCAATAATCTGATTACACGTATCAACCAAATTACTACTTGGATATCTATTGATAAATTCTTGGACATTATTTATAGCCTTATCTGTTTCACCCTGATCTAAATAATAGCTTGGAGAATTTCGTACACTACACAGTGCTTTCATAAACATTGACTCTTCTATTTTAGGACTGAAAGGAAATCTTGATAGATAGGAGTCGAAATAATATTCCGCCATGTAATAATCTTCCGTTTCAAAATAAGATTTTGCCAAACGATAATATGCTAATTCACCTTCGCCTGTGCGAGGTGAATGCTGGTAAATTTGCTCATACAGCACTATACAACGATCAAAATCCCCTTTTTCATATAAGGATTTCGCAGTTTCAAATTTCAATTGGTAATCATCTCCCTTCACTATTTTGGAATATTCCGAGCAAGAACAAAGTACACAGAGTACTAATGACAGATTTAAAATATTTCTCATTTTACTCTTAAACTTTTACCTACTTGCAGTACACTTGTAGTCTTGATTTTATTTAACTGGCAGAGTTGAGATACCGTCGTATTGTGTTTTCTCGCTATCGACGATAGTGTGTCGCCAGATTTAACTTGATAATATTTGGCTTGCGAAGTTCTTACGACGGGTTTAGGTTTAACAACCAATTGTTCTTCTTTTTCCTCATCAATTGTAACTGATTCTTTAACTATTTCAGGTTTACCTGCAGCGTAATAATGATCACTCGGTTTTGCTCCTGCGCGAAATAACCCTTTATGAACTAATACGCTATCCTTCTTTAATTTTTTTAATTGAAAATCAATTATTTCCTCAGGATTCATAGTTGCGTCATAAAACCTAACTTCAAAATGCAAATGCGAACCAAAAGAATGTCCAGTGTTACCTCCTAAAGCAATTGGGTCCCCTGCTTTTACCTCTTGATTTGGGTATACTAAAAACTTACTTAAATGACCATAATAGGTTTCAAAACTATTTGGATGCCGAAGAACAACAAGATTACCATAACCACCTTCATTGTATTTTGCGTAGCGAACCTTTCCGGACCAAGCGGCATAAACCGTATCGCCGGTCTCTAAATCTAAATCCATACCTGTATGATACCTGCCACTTCTCCACTTGTAGGTAGAGGTTACGATTCCGGGAACAGGTGGGTAATATTCACTGCTTTCCCCCCCGTTTAAATGTACCCAAACAGAATCCTTCATAAGTCCTAAATCATTTCTAACTCCAGACAAGTATGAATTATTATTCCAATTCAGGTTAAATGGATTATCCTGCTCCTCGGTCATGAATTTATGAACCCTTTTATTCATAATCCCATCAAATTTATTTTCATCATATAAGCGCCAAGTTTGGTTTGAAAATACTAATATTTTACCAATAGTTGTTTCAATGGTATCAATGCACTTTTGGGCATGAACAAAAGGTGCGTAAAGGAAAACTATAAGCAAAAGAGTCTTGCAGGACAAAGCTGTATTTTTTTCGATGAGGAGCAAAGTTACTAAAAAATCAAATTGCTCTTACGTCATCAATTTCCACATTAAAAAGAACGGATTCGTTAGGTTTCACTTTGTTTGCAAAACCGTATTTACCATAGGCTTGTTGCGCGTCTAACAAAATAAAATAACGCTCTCCAACCTTTGCATTTTTTAATACTTTTCTCAAGCCTGGAACCAACGCATTTTGACCAGGTATGTAACGCATTGGTGTGTTGTTGAAATAGGTATTAATTACATTTGACATGCTTTTTGTTGATGCTGTCATGTGAAGAAAAAACTGTTTATCGGATGAATTATCAAGTTCCGAAGTAATTCCATCTTTTATTAACCATGACTTTATCCCATTATCTGTTATTCCCGGCTCAACAAAAGAATAAATCTTAACATATAACCAAACACTTGAATTTGCAGGAATTACCTCTCCAAGTCCCTTGTTACCATATGCAAATGCTGCAGGCAATTCGATTTTTGCAAAATCGCCAATAGACAATTCTTTAAAGGCTATATCCCAACCGAGGGTTTGTAAGTTATAACCAACAATAAAAGGAAAAAATGGCAGATTTGCTCGGTTGTTTCCATCAACTATCTTACCGTCAGGTAGAGCCAATCGATATTCTATTAAAAGCATTTCTCCATCTGTTACAGTTCTTCCTTTAGCATCATGAATCCATTTAATTTTTATGCCATTTTCTAAGGATTTAGTATTTACAACTTTGCCTTTTTCAAATGTCCTCAAGTTATCTTTGGCATCACCGAATGCGGTAGAATCTACTTTTTTTACATTCTCTGTCTTTTTTACTTGTGAAACTGGTGGCATGACATTCTCTTTGTCTTCTTTTTGAACACAAGATGATAACAAGTAATATACAATGGAAATTAAAAGTATTGGTCTCATTTTTTATTTAACAATTTAATATCGACATATAAAATAGCCTGAGGTGGTACAGTGTATCGGTCTCCTAGCAAACCATGCGCAAGGTAACTTGGTAAAATTAATTTCGCTTGTTCTCCAATTCTCATCAACTTTAATCCTTCTTGAATACCTGATTCAACTTCACTTTTCCCAATTTTGATAATTTCACTTCCCGAAATCGAATCTGTTTGGTAGCAAATAGCACCATCTAGCCGCTCAATTTTTATTTGCACAAGCACTTCATCACCAGTTTTCACCTTATTTTCAGTGGACTTTTTATAAATCATGTAACGTAAACCGGAGGCTGTGGTGTCCATTTTCAGGTAATGATGATGTCGTAAGAAGGCGGCAATTTCTAATTGTTCCCTCTCATTAACTTCTTGATTAAAATCTACAGAATGTTCCTTTCCCCATTCTTGGGTGGTATCTTGTTCCAACGTCTTGTCCGGACGACAAGCATATACAACTAACAAACAAACTAAAGTAATAAGAAATTTATGTTTATTCATAACAACTCGTTAACTAACGACTTGAAACGCGAAATAGTTACATTTAAACTTTCTTTTGATTCTCCACCTGCGGCATATTTATGACCTCCACCATTGAAGTATTTCGAAGCAAAATCATTAACAAAATAATCACCCTTTGATCGGAAGGATAATTTTACCCCATCTTCTTTCTCTTGGGCAAATAAAGCTATTTGCACTCCTTTAATGGATAAAATTACATTTACCAATCCTTCGGTATCTCCTTTTTTATAACCAAATCGATTTAAATCTTCTTTACTTAACGTGATAATTCCAACAGGGGTTCCTTGTAATAGCTCCAAACGTTCAGCGATTGCAAAACCTCTTAATTGTAACCTAGCCAACGTATTGTCGTCGTAAATCGCTTCATGTATTTCTACATGATTAAGTCCAAGCGACAATAAACGCTCTAACACATGATGGGTATAGGCTTGAACTGAAGGAAATCGAAAAGAGCCGGTATCCGTCATCATACCTAAATAAATTCCACGTGCGCATTGATTGTCGACATAATCTTCAAAAGCATTGATTTCGATTATTTCATAGAATAATTCGGCTGTGGATGATGCTGTAACCTTGGATATACTCAACGTAGTAAATTGAGATGGATTTGGGTGGTGATCAATCATTAAAGAAGGACCTTTCAACGAATTAAAAATCACGCGCATTTCTTCACCAATTCTCGAGGGGTCATTATAATCCATGTGAATCGATGCATCCACACCTAAAATTTTAGTTCTTAAATCATCATCCGCCGACTCATAGATATGATATTTAACATCTTGAAGAAAAGGTAAAAGAAAATCTGAAGGTTGATCTGGCAGCAATACAACCGCTTCTTTTTTTAAATTTTTTAAAAAAAAATAACAAGCGGAAGCACTTCCAATAGCATCTCCATCGGGAGATTTATGAGTGGTAATTAAAAATGAATGATTGTCAGAAACAAATGAACGAAATGAATGCATGCTAATGATTTTGTTGCATTTGCTCATCTTCTTCCTTGTCTGGAGGAAATAATTTAGGCTCATCTTTTCTATTCTGAAGATGATCCAACATATCCTCTATTTGAGAAATACTGACGCGTTTAGCAATGATTTTTTTATCCTTATCTAATATATAAACAACAGGTGTACTAAAAATATCGTAAGTTGTTTGATAATTCAATGACTCTAAAGTCGTTGGTTTTTTGCGTGGATCTCCAGGTACAGGAACTAAACTGTTTGGATCCTTTTTTGCCAATTCATATAATTTATCTGTAACTGCCACATTCATAAATTCTAATTTATTGTCACGAATAAATTTTTTCCAGCCTTCAAAGTCTTTACCAATCGCTTTACCAATCGCAAATACCTCTACATTTCTTGCTTTTAGTTTTTTCAAGTAAAGTTCATTCAATTTGGGAGTTGTTTTTTTACAATGACCACATTCTGGATCCCAAAAATAAAGAATGGTATATTCGGAATTTAGGCTGTAAAAATCTAACCAACGTGCATCCGTGGTATCTTTAAGAATTAAGTTAGGAGGCCTCACTCCTACCACCAGATTTAATTTATTTTCGATGTTATCGCACAAATCTTTGAGTTTATCTTCTGTAACCCAAAAAGCAGGAGATTTTCCTTCCGAATTTTTAGAGCAGTAATATCGATTCACCATGTATAAGTATACTTTATCCATGCCCATGATTTCACTTTTGCCATACGTAGAAGTAATCCATCCCACACAATATTCGAACATCTTAGATTTTGGATCTAAACGATCACAAAAATCAAACGCATATTTAATTACCGTATCCCAATGTTGGATAGTCATGTTTTTACCAAAGTAAAACTCCAATTTGTTATGGAAAACGGGATTATTAACTAACGCGTCGTATTTTAAATCTACATTATCCCAAAAATGAGTTCTATAATATTTGAAGCGAAATTCTGGATCTATTTCTTTTCCATCTTTATCTTTCGGGCTTTCAGGAATTTCCACTTCTGTAGACATTTTAACTATCTTTCCTACCATTTTTGAAGCATGGGTGGAAATTAAATTTTTTTGATAGAGGTCAACCTCTTTATTCAACGCATCGATTTGATCGTTTAACGTTTTGTAGGTAGCATCCTCCTTTTTAAGCTTATTGCGTTCTTCTGAAAGTTTATTCACCTCAATTTTCTTTTCCGTGATAAAATTTACATAAGGTACGAAAATCCTATTTTCTTCCGACTTTTTCACTTTCATATTTTTCATAAAGTCAGGTAAAGAAGTTTCTAATTGTACCTCTTCATTATTATAAATAAACTCAAAATATTTCTGACCAGGAAGTAATAATCCTACGATTCCAGGAACCTGTTTTTTACCGTCAAAAACCACCTCTCCATTTTTCATTTCAGCTGTATCAGCATAAAACAACTTTTGACCGTAATATTTAATAAGGTAAACAGTAGTGTCTTTCTGATTAACAACCTTTAACCTAATCTTTTGAGCATTAACATGGTAAGACATTCCAACAAACAAAACAAGTGCGATAATATTTCTCATGGTATTTATTTTCATTTACGAATTTCTATTATTTTTTCTATTTAAGACAGTAATTAACATTTCTTTAACCTATTTATTAAACAGCTTGCGGACATTTTTTCTTGCAGACAAGGTTCCGACTCCAGCGAAAAGGAGGAAGCAAACAGGTGTAATGACGTATGCAACAATGCTGATTTGTTCGTTCAAATAAATACCGCCAATTTGTAATGTTTCTGTAATCCACCATTTAAGCATAAAGAATAGTGCAAATGCTGCGATCAAAGATGCTGCAAAAACAATTGAAAAATATTGAATAAATAATTTCGCCAAGTAAAAAGGTGAATATCCAATCCGCAACAAAGTTTTCACCTCGTAACTGTTTTGTGACAACAACAATTGCATATATTGTAATAGTACAAGGCTTGCGCTAATTACGGCAATTGTTGATACGATAAATATGATGACAATAAGTGTTGAAATGATACTTTTCAATCTTCCCACAATCATTTGTGCTTTTTTAGGTTCTAATCCTTTATCACCTAAATATCTTTCAACTAGACCAAATTGACCTTCTTTACCTTTAATAATTAGTTGCGTAATTTTACCCTCTTTATTTTCTCCGTATTTTTTGTTTGCATAATCCATGAATTCCATAGGCACCAGCAATGCAGAAATTTCATTTGTAAACCCTACAATTCGTGCATTTAACCATTCTTCTCCTTTAGGGCCTGAAATTCGCAGTTTAAATGGAATGGAAGTAGCGATTTCATCTGAAATTTGAGGTATTCCAGCGGAACTCATGAACGTATTTAACATCACAACAAAATCCCTTGGCATTATAATCGGTAATTCACTAGATTGTTCGTTCCATGTCCATGTATCAGATTTGGCATCAAGAAATTCTTTATCAATAGATTGTATGAATGCATCTGTTTTAAAAGGGGGCACAAGATCACTATTCGTTTCTAACCAAACCCGAAAGTTATTAGATTTTACCGCTTGAACTTTTTCTACAAATGGCTGCGAACTAATTTCCTTCAGTTCTTCTTGGGTAAAATCATTTTTAGCTAAATTGAAACTGGAAGCACTAGTTACCTTACGCTGAACAATAAGAATATTTGCTCCAAGAATTTCGCTTCCCTCTCCAAATTCATTAATTCTATATAAAAAATGTGCGGAAGTAATTAAAAAGGTCATTCCTAAAAGCGCTCCGATAACTGCTAGCATCAATTGTCGTCTATCCTGATTCTTGAATAACAATTTCCTAAGCATATCCTACAATTTAATTTCTTTATCTACTTTAATTTTATCGGTAGGATCTAGTGTGGTTAATAAAAACCCGGCATTTAATTCAGCACACCTCTTTTCAATAAGTTCGATGGCCAAGAGGGTGTTTTGATCATCCAAATGGGAAAAGGGTTCATCCAAAACGATTGTTTCAAAAGGTTGCGAAAGCCCCCTCAAGAGAGCCAATCGTTGTTGCTGACCCATCGATAACAGCCCTGCTTTAACGGTCCATTTCGTTTCGATTCCAAGAAATTCAGCCCATTCTTTCAACTGATTAATCGATAAACCTCCCTTTAAATTGGTGTTGATCAGTAAATTCTCTTCGCAGGTTAAAGAAGGCAACAGTTGTAAATCTTGAAATACGACCGATAATTTTTTTTGGCGTATATCAAGCCAATCTTTTACAGCCAACAAGGAAAGATCTTTTGAATCAAAGAAAATTCTCCCTATATAATCTTGTCTAAGCCCCATTAATACATGTGTAAAAGTGGTTTTTCCTTTCCCACTCGCTGCATTGATTAGTACCTTTTCGCCCGTTTTTATCTCATGATTATTATTCCATAAGCCCTCCTTATGATGGGGGTACTCCAACAATGGAAGTGGAACGACTTTATCAAATCTTATTATCATGGCGATTTAAATTTTCAATAATCATTCCACAATTTTCTACTACCGAAATTGCTTGATTTTTTAGGGGTATTTCAGCATATGGGTCAAGCCTAATTAATTCGGCATACCTATTCAGCCATGTCAATTGACGTTTAGCGTAATTTCGAGTATGTTGCTTAATTTTTTCAATTACATCCATGTTTGTTAATCCGGGCTGATTTAACAATGACCATTCTTGGTATCCAACCGTCTGAAGTGGCTTTAAGTATGCAAAATTATGTAAGCTTATCACTTCGTTTTCAAGACCACTTGCAATCATCTCGTCTACGCGCGCATTAATCTTTGCATACAATTCCTTACGTCGCCAATCGATTGAAAAACGTTTGAATGGAATACCAATAGGGTCCAGCTCTCCTTTTCTACTTTTTGCAAGTGGCAACTTAGAAATTTTTAAAATTTCCAGTACTCGCATTAATCTTCTTGGATTAGTAGCGTCAATAGTTGCTAATGCGTCTTGATCAAGTTTATTTATTTCATTCACCAAATAATCTATACCTTTTTGCTGATAATCCTCGGAAATTTCATTCATAAGAATTTCATCCCTAGGCAATTCGTCCAAGCCATTCAAAAAGGCATCTACATACATTCCTGACCCTCCCACTAGCACTAAAACTGATCGATGCCTAAAGTAGTCTGTAGAAAACTGTCTCGCCTCTTTCGCAAAAACCGCAGCAGTAAGTTCATCATGGATGGAATGACTTGCAATGAAATGGTGCTTGACTTGCCTCAATTCATCTTCGAATGGTCTTGCTACACCAATATTCAATTCACGATATAATTGCCTAGAATCCGCGGATAAAATTTCTGCATCAAAATGTTTGGCGAGATCGATGGCTAAACTAGTTTTTCCTGAAGCAGTTGCCCCCTGTATGGCTAAAATTATTTTTTTCAAATCAACAATTTATATCCGTTGTAAATTTCGAAAATTCTGCGCACATAAAAGGCTGCATGTCCGCGATAAGCGCCACATTTTACAATTGGTAACGTGTAGTAATTTGCCATACGAAGCTTCAATAATGCTTTTTCAACATTACCATCCCAAACGGTGGGATTCAAGTTTAATTTTCTGGCTAATCTTTGCGCATCTTCAATATGACATTTTCCGGCATTATAAGATGCTAGTGTAAACTTCACACGTTGTGTCATATCTGGTATCATCCTCCAATCATCCATAGACGAAGTTAAGAGCTTCATCCCTGCTGCAAGTTGCTGTTCTACAGTTGAAGAAGAATTTATACCATATTTTCTTCCGGTTGCAGGCATAAATTGTATAATCCCAAATGAACCTCCCATACCTTTTGCTTGCGGATTGAAATTAGATTCTTTTTGTGCAACGGCTGCTAACAAGATCCAATCCCATCCGGAGTCTTTTACTGCCAATTTAAAAGATTTATCATAAGGAGTCAACATACCTTTTTTCGGAACGAATTCAACAGGAAGGGAGGAAATAGCATAATCAAAATATCTTTTTTTTAGTTGTGTAAATGCTTCTGATTTCGTGTAACTCAACAAAAACTCATCCAATTTACGTTTTAACTCTTTACTTGAATTTCTCAATCCGAAAGCTATTTTTTGTGGAAATGACAGAGTCATTGACGCATCAATGTCATCATATAAATCCATGGAAATTCTTGCCAAGTTCTCATGTGCTACAGTAAAATCAATTAAACCTTGATCTACCATTTCAATTAGATCTTCTGTTATCGGATCTCCCTCATACACTTTTATGTTAATATCTATTCCTATTTCATCCTCTAAGTAGGTTAATCTTTTTTGAAAACTTGAGTTTTTCCGAACGTATACAGTTTTTTTATGTAATTCATCCAATGATTTTATTCGTTTTTCTTTTTGCTGAACCAATACTTGAGGTGTCACATAGAAAGCATTTGAATATTGAATATTTTCAACATTTGACAAGGACACACAAACATTAGCTGATATAATATCCCCTTCCCCATCCTTCAAAAATCCGTATAATTTATCACTTTCCCTTATTACTTTCGTTTCCATTGGAATTCCTAAAAAGCGAGAAAATGTATCTAAGATTTCGTGTTCAAATCCCATGTATTTATCTCTATACTCGTAAAATGACAAAGAGCTATTTTCTGCCAACACGATAAGCTTACCTCGTTTACGAATTTCTTCTAAATCGATAGCTTTTTCTTCTCCTTTTTCATGATAAGTGCAAGAAAAAAGCATCAAGATTAAATAACTTCCTATAATTACCCTCAAAATCAACACCTTATTAGACTTTCTACTTACGATAAAAAATCGTAAAAGTTTCTTATTTTTAGTTGTTAAATTGAAAAAAAAGAAGCAAATTTGAAAAGATAAAGTGGAGCATATGAACAACGATCAAAATGAAATATATTCAAAAGTTGTAAGAGCAGGAAAAAGAACCTATTTTTTTGATATCAAATCAACGAAAAGCAATGACCTTTACATTACACTTACGGAAAGCAAGAAAACCTTTGGAGATGATGGAGATGGTAATTACCAAAAACACAAGATTTTCCTTTACAAAGAAGATTTTGAAAAGTTCCGAGAAGGCCTTGACGATGTGTTGAATAAAATAGACGAACTTAAAAACAATCAATAATTTTTTTCGAACGACTTGGCAATATAGAATAATTTGCTATATTTGCACTCTCAAAAACAAAGGGAGTTTAGCTCAGCTGGTTCAGAGCATCTGCCTTACAAGCAGAGGGTCGGCGGTTCGAACCCGTCAACTCCCACCATTTAAAAGCATCTTCAACTGAAGGTGCTTTTTACGTTGTTAATAATCGTAATTCATAGCTTAATACAATGTCCCTATTAAGAAAATCAATTTTAGGAAACAATAATTGCTTTTCAAGAAATGCCTGAACGAGAAATTGACCTTGCCTATATTTTTCCTGGTGCCTCAAAAAATGATGGCATTTGGAAAGGTGAACGTGTTTCAACTATTTCTTATCCTACAACAGCAAATGCCCAATGCAATGAAATAGAAGATGAAAGCTTTTGGTTCGAGCATCGATCGAAATGTATTGTTTCCTTGGTTACTAAATATTCTCCCAATGCATGTTTCATGGATGTAGGAGGTGGAAATGGATTTATTTGTGAGAAATTAGAAAAAGAGAAAATTAAAACTATTTTATTGGAACCCGGAATAGACGGGGTTCTCCAAGCAAAAAAACGCGGTATTGAACACTTAGTCTGGGGGTCTATAGTTGACCTTCCTTACACACCTCAATCAATAGATGCCATTGGTCTTTTTGATGTAATAGAGCATATTGAAAATGATCATGAAGTTCTTAGTATTCTTCATAACATTCTTGTAAATGATGGGTTTCTCTACCTTTCCGTTCCAGCCTATTCTTCACTCTGGTCTCAGGCAGACCATAAAGCCGGGCATTACAGGAGATATAACAAAAAAGAAATGAATCTTTTGCTTCGTGAAAATGGGTTTGAAATCGTGTTTTCTACCTATATATTTACTCCATTACCATTACCAATCTTTCTTTTTAAAAGTATTCCTTTTCGATTAAACCTTAAAAAGAAAAATAAGAGAATGAAATATGAAAAGAGAATTCATCGCAAACAACCAGGAATAATTGGTAAAATTCTTAAGAGAATTCTAACTTTCGAAATTAACAAACTAAAGAAAGGCAAAAGTCTTCTATTCGGAAGCAGTTTCCTAGCCGTTGTAAAAAAAATTACAAAATGAAAAGAAATAACTTAGTTGACCTATTTATGGCCGATGGTTGTGGTCGTTGTAACTATTATCAAACAGCACAATGCAAGGTACATAATTGGATAACCGAAATAAGTTTATTACGTTCTCTACTTTTAGGCCAAGAACTTGAGGAAGAAATCAAATGGGGATTTCCATGTTACACTATTAATGGCAAGAATGTCGCCATGATTGCAGTTTTTAAAAACAACTGCGCCTTAAGTTTTTTTAAAGGGTCTTACTTAAAAAACGACCCCATGAACTTACTAACAAAACCTGGGGAAAATAGTCAAGAAGGACGATTGATCCGGTTCACTAAATATGAGGAAATCGAACACAATGTCGTCGCAATAAGCAATTTAATAAATGAAGCCAAACAGCTGATTTTATCCGGAAAGGTCAATAAGCCCGAAAAAGAAAATGTCATTGAAAAACCTGAACAATTGCGGATAATTTTCAAAAATGACCCTTCTTTTGAAAAGGCTTTTAACATGTTAACACCTGGAAGACAAAGAGCCTACCTTATTCATTTCAAGCAACCGAAACAAGAGGCAACCAAAATAAGTAGAATCGAAAAAAGTAGAACAAGAATCATGCAAGGACTGGGCATGCATGATTAAATTCTTATCATGATACTTACTCATGACATTCAATAATTCCAATACTCTAGGTAAAACAGTAATTAATTATAGGCTAGAATTTCTATTAACGAACATTTTCTTCCTTCAGAATTTTGATAAAGTGAAAACCTCTTGGTGCAAACCCTTCATTATAAAACATCTTGTGCGCTTTATAATTTGTCGTGTAAGAATCAAGGGACAACATCGTGCAATTTTCTTCAATTGCTCTTCTCGATAAAAAATCAAATAACAACTTGCCAACCCCTCTACTACGGTGCTTTTCGCAAACTACTATATTATCTAATTCTAGGTACTTTCCGCACCACAACTTATTACCAATCCAAAATCCAGTTATCCCAATACATATATCACCATCAAACACCCCTACCTGACCGTAATTATGTTTTAACATAAAGGTCAACTCTTTCACGTAAGCTTCTTTGGTTAAACTTGGATATAATTCATTGAGAACATTTAAATGCATAAGCATTTCTTCAATTCCATTCAATTCTCTAACCGTCAACGTATCCATTTAGCTCTATTTGTTTAGTAAAAATAGCACAAGTCAAATGAATATGCCGCAATCTTGTTTGCTTTTCTTTCACCATTTAACCGAATAGCCTTAACTTTACACTGCATGAAAATCATTAAACGATTTCTTTCTAAAATTTTAACGGTTTCCGCGTATTTAAAAGTGATGCATCGAGGTTTTTATCTTTTGTATCGGCTAAACATTCTGGCTTTTAATTCAAAATTTAAATTCCACTACGCTGTTAAAAAATGGATTTCACCAACTGACTATGTAGTTGATATAGGCGCAAATCTAGGCTATTTTTCAAAAACTTTTTCAAGATTGGCCCATAACGGAAAAGTTATTTGCATAGAACCTATTCCAGAATTTTATGAAACGTTAAAATACTTTTTAGGCAAAAAGCAACATGTGGAAATTCACAATATTGCCCTTGGAAATGAAACTTGTGAGGTGTTTATGGCTATGCCTGAAACAGATGGTTTTATCCGAACGGGATTACCACATATTATTGACGAAAAAGAAATATCGAACAATACTAAAACTAAAAAAGTTCGTGTAGTAAAAGCGCACGATTTCTTGTCCGCACTCCCAAAAATTAGTTATATCAAATGCGATATTGAAGGATACGAGGGAATAGTTTTTCAAGAATTAAAGAATGTTCTACAAAAATTCAGGCCATACGTTCAGCTGGAGATTGCTCCTGAAAATAGAGATTTACTGTTGATATTATTCGAAGAATTGAATTACCTACAATTTGGAATAGCTAATTTTAGACTTATCGAAGAAAAGGGTGAACAACAAGAGGAAGGGGATTTTTTGTTTATTCCCAAAGAAAAAAAAGAAGAATTTATCTCCCGAAATAACGTATGAGGATTCTTCAATTGTGCAATAAAGCGCCATATCCCCCGAACGATGGGAGCAGTATAGCTATCTATAATATGTCTTTAGGATTAACCTCTCAGCATATTGATCTTCATTTATTTACACTCAACACAAAGAAACACTTCAAAGCTGAATCAGAAATTCCTATTGACTTTAAAAACAAAACACATTACACTTCGTTTTCAATTGATACTAGTCCCACAATCCTTGGCGCTGCACTGACTGTTTTAACAAATAAAAGCTATTTCATTTCGCGCTTTTACAACAAAGTATTTGAAAAAAAAATAATTCAGTTCCTTAAACAAGAACACGTTGATATAGTGCAAATAGAAGGTCTTTTTATGTGCTCTTATATTCCCATCATTCGAAAACATAGTAGCGCAAAAATTGTATTGCGTTCGCACAATTTAGAACACTTGATTTGGGAAAGGCATATCCAACAAACGACTTCACCGTTAAAAAAGTGGTATATAAAAATTGAAAACAGAAAACTTAGGAAGTATGAAATAAATGCTTTTTCGGAGGTAGATGCAGTGATTCCTATTACACCCAAAGATGCTTTTCTCATAAAACAACTATGTAAAACACCTATTCATATTGCACTAACAGGCACAAACATTGATGATTATGAGGTTAAAAAATCATTAGATTTCGATGCTTTTTCCTTGTTTCATTTTGGCTCAATGGATTGGTTACCCAATCAGGAAGCCGTTGATTGGTTTTTAATTAATTGTTGGGAGAAGATAAAAAAAGCCATTCCGAATTCTAAATTTGTTATTGCAGGACGAAATATTCCAGACAAGTACAAACAATTGAAAGACACATCCATATTGATTGAAGAAAATGTACCAACGTCAGCAGAAATTTACAATAAATACAATATCATGATTGTACCTGTCCTTTCTGGGAGCGGTCTTCGAATTAAAATTGTTGAGGGAATGTGCTATGCAAAAGCCATAGTGTCTACAACTATTGGCGCAGAGGGAATTGAATGTGAACTTAATAAAGATATCGTCATTTCAGATTCATCAAAAGATTTCTCTAATTCAATAATCAACTTATTAAAAGAAAAAGATAAGCGCGAACAAATGGAAAGAAATGCTAGAAATTTCGCCATTAAACGATTGAATTATGAGCCAATTGCAAAGAATTTAGTAGCTTTCTACCAACAATTAATAGCAACTGACGAATGATCATTGCCTGGATTTTTCTTTTCCTTAGTATTTTACTTATTTTTCATTCATATGTCCTGTATCCTTGGATACTTTCTATTCTTCCTAAAAAAAAAACGGATAAAAAGTAATTCTCTTAACCCCATGACAGTCGCTGTTTTAATTGCTGCTTACAATGAAGAATCGGTGATTGAGGAAAAACTCATGAGTATTCTTAACCATATTCCTTCTGAA
>Ga0315900_10000397_pt1 | contig 77393 bp, 66 predicted proteins | sample LakEriMetagenome_FD_203521 | JGI IMG/M metagenome (GOLD analysis project Ga0315900, IMG submission 203521) | Freshwater fungal communities from buoy surface, Lake Erie, Ohio, United States - Buoy 12 MA114 | ecosystem: Environmental > Aquatic > Freshwater > Lake > Lake biofilm | place: USA: Lake... | reverse complement strand
CATCTGATCGCTTGCTGCTGTACATGGACCCGCAGGATTATCGGTTGTTAATGTAAGTGTTACTGTTCCTGCTGAAACCTCCGCAGCACTCGGTGTATATACTGCATTTAATGTGGTCGAATTGGGTGCATACGTTCCACTTCCACCACTCCATGTTCCAACTGTCGCTGATCCTCCTATGGTGCCCGCTAACGTGACAGTAGATCCCGCACAAATAATTTGATCAATATTCGCATTGGAAGTCGCAGGACCAGAAAATGTAAAAGTTACCTGATCAGTGCCAGATGGGCAAGGCCCTGCAGGATCATCGGTTGTAAGTGTTAAGGTTATGATTCCAGCCGCTATTTCCCCTGCAGTTGGTGAATATATCGCATTAGGTGCGGCAGAATTTGGATTAAAAGTACCCAATCCACCCGACCACTGCACAGATGATGCTGCTCCACCGAAAGACCCCTGCAATTGAATTGTCGAAGAATTACAAACACCTTGATCAATTCCAGCATTTACAATAGATCCTGAGTTTATAGTTATTATCATTTGATCGTTCACTGAAGGACAAACACCCACAGGATCATTTGTTGTTAATGTTAGTGTTAAAGTACCTGCAGTTATTTCAGAAGTACTTGGCGTGTAGGAAGCATTCAGTGTGGAAGAATTAGGTGTAAATGTGCCGTTACCGCCAGTCCAAGTTCCACTGGTGGCCGAACCACCTATAGTTCCTGTCAAGGAAACATTACTGCCCGAACAAACTCCTTGGTCTATTCCTGCATTTACAGTAGCCGCCTGATTGATTGTGACTATCATTTGATCATTCACGGCAGCGCATGGTCCCACAGGATCATTAGTCGTTAAGGTTAAAGTGACAGATCCAGCCGAAATTTCTCCCGCACTTGGTGTATAAACAGCATTTAATGTAGTCGCGTTTGGTGTGAATGTTCCACTTCCTCCACTCCATGTGGCACTTGAGGAGCCTCCTCCACGCACGCCAGCAAGGGTAACGGTTCCAGTAGAACATATCGTCTGATCAACTCCCGCATTTACTGTAGCCGCTTGATTGATTGTGACTATCATTTGATCATTCACGGCAGCACATGGTCCCACAGGATCATTAGTCGTTAAGGTTAAAGTGACAGATCCAGCCGAAATTTCTCCCGCACTTGGTGTATAAACAGCATTTAATGTGGTTACGTTTGGTGTGAATGTTCCACTTCCTCCACTCCATGTGGCACTTGAGGAGCCTCCTCCAAGCACGCCTGAAAGGGTAACGGTTCCAGTAGAACATATAGTCTGATCAACTCCCGCATTTACTGTAGCCGCCTGATTGATTGTGACTATCATTTGATCATTCACGGCAGCACATGGTCCCACAGGATCATTAGTCGTTAAGGTTAAGGTGACAGATCCTGCTGAAATTTCTCCCGCACTTGGTGTATAAACAGCATTTAATGTGGTCGCGTTTGGTGTGAATGTTCCACTTCCTCCACTCCATGTGGCACTTGAGGAGCCTCCTCCACGCACGCCAGCAAGGGTAACGGTTCCAGTAGAACATATCGTCTGATCAACTCCCGCATTTACTGTAGCCGCTTGATTGATTGTGACTATCATTTGATCATTCACGGCAGCACATGGTCCCACAGGATCATTAGTCGTTAAGGTTAAAGTGACAGATCCAGCCGAAATTTCTCCCGCACTTGGTGTATAAACAGCATTTAATGTGGTTACGTTTGGTGTGAATGTTCCACTTCCTCCACTCCATGTGGCACTTGAGGAGCCTCCTCCAAGCACGCCTGAAAGGGTAACGGTTCCAGTAGAACATATCGTCTGATCAACTCCCGCATTTACGGTAGCTTGAGGATTTATCGTAATAGTAAATGTTTGAGGTGTTCCTGTACATGTTACTCCTACAATTGTCTGAGATGGCGTAACTGTAATTGTTGATGTGGTAGTAGTGGCCACGTTATTGCTATTAAAACTATTTATATTACCTGTTCCTGAAGCAGCAAGTCCTATGCTAACATTGTTATTAACCCATGAATAAGTAGCTCCTAAAATATTCCCGGTGAAACTAACGGCAGTTACAGAAGAAGTCGCACAGACAGTTTGGTCTGTCGGATCAGAAACTGTCGGAATGGGATTAATTGTAATGGTTTCGTTTGACGTTATAAAGCCATTACATGACCCATTACTAATATAGAGAGAAGGTGTAAATGAGACTGGAGATGTTCCTGTATTACAATATGAATAAGAAATATTTTGTGTTGAATTTGGAACCAAATCAACAAATCCTCCATCACCGTATAATAATTTTGCTTCAGTAACGTTACCAGTGGTCACATTAAAGCTTGCTGTATAACATGAACAACCTGAGAGGTTAGTATTCGTTACATCTAATGTTCCTGAAGGGCCTCCTACAGTTATAGTAGCTACATTTTGAGTACTTGTACATCCTGTTAATGAACTTACAGTGAGTGAAACATTATATGTGCCAGCAAGTGCATAAGTTGTTGAAGGATTCCATACTGTTGATGTTTGACCATTCCCAAAATCCCATTGGGCTGAATTATTATCTACATTATTTGCGGAAAGATTCGTGAAGTTAACAAGGTTAGGAGGATTAAAGCAAGAAAAGCTTGTTGGATTTGCAATTGCAGCTGCAAAAACATCAAAAACAGATATAGGCACAATACTATCATCCGAACATCCTAAATTGTCTGTGACAGTAAGTGTAATAGTTTGATTTCCTTGTTGATTAAAAGTAAAGCTTCCAAAATTAATTCCAGAGCCTGTGGTTGGTGTTGAATTTGTGGCAGACCAAGAATATGTTGTTAAACCCACACCTGTCGAATTGTTAACTACTGTAACCGATTGATTATTACAAATATAATCTTCACTGATCGTAAAACTTGCAATTGGTTTGCGAACAATAATTGTTTTTGTTACTACTGTCGAACACCCCAACCCAGAATTATCTGTAATTGTCAAGGTTAGAGTATAGGTTCCAGGGTTCGAATATGTATGTGTTGGTGATGCAATATTACCAGTTGTATTCGGTGTTCCATCACCCCAATTCCAGACCCTTGACGCAATTGAAGACATTGGAGCTGTTGAATTGTCTGTAGGCTGAAAAGCTTGCCCTGAACAGACCGTGTCGGATACAATTAAGTTACTTAAAATTCCATGGACCGTGATATAATTTGGTTTTATTATTGTATCTCTACAATTATTGTTATCAATATTCAACATGGCAATTCCGTATTGCCCGGGAGAATATCCATTTGCACTTGAAAACGCTCTACTTCTGGGGGTTCCTCTTAGTGAGGCTGAATTATTTGGAAAAGTTACTGGGTTAGCAACAACTGGATTTGTATTCCAATCCCATTGAGTATTTGAAGAACTCGTAGAACTTGGTAGGGAACCTGAATTATATTGTGGTGCTGGTGTAATATTCGAGAAACTAAGTGTTGTTCCAATACATACAGAAGTTGTAACTATTCCGGAAAGTGTGGATTGAAAATCGGCCGCGTTGTTTTGATTTACACGAATTGTTGCTGATGACGAAGTACTCGGACATCCAGTTGTTGCATCTGTGGCTGTTAATGTAACCGTAAAAGAGCCTGTAGTTGGAAATGTATGCGTCGAATTTTGAGTTGTTTCCAACGGGGTGCCATCACCAAAATTCCATGAATACGTGGTGCTTCCCGTAGTACCAGACGTTGTATTCGTAAATGTTCTAGTGAATTGATTAGAACAAACTACAGCAGAGGTTGTAAAACTTGCTTGTGGACCTAAAACTGTAATTACTTGGGTAGAAACTGACCCAGAACAACCAAGTTGGGGTGGACTACCTGCAACTACCGTATACGGAGTCATTGATACAGTATAGGTTCCAGGCGTTGAATAGTTGTATGACATAATTGTACTTTCTGTTCCCCATGCAATGGTTCCATTTCCGTAATCCCATCGAATAGAATCCGCTCCAGCACCGGTATATTGAAACGAAAAATTTTGTCCTATGCACAAACTTGTTGTTGGCCCAACATTTAACGAAGATGTTGGAGTGATTCCATTCCCAACTACAATCACATTATTAAAATTCGTCACCGAGGTACATCCATCGCTCGATATACTAGTCATTGAAATGCCGTAAGATCCTGATGAATTATAGTTAACTGAAATTGGACCGGAACCAGAACCACTAGATGGTGTTCCACTCGTAAAAGTCCAATTTGTCGAACTTATTGTACTCCCGGATGGAGCGGTAGCGCTTGAAGTATAATTAGTTGTTACCGGAGCACTACAAGCATTAGTCACCGAACTAACATAATTATTAGTAGGTAAAGTTTTTACCGTTATGACTGTGGAAACTATTGCACTCGGACAGCCTAGCGTGTATGTTACGGAATAGGTAGTGGTTAATGCAGGGTTTACAGTTATTGACTGAGTTGTCGCACCATTTGACCAACTATATGTACCACCTCCCGAAGATGGAGTAGCTGTTAAAGTAACTGATGACCCAGCACAAATTGTCCCATCATTATTTACAGTTCCTGAATTTTCAGATACACTAACTGAAACTGTGGGAGCTGCGGTTAAGGTTACTGAAGCTGTTGCAGGAGCGCTAGCACAACCTGAAGCAGAATATGTTACACTATAATTTCCAGCAGCGCTTACTGTAGCGGTGGAAGCTGTTCCTAAACCATTGGACCAAGAAAAGGCACCTCCTCCGGGGGACCCTGTTGCGCTGAGTGTTCCCGATGAACCATTACAAATCGTTAAATTAGCTGGACTTATAGACACCGTAGGTAAAGCCTTAACTGTTACAATGACATTTTGCTGAGTTTGACAACCGTTTGGTGCAGTTGTTGTTACAAGATATATTACCGATATATTTGAGCCTGTTGTATTAGTTAGTGTCTCTGAAATATTCCCATTTCCGGAAGATGCAGGCTCTGAAATACCAGCAACTAAAGCACGGGTCCATGAATACGTACATCCTGCCGTAGAACTGGTGGGTGTGTAATTAAAAACTGATCCACTACAAATTGAATTAGGGTTTAAAGGACTCGAAAGAGATGCGGATTGATTTACTGTAATTGCTGATAAATTCTGAGAAGTGAAACAGCCAAACGTATTTGTTACAGTGGCTGAAGGAGTGTAGGAGCCTGCTGCGTTGTATGTGTGAGAAAAGTCCTCAATATTATAGGTTTGTCCGCTTCCTGTATTCACTTGAAATGTTTGTAAGGAACCACTTCCTGCCGCACAAGAGCCATTAAAATTAACTATTCCTGGAGTACAAGCTGTTGTTGGAGATAATACATAATTTATTGTTGGATTATTGTAAACAGTAAGGTAATTGCTTTGACTATTTGTAGTTGGCGCTCCTCCATTCGAAACAGACAATGATACAGAATACTGTCCTGAAGAAGTTAAAAACAAGGCGATAGAACTTCCCGATGGCGTGGATGAATAACCACCAGGACCGGAAATTGTCCAATTGTATGTTGAATATGATGTGTTGGTAGCATTAATAATAAATAAATTACTAGGACACTGATCAACATCGGGAGATGAAAAACTAGCATCAAGTTGACTATAAAACGATTGTGACGTGAGAAAAATAAAGAAGAAAGACACAAAAAGGCTGATATTGAGCCAATGTCTTGATTTCAAAGAAAAAGTATGCATAGGAATCAAAGATATTTTAAATTTTACTTTTGTCCAAAGTATCTAACGACTAAAACAAAAAGTAGTTGCCTTTTTTCTAACTTCGTTGAATAAAAAATGTCTAGTAAAAAATGGATTCTGTTTTTCGCGAAAGACTTCACGATTTTATTAAACTGGATGAACTAATTTCACCCGACGATCCGTTGTGTTCCGTAGACGGGAAACAAGTCCAGTTCTATGAAGAAGGGAGAACTACCTCAGCGGCTGTATATTCATTGGTTTCCTTAGCCAAAAAAACAGAGAAGGAAACAGGAATTAACCCCTTGTGTATTGCTGAAGGTGTAGCTTCAATAAAAAAAAATAATGTATTCCTCAAGGTTCCAATAATAATTCAAGAAATAAATTGCAATACTTCATCAGAATATGTTCAAATTGACAAATTGGGTGAGCCTTTTCTAAATCCTTTTTTAGTGCATTTATTCGGGAGAAAGAATTTTCAAGAAATCTCTACAATTGAAACTTTTTTAAAAAGGAAACCTCAAGAAATTCTGACCGAACCAACGAAAACATTTATTGGTAATTTTCATCCGTATCGGTATGAATTGATCCGAGATATTGAGGAAATTGAGGGGGTTTTTACTATCTCTCAAAACTTGGCGCGACTGCTTTTATTGGATACAAAAGAAAATGAGGAAGTTATATTTGGTGATTATTCACCTATTATCGACTCAGATTACGACCAACGAGAAACCATTGAAAAATTCAAACGCCAATCGTTATTGGTTCAAGGACCACCTGGAACAGGAAAGTCTCAACTGATTGTGAATGCAATAGGTATTGGACTTCATGAAAAAAAAACTATCCTATTATCTTCAGAAAAAAAATCTGCACTTGATGCAGTGTATTTCAGGTTAAAATCTCTTGGATTACATCACCTGAGCTTACTAAACTTTGCCAAAAATGAACAAAAATTAATCGTTTCTGATTTGAAAAAAACGTGGGATTTTTTTCAAAATTCATCAAGGCATGAAGTTACAAAATCAATATGTTTTTTTCCGTATGAAGATATAATTAATACCATCATTGAAAAAATTTCAACCAATAAGTGCCACATGGATATTTTGTTTGAAAAATTGAAGGATTTCAAGAATGAAACAATCTATTCATTCGATTTTGGAGCCTATTCTTTTGATGATATATATCCGCAGATAAATCAATTAAATCCAGAATTATACCCATTATTAGCCAAGACTAATTTGCTTAATTCAAATATTTCGGATATCATTGAACAAGAAATTACCAAAACCAAATTTCAACTCCATAAACTTAATGATTTTTTACCCGTTAAAACAAAGAAGGATCTAGATACATTGATTGTTAAACTCTTTAAAATTCAACATTTTACTTCTCATTTTTATACGTCATATGGTGAAATAATTGCCAAGAAAAGTGTTAAACTCACAAAACTTTACAGCACAGGGTTAACACTTGAAAATGATGAAAAAATTTGGTTTGAAAGTCTTCAACATTGGATAAAAAGACCATCTCGATCAGAACTAAACCTGTTAAAAACGCTTTCTTATCAACATGGATTTTTTAATCGGTTAAAATTTAACCGAATATGGAAAAAATGGGTCAGAACTCCTGAGCTTTCAACTGAAACAACACTTGCCTCTATGGAAAGGTTTTTTGCGTTTGAAGAGAAGAAAAACAAATTCCAACTTGCTCTATCTCAACTAGGCATTGATAATTTACACACCTTAAAATCCATCCATCAATTAGCCCTTCAGCACAATGATGAAGATTGGAGTTGGTTTAAGTCTCTCAAAGCGCATCAATTACTTGAATACAAAACAATTCATCCTATTATTCAACAATTAAAAATTGGGGTTCAAGACGTATTTCAATTTCAAGAAACTGATGATATTTATGTTTATTTGAATCAACTGCTAACTAACATTGAGCCACTTAAACAGCAATTAAAATTAACGGATAGTTTTCCTCCTGACATTAAACGTGTTTTTGTTAATTGTTCTACTTATAATGACTTTAAATTATCCATATATCACGCATATTGGAGAAAATTAACATCTAATGCACTTTTTCCAAAAAAAAATGAAAGAGTAGATTGGTTGACATCTGCGCTTCGTTACCAAAGGAATAACAAGGAAAATCAACGATATACTGCCAAAGAATTAATTGAAACGTCAAAAATTTCCTTTCAAACCTACCACGATTTAATTCTTAGTTCGCCATCAAAATTGTCAGCAGAGAAGAAGATATTCAGAAATCAATTAAAAAAAGGTAAAACTATACTTGTCAAAGAATTTAGTAAGAAAAAGAATTTTATGAGTTTGAGAGGATTGTATGAGAGTGATGCTCGACATTGGTTGATTTTATTAAAGCCAATTTTAATGATGCATCCGCAACGCATATCTACATACTTTCCTCCAGAACCTGGACTTTTTGATATTGCAATAATTGATGAGGCAAGTCAGATGCCATTTAGTCATTCTATCGGTACGCTCCAACGCGCAAAACGGCTATTAATCGCTGGAGATGATCAACAAATGGAGCCATCTTCTTTTTTTAAAATTCAATCAGAAAACGACTGCAGTGTTTTTCACCAGGCAAAGTATCATTTTGAAAATGTATCCCTAACTCATCATTACAGAAGTGAACATAAACAACTCATTGAATTCTCAAATCAAAACTTTTATTTCAATAAATTACGCTGTATTTCAAATGCAAAAATCACCTCAAAAAATTGTTTACAGCATCATTATATTCCAAATGGCATGTATAATGAAGGTGTTAATACAATAGAAGCTAAGGAGATAGCAAATTACTACTCACAACTTCCAACATTAGACGACAAAATTGGGATTGTGGCATTTTCAGAACAACAATTGACTTGCATCAAAAACGAATTAATTTCTTCAGGCAGCGTGAGTCTCTCTGATATAGAAGAAGGTAATCAACTTGTATTAAAAACATTGGATCAAGTGCAAGGTGATGAATTCGATACCTTAATCGTTAGTTTTGGCTACGGCAAAAATAAATTTGGTGAATTCGATATGAGGTTTGGTCCTATTAATCATACGGGTGGATCAAAAAGACTGAATGTATTGTTCACGCGTGCCAAAAAAGAAATTCATTTTTTTAGTTCAGTTAAACGAAAGGATTTTCCTACAACTAAAAATGAATCTGTAGTGCTTTTGATTAAATGGTTCGATTTTTTGGAAAACCAACATCGAGAAAATCCACAAATACACGAAATTGAGGTCTTTTCTATTTTACAACAGGCAAAAAATGCCTTTGATTTCACTCATTTAGTTTCACTCTATGAGCAAAGGGTATGGAAAATAATTCCTTAAGATTCTTTTTGCGGAACAGGATCATGTCCGAACCCACCTCCCGGCCGACAAGAAGAAATGCGTTTTACACCTAACCAGAATCCTTTAATTGGACCCCAAGTTTTTAGAGCTTCTATCATGTATTGAGAGCAGGTGGGGGTGTATCTACAGCTTGGAGGTAATAACGGAGATATAACTAATTGGTAAATGCGAACTACAAAAATCAATGGAAGACTCAATAAGTATTTCAAATAGCCCATGAGCAAAAGTAACATAATTTCAACAATTCAATGTGTTAAACTCTAGGCGTAACCAGTTTGTAAAACTAACGTTAAGACTATCTTAGGAAACAAATTATCTTTCATGAAATATATACAAACATTATTTTTCCTATTCATTTTTTTGCACTATTTTGCTCAACCGATGAATTGGAACGAAGAGAAAATAAGTGTAACTCGGGCAAGTGAAGTATCAACAATTCTGCATGCAGAGGAATTGTTTAATGACCGTTGGGATATACTACCCCAAGCACAATTTTGGAAGCAAATCATGACTTTGTCACCTGATTCTATTCTAATTAATGTAGCATCTAACCGACAAATTATCGAGAAAATGTCATTAAGAGATTGGAATAAAAAAACTGAAGAAGAGAAATCAATCTACCGCTCTGAAGCAAGAAAAAATTTAGGACTGACGGATCAAGAACGTATTTTTGTTACCTGTGGAAAAAATGATTTCTACAAGTTCAAAGAGGTCTATCCTCAACTTTCAAAAGGAGTCGCTGCATTTGAGCGCTATGGAGTAGACCCATGGTATGCTCAAGCCATTCTGTTAATAGAAAGTCCAGGACAATTAAAAAAATCTATTTCGGGAGCATATGGAGCCTTTCAGTTGATGCCTGATGTTGCTCGTGCGCAAGGATTGACAGTTAACAGTCAAATGGACGAAAGAAAAGATTTCGATCGCTGTGCTTATGGAGCAGCTCGTCTGATAAATAAGATATGTATACCTGAGGCCAAAAGAATTTTAGATCGTCATCAGTTGACGTATAACGAAAATGACTTATGGTTTCGATTGTTTGTGTTACATGTGTACCATGCAGGGGCAGGAAATGTAACTGCTGTAATGAATAAGATACAGCCTAGAGTAGGATCTCAAGAGGTTATTAAATCTATGTGGCAAAATACGGCCGGTGGTTTTGGTAACAATTCTCAAAATTATTCCCAATTAGCATTGGCTGCACAATTGGTGCTTCACGACATGGTGTACGAACAGTGTGATGACATAAAACATCACTCCCGTTAAGCAGGAATAAATTTTAAAGAAATCGAGTTCACACAATGCCTTACGTTCTTTTCTGTGAACTGTTCTCCCTCAAATACGTGACCCAAATGTCCATCGCAATTAGCGCAACGAATTTCTATCCTTCTTCCGTCTCGGTCTAAAATGCGTTTTACATGACCTTTTATTTCATCGTCAAAACTAGGCCATCCACAACCTGAATGGAATTTACTTGAACTTTCATATAGCGGGTTTTCACACTGAAGACAGACATATATACCGGCTTCAAAGTGCTTTTCGTATTCACCTGTAAAAGGATATTCTGTTCCTCCATTTAAAAGCACCTGTTTTTCTTTGTCTGTAAGTTGATTCCAGTTATCCTTGCCTAATGTCATTTTATTGTCGTTAAATATCCATTCTGTACAACAAGACGTGAAGGCAAATTGTTTTTGTAAATCGAACCTGTACCTAACCCGTGTGGAATACTTATTGGATAAAGAGCTGTAAATTCTGCTATAGCTTGTAAGCCTATCGAACTTTCCAATGCTGATGTAATCCACCAGCCTACTCCCAATTGATCCGCACATGAAATCCATTTTTTCACACCTTTAAAGCCACCGTGTAGACTTGGTTTAAGTACAATATAAGAAACTTTGACTTCTTGGAGTAATTCAAGCATTTCCATTTCAGACTCAATTCCGATTAGCTCCTCGTCTATGGCAATGTCAATTAGTTTTAGATTATTCAGCTTGGCGGTTTGCTTTAATAATCCTTTTTTCAACGGTTGTTCGATGGAATGTATTTGCAGCGCAGAAAGGTCGCGCAATACCTCTTCTGCATTTTTTTCTGTTAGAGCGCCATTTGCATCGACACGAATTGTTAATTCATTTGATGAAAATTGATCTCTAAGCTCTTTCAAAAGTAATTTTTCTTGTTGCCAATCTAAACTGCCAATTTTCATTTTCATGGTTGTATACCCATCGTCTAATTTTTGTTTTATACGGGCACGCATAGTCGGAATATCTCCCATCCAAACCAATCCATTAATGGGTATCTTGAGGTTTTCAAAGTGAATCGGTAAAATAAAAAAATTACCGTTTTGATTCAACCATGAAAAATAAGCCATTTCAAACCCCATTCGAATTGAAGGAAATCCATACAATTCATGTTCAATTAAAGAATTAAACAAAAACTCTTGGGGATTTTCTACCCAATCTTCAATTGGTATCAATTCAAAAACAGAAATAACGTTTGCAATTTTTTTTTCAAAGGACAGGTTGTCATGATAATCGACAGACAAACCCGGAATTACAGAAATTTCACCTCTCCCTGTCAAACCATTTGCGAAAACTTCAATAAACCAACTAGGTTTTGAATGCATAACTCCCCTACTCGTCCCGGCAGGTTCGTTAAATACGAATTCTATAAACTCGAAACCTATTTTCATTTCATCCATCGATCATACCACATTTGAAACATCAAAATGTACCACAATTTAGAATCGTATTCCGTTTTTCCACCATAAAACCCATCTCGAATTCGTTGGATTTCGCTCCAATTAAAAATAGCTTGGGATTTAATGTTGGTTTCATTAATGAAGGAATATACGAGTTCCTTCAAATCAGTTTTCAACCAATGAGCAATGGGAATAGCAAAACCCATTTTAGGTCTATCCATCATCGATTTTGGAATGTATTGATGAACAATTTCTTTAAGAATATACTTTTTCTCCCCGTTTTTATATTTAAAATCATCCGGTAATTGAGCCGCCCATTCGATAACACGATGATCCAAATACGGTTCTCTTCCTTCCAAACTGGCTGTCATTGTTGCCCTGTCTACCTTCTGTAATATATCATCAACTAAATAGGTTTCGTAATCGATAGCCATCATATATGCCAAAGATGAATAAGTTTCTTTCGACAACTTTTCTGAAACATAGGCTGTTTGGAGAAATTGATGTTTATCCTTCATTATTTTTTGAACCTGACCATCTGTGAATTGCTGAGAAAGGCTGAGCATTATTGTTGTCGGAGAAGGATCTTTCAAAACACCCTTTAATTTTTCATATCTATTGTGAAAGTTGTATTTATTTCTCAATACTGGAATATACTGAGAAGGAATAACGTCCATAGCTCCGGCTATCGTTTTTCTCAAAAAAGCAGGTATTGAATTCATTTTCTTACCATAACGCATGAGAAAATCGTAGCGATTATATCCGGCAAAAACCTCGTCTCCGGCATCAGCACTTAGCGCAACCGTAACGTGTTTTCTTGCGGCTAAACTCACCAAAGTCGTTGGTATAGCGCTGCTATCAGCAAAAGGTTCGTCGTAATGAAAGGGTAACTGTGCAATCAACGAAATAGCTTCTTTCTCCGTACAAGCAATTTCCGTATGGTCGGTTCCTAAATGCGCAGCAACATCTTTCGCATAGGGAGCTTCATCAAGTCCAATATCTGGAACAGAAATAGTAAATGTTTTAAGTTTTTCTTTAGAATCTTTTTGTAGTAGCGCTGCCACAGACGCGCTGTCATAACCTCCACTTAAAAAAACGCCCACAGGCACATCAGAAACCATACGATAACGGCAAGCAGAAGTCAAAATTTGTTCAGTTTTCGAAATTGCCTCATTTAAGGAAATTGTTAGTTTGTCCTTATTATAGGCATCATATACGGACCAATATGAAATTGGATTTGGAAGTTTTGAGCCATTTTTAAACGCTTCACCGAACAAATTAAAAAGCAAATAACTTCCTGGAGATATTTTTCGGGTATTTTCAAAAATACAATGAGGTGTTGGTACAGAGCCATATTGCATGAAAGCTTGAACTGCAGAAAAGTTAATTTGCTTTTTAAAGTGAGAATGTTCATGAAAAGCTTTTAGCTCGGAGGCAAACAAAAATAAACCATCATGCCAATAATAAAATAAAGGTTTTATTCCTGCTCTATCTCTAGCAATAAAAACCTTTCCGCTTAGCACATTGACCAAAACAATGGCAAACATTCCGATAAACTTATGAAGACAAGACTCTCCCCATTCGATATACGCATGAAGGATTACTTCCGTATCTGAGTTCCCTTGAAAAACATGTCCTTTCTCAAGCAATTCATCCTTTATTTCTGCAAAATTATAAATTTCGCCATTGAAACAAATCCAATGATTTTGATAAAACATTGGCTGTTTTCCCATTTCAGTCAGATCAATAATGGAGAGCCTACGGTGGCCAAGTCCAACCTGAACATCTTCTAATTGAATTAGTTCAACTCCTTTCCCATCAGGTCCTCGATGAACCAAGGCATCAGTCATTCTGATGAGTTCATCCCGAGTACTCAATGATCGTGTATCAATAAATCCTGCTATACCACACACTGAACAAAGGTAGCAGTTTTAGCAGAAGAAATGTGTATCTTTGATAAACATGAAGCTATTGTTCCTAACAATTCCGCTCGGCGTAATGAACATTGACAGTGACTTTACGCTGTTTAATGACCATACCAATAAACTACAGTTTTTTACAGGATTAGATATATTAATGACGATATTATGGATTATAATCTCTTTCGTAATATCGTTTTACATTAAAAATGTAAACAAAGAGAAGGAGCATTACAATTATTTCATTCGAAACTTAATTTTTAAAATTGTATTTGCACTAGTATTTGGACTTTACTATCTATTTTCCATTAAAGGAGGAGACACCATTGCATTTTGGGATGCTTCCGTTCGATTGACTAATTTGTTCTATTTCAAACCTGAATTTTATTGGTTAGAATTATTTCAATACAAAGATTCCCCTCAATATGTGAATTATTTTACCATGGAAACTGGTTTTCCACCGGGTTGGATTGCTCGAGAAGAAGAAGGTTATTTTGTGAGTAAGTTATTTTCTATTATGAACCCGCTTACGGCAGGCAGTTATTTCGCGAATACGGTAGTATTGGCCTTATTATCTGCAATCGCAAGTTTTAAATTATTTGACTTTGTCGTTGAAAATACAACAATTCCTGTAAAGAAACTTGCCGTATACTTTTTATTCATTCCATCACTTGCTTTTTGGTGCACTGGTGTATCCAAAGATTCTGTCATTTTAATCTGTTTATATGTTGGGATTCCTATTTTATTCAAACTAGTCAATGGACAGAGTAAAAACCGGATTTTATCCATAGTTTATCTCGTCATCATTTCATACATTTTGGTAAATATCCGTTCCTTTATGCTCATTGTTTTATTAATTCCCTTCCTGTTTGCCATGAATGTGAAAATTGTAAAGTATTTGTTTAAAAACAAATATGCGCAGCGATCTTCACGAATTTTTATTTTCGTTGTAGGTTTCGCATTTATTTTTCTCTACCTGGGGACCGCAGGACAGAAATACCTGAAAGAGGCAGAAGTAACACAAAAAGACTTTCAAGAAAACAAAGCCTATCAAGGAAAAAAATACGACCTAGGTGCAACAGATTACTCTCCAACAGGACTAATTCGCGCAATGCCTTTATCCATTTTAACAGGAATTTTCAGGCCATTTCCTTGGGAAGCTTTAAGCCCAGGACTCATTTTAAACGGAATTGAATCCATCATACTCTTTTATTTATTTCTCCAATTTTTATGGAAAAAACCGGGGAAACGGTTTGCAAGAATTAGGGATTCCGAGGTACTTACTTTTTCACTCTATCTTGTTATGATTATGGCATTTATGACTGGATTTACCTCTGTAATTTTTGGTGTATTGGTGAGATTGCGAGCTCCGCTTTTACCCTTTGTTATTTTACTCTTAACCACTCTGCCAGAAGACGAGAAAGAGGATGAGAAAGAAGAGGAAATTATAGGCACAAGTAATTCGGTAGGCCAAATTTACTCGTGATGATAAGGTTCTCCTTTTAAAATTGTAAAAGCTCGGTACAATTGTTCTAAAAAAATCATTCGAACCATTTGATGAGAATAAGTCATTTTGGACAAGGATAACTTTGCATTTGCTCTCATGTAAATTTCTTCATCAAAACCATATGCGCCACCAACAACAAATACGAGCGATTGATTGGCTGACATACTTCGTTCTGAAATCCATTGAGAAAACTGTATTGACGTCTTTGTTTCACCTTTTTCATCCAATAATATAAGGTAATCAGTGGGTTCTATCTTCTTGAGAAATTGTTGTGATTCTTTCTTTTTTAGTACCTCAATACTTAATGATTTTCCATTTTTTATATCTGGAAAATCGATGCGATCAAAAGAACAATAATGAACCAATCGTTTGGCGTATTCGGCCTCTCCAAATTTCAAAAAGTCATAAGAAGTTTTACCAATTAAAAATAATTTGACTTTGAGCATACGAAATTAATCAACGGCAACAACGGCTCTAATTTCTGGAGCGACAACTTTAAGTGCTTCATGTAAGCCTGCTTTCAGCGTCATCGCACTCATGGAACATTCTCCACATGCACCTAGCATTCTAACTTTTACCGTATTATCTTCCGTAAGCTCGACAAATTCCATATCTCCACCATCAGCATGTAAAAATGGCCTCAATTGTTCCATGGCAATCAATACTTTCTCTTTTGTGGCGTTCATGGTCATTTTTTTTCAGACTTTCGAATATGCTCTAAAGACTTCACTAAATTACTAACTAATTCTTCAAAGGCAATTGACGTAGGCGTATTTTCTTGAAAAACGGCAGGTCGACCAATATCTCCGGCCTCTCGAACACTTTGAACTAGAGGTATAGCTCCTAAAAATGGTATCTCCATCCCTTCGGCTAAATTTCTGGCTCCGTCTCTCCCAAAGATATAGTATTTATTATCTGGTAATTCTGCGGGTGTAAACCAAGCCATATTTTCAACAAGACCAATTATTGGTACTTTCATGGAGTCTAATCGAAACATATTTATACCTCTTCTTGCATCTGCCAATGCAACTTCCTGAGGGGTACTTACAATAACGACACCGTCTAAGGGAACATTTTGAATAAGTGAAAGATGAATATCACCTGTTCCTGGTGGCAAATCAATTATTAAAAAATCTAATTCACCCCAATGTGCATCTGTGAATAGTTGTGTCAACGCTTTTGATGCCATTGGCCCACGCCAAACTACCGCATTATCCTGATCCGTAAAAAATCCAATGGATAATAAACTAATTCCATTCGCATTTACAGGTTTAATCATTTGCTCACCATTAACCTCAGTCATTGTAGGTCTATCTCCAACCACATCAAACATGGTAGGCATTGAAGGGCCATAAATGTCTGCATCTACAATCCCAACGGAAAATCCCATTTTTTTCAAACCGCCCGCAATATTGGCAGCTATAGTAGATTTACCTACTCCTCCTTTACCAGAAGCAACCGCAATTACATTTTTTACATCGGGTAGGACTTTCCTCCTAACCCCCTTCTGCTCAGCATTCATTCCAGTAACCTGACAATCAACCGTGATATTTTCACCAAATTTTCTTTTCAAGTTAAAAACTACCGCTTCTTGCATACGCTTTCTTGCATGTAGCGCAGGATTAGATATAACCAAAGATAACACAATGCCAGTTTCATTTATTTCAAGCTTTTCAATAAGGTTTGCACTTACAACATCTTTTTTTAAATCTGGATCCGTAATTTTTCCTAGAACTTCTAGGACAGCACTTCGCTCTATATTCACATTCATTTTATAGATTCAATTGATTTTTGCATAAACAATATTTCAGCTTTTGTGTTCCCCTCTTCCCTATTTCTAAATTGATACAATCTTCCATCAATTTGTTTTACAGCATAGATATTGAATACCTCCTCTGTTTCTTTTTGATATTGATTTGACAGTACTCTGCTGTACACCAATAAACTATCTGTTTCCATTAACAGTTTTATAGTAAATGCATTTGATTTAAATAGATTAGTCTTGAAATCTTGAAAAACCCCGGTTAATTCGCCTAAATCTTCTATGTGCAAAATAAAATTTCTTCCTGATTGTAATTGCCATAAATGACCTCCTTCTTCGTGTAACATCTCAGGAAGAAAAGCTGTACCAATTCCAGCAGTTTCGTCAGGAAGTAATATTTGAGCATTAATGTCATATTTCTTAAGGTCAAATGCCTTAAATTGATAGTAATCAAACTCCTGGCTTTGCAAATCATCGTTAGTTTCTTCTTGAATGTCAAATTGATTTAAACCATAGAAACAAAGAACCAAAATAGCTGCTAAAACAAATGTTACGAGAACAATCTTCACGTTACGACTCATTTTGTAAAGATAATGATTTGTATAACAATAAATTTTTGTGAAATTTGATAAATGCATAAAACACTCGTTATTACCGGTCTTATTTTCATACTTACAGGAATTCTTTTAGGTGCATTTGGCGCTCATAGTTTGAAAGAAATAATATCTGCAACAAAAATTGCCTCTTTTGAAACCGGTGTTAGGTATCAATTATTTCAAGGACTAGGTTTATTAATAATCGGTTTACATGCCAAAAATGAATTCTCGCTAACCTGGTACTACAGATTCATGATGGTCGGGACAATTCTATTTTCGTGTTCTATTTATTTACTCGCATTTAGTGAAATTATTTCCCTGCCCATTAAGATTATCGGACCATTTACACCAATCGGTGGTTCCCTAATGATTATTTCATGGGCAACACTACTTTTCCAAATTCTTAAAAAATCTAAGTAAATATACGTAGATTACAACAAGTAAATACGTAGTTGCGTGTAGTGTCGAATCAGTATTTTAAAGGATATACTTTCTTATTAATGCTCTTCCTTTCACTCTCATCGTACTTTTATCAAAAGAACGCACATGAAAACAATCATTTCGATATTGACCATTTTACTAAGCATCAACATAGTATGCGGTCATGATGGTCCAAATAAATCAGTTTCTTCAACATTGAATGAAGAAAAAGTTTCAATTACTAATGCTACTGATGGTACGACGAGTATTACGTGGAGCGATAATAGAATTGATGAAATAGAAATTATTTCTTCGAGCGGTATCTTTATGCCAGAAATACCCGTGTTAGAAGCAAGTTCTCTTCATTTATCTTCTCTAATGAACGGAACATATACCCTTAAATTTAAAAGCAACAATGAAACCATTTACGAAAAAGTAATTGAAGTGCAAAGGTGATTGATTGAACGCACTTTGATAAAGAGGTCCTTGGGCCTCTTTTTTTTTGAACATTTTTTTAATTCATGTTTTTTAAAAGAAAATGTTTATTACATTTGATTACTTTTTAGTCATCATTAAGTTTATTATTTAATCATTATGGAAAAATTAGCATTAGGAACAGCTTTACCTGAATTGTTGGGTAAAAATCATGCCGGTGAAGATATTAAATTATCTTCTTTTATTGGAAAAAAGACTGTCATATACTTCTATCCAAAAGATGATACACCAGGATGTACCGCACAGGCATGTAGTATTAGAGACGGAATAAGTGAACTTAAAAACCATGGGATTGAAGTCATTGGTATAAGTGCTGATTCAATTAATTCACATGCTAAGTTTGTATCCAAATACAATCTGCCTTTTACACTTATTTCTGATGAATCCAAAGAAATAATAAAAGCTTTTGGGGTTTGGGGAACAAAAAAATTTATGGGGAAAGTATATGACGGCATTCATAGAACAACATTTCTTTTTGATGAAGAAGGTAAACTCGTACATGTAATTGAAAAACCTGACACTAAAAATCATGCACAAGAAATTTTAGCATCTTATCAATCAAAATAAAACGTAAATAGCTTACGATCATAGATAAATACCTTTGAATAAATTAATTAATCCGAGCATTGCTCAAAACAACAAATGATATGGCAAATAAAGAATTAAATGTAGAAAAGTTAAAAGCACTTCAACTGACAATGGAAAAGTTAGATAAAACTTTTGGTAAAGGGGCTGTAATGAAATTAGGAGATTCACCCGTTGAAAAGGTGGAAGTAATTCCAACAGGATCCATCACCCTTGATTTAGCTTTAGGAATTAACGGGTATCCAAAAGGCAGAGTAGTCGAAATTTATGGTCCTGAATCTTCTGGTAAGACCACTTTAGCCATACATGCAATCGCTGAAGTTCAGAAGCAAGGTGGAATTGCTGCATTCATTGATGCCGAGCATGCCTTTGATCAATTTTATGCAAAAAAATTAGGTGTAGATGTTGATAATTTATTGATTTCACAACCAGACAATGGAGAACAAGCGTTGGAAATAGCTGATAATTTAATACGTTCAGGTGCAATTGATCTTATCATTATTGATTCCGTAGCTGCGTTAACACCCAAAGCAGAAATTGAAGGAGAAATGGGAGATTCCCAAATGGGGCTTCAAGCTCGACTTATGTCAAAAGCGTTACGAAAACTTACCGCATCAATAAATAAAGCCGGATGTTGTTGTATATTTATAAACCAACTTCGTGACAAAATTGGCGTTATGTTTGGAAATCCTGAAACAACCACAGGCGGAAATGCACTAAAATTCTACTCCTCCATACGTATTGATATTAGAAAAGCAGCACAAATTAAAGATGGAGAGGAAATCATGGGGAATCGTGTAAAGGTGAAAATTGTTAAAAACAAAGTTGCGCCTCCATTTAGAAAAGCTGAATTTGATGTTATGTACGGCGAAGGAATCTCAAAAATTGGAGAAATCATTGATCTTGGTGTAGAATTAAATATTTTGAAAAAAAGTGGTTCTTGGTTTTCTTACGGTGAAACACGATTAGGTCAAGGTAGAGATGCAATAAAATCTATTTTACTGGATAATCCTGAACTATCTGAAGAATTAGAAACTAAAATAAAAGAAGCTCTTGGATCACCTGAGGTTCAAGCCCAAGTTATTCAAGACTAATTGCATATCGTTTGGTAAAAAGACGGCAATATTGCCGTCTTTTTTATTTTTTCTATATTTGAAAAAAATATTTTATGAAAAATACATTTCTATTTCTTGCATTAGTTCTTATAAGTACCACCCCATTAACTTCTTGTAAAAAGAAAGGATGTACAGATATTAATGCTGTTAACTACAATGAAAAAGCAAAAAAAGACGATGGAAGTTGTTTATACGTGCCAACAATCTCCATAATTGGTGCTGCCGATACCTCAATTTCGGTTGGAACAACCTATAATGATCCTGGTGCTACAGCCGTAAATAAAGATGGAACAAGTGTAAATGTTACCGTTGATAATCAAGTCGATGCAACAACAACTGGTACTTATGAAATTACTTACACCGCAACAAATGCAAATGGCACTGCAACAGCTAAAAGAACTGTTAATGTAGTTGTTGGGCAAGATAATTGGACAGTAACATGGGACGTAAGCAGTAACTGTGGAACAGCTTTTCCATTGGCTGCTACTCCATCGGTTTCGGCTGGATCGTCCGCAAATACTTTGATCATAGACAATATGTTTAATTTAGTAGGAGGAACAGCCAATGCAACAATAAATGGTGCAACCATTACAATCCCGCAACAGACTGTTAATATTACCGTTGGTGATGTTATTTTTTCTGGCATCGGAACAATGAATGCACAGGGTAATATTTTAACAATTACCTATACATACGAAAACACAACTCCTTTAATCGGCGGATCTGGTACATGCGTGGCAACTTATGTTAAACAATAACCTTGTTAACGATAATTGAAAAAAAGGGCTTTCAAGCCACGAATGGTCGGAAGATTTTTTCTTCCGACTTTTTTGTTTTATATACTTTATCGTGTTGATATAATACATTGATAATCAACATAATAACTTGTGTTTCTTTTGATGTTGTTGTATCTTTATTACTGATAATCAATATGTTATTTCAGTTTTTAGAGATCATGAAGTTTCAGCAATTGAGTTGTTAGATGTTATTCCCGAAGAGTCACTATCGAACCTTCCACAAACCACCAAAGTTGATTAGTATACCAAGATTCTTCATGGTAAAAAGTTATTTTACCTTCTGATGTATGGTATTTTAGAAAATGAACGATTAAGTTAGCGAACACTAGAAGACACCTTTAATGATCCTGTTTTTAAATTGCTTTTCAATTTAGACACAGAAGAAACAGTGCGTAGAAGTTATATTTCAGACAGGCTTTTTGTAGTAGATGCTTATTATTTTAAAAAGATATTTGACACTATTTATTCTAAGTTTTCAAAGTCATACACTATATCTGAAATAGAGAAGTATAATCTCATTCATGTAGATAGCACTATGGTTTGCGAGACTGTTGGAAAACTCGTGGAAGGTCTTGAGCATAAAAGTGGAAAGAAAGCTGTCAAATACAGTGTTTCATTTGATGGCCTTTTGCCTAGCGATTTACAAGTATTCACAGCTAGCGCTTATACAAGCGAAGATATTGCTTGACCCGAGGCTATTATGAGCCATGTAAAACAGATCATCAAAACATATATGTTATAGATCGTGGTTTGCAATCAACAAGAACTATGAAGGCCTTCAGCGAGGATGGAATAACATTCGTCTGTAGAGCCAAAGAAACCAGAAAACACATCGAAATTGAATCTTATCTTTCCGAAAATGAAGAAACAGATCATGGTGAATCAATATTGTTAAAAGACTCCAAAGTTCAATTGTATACAGGTGTTTCTATCGACAATAAACGTGGTAAAAAGCATTTCAAACAGACACTTATAAAGAACAATTTTAGACTTATCATTGTCAAAAACAACACTCACGAAGTTAAAGAGTTTTGGTTCTTAACAAACAACTTTGATCTATCTGCTCAAGATATTTCAAAGGCTTACAGACGAAGGTGGGACATTGAGGTTTTCTTTTGCTTTATTAAACAAGAACTCAATGTAAGCCACCTGATTTCATTGAACAAAAATGGAATGCAAATAATGATCTACATGACGATGATTGTGGCAATGCTCATCCTTATCTACAAAAAGAAAAATAATATTGGTTATAAACTGCAAAAAGACGCTTTTCAATGTAGATAAGAAATCTCGCTAGTTCAATTATAGTGATGCATTGCGGGGGAAATCCTAAGCTTCTTTTTAAAACATAAAAAAATGGCCGGAATTTCTTCCGACCATTCGTGGCTTGAAAGCCTTTTTTTTATTAATTTAACCTAGTATGTATTACAAATTACATACTATATATTTAGTATGTTTAATTTTGAAGTATGTCAAGCATTAAAGAAATCATTCTTGCCAATAAACCAACATTAGTTGACTTTTACGCAACTTGGTGTGGACCTTGTAAATTGGTTCATCCTATTTTAGATGAATTAAAAAAACAAATGGGAAATCAAGTGGTAATATTGAAAATCGATGTAGATAAAAATCCTAAAGTTTCCGAACAATTTAAAATAAGGAGTGTGCCCACACTTATGTTGTTTAAAGATGGCAAAACACTTTGGAGAGAAAGTGATGTCATTCCTCTTAACAACTTAATTGTAAAAATTCAACCGCATATTTGAAGATTTCGTAACCTAGAATTTTAATTTGCGTATTTGCATAGGTTGGCGGAAAAAACTACTTTTGCGCCCTAATTATAATTAACCTATTCAAAATTATTATGGAATCAAACTTAATTATTATTCCTATTGGCTTAGCAATTCTTGGTCTTATATTCATGTTTATCAAAATGGCATGGGTCAAAGCTCAGCCAGCAGGTGATGAAAAAATGCAAGGCATTGCCAAAAACATCAAAGAAGGTGCAATGGCTTTTTTAAGTGCAGAGTATAAACTTCTACTTATTTTTGTAATTATCGCATCAGCTGCGTTATTTGGAATCTCATTGGTAGTTCCAACAACCCACTGGATGATTGTACCAGCCTTCATAGTCGGTGCAGTATTCTCTGCCATTGCAGGGAATATTGGAATGAGGATTGCCACAGACGCAAACGTAAGAACTACAGAAGCAGCAAAAACTTCACTCCCAAAAGCCTTAAATGTTTCTTTTGGTGGAGGAACGGTAATGGGTCTGGGTGTGGCTAGCTTGGCGGTACTCGGATTAAGTCTATTCTTTATGGTTTTTGTAAACCGATGGATAACTACGGATGGAAATTTTTACGATCAAATGACAATGGTTCTTGAAGCCTTGGCAGGATTCTCATTAGGTGCAGAATCTATTGCTTTGTTCGCCCGAGTCGGGGGTGGTATTTACACTAAAGCAGCGGATGTTGGTGCAGATCTAGTTGGAAAAGTAGAGGCTGGTATTCCGGAGGACGATCCACGAAATCCTGCTACAATTGCTGACAATGTTGGTGATAACGTTGGCGATGTTGCAGGTATGGGTGCCGATTTATTCGGTTCTTATGTAGCTACCGTTTTGGCATCAATGGTCTTAGGAAATTACATTATTCAAGACATGACAATTGCCGATGGTAAGCAATTCACAGATGCTTTTAATGGAATGGGGCCAATATTACTTCCAATTATGATTGCAGGGGTGGGTATTATCGCTTCAATTCTAGGAACGTTTTTAGTCCGAATTTCAAGTAATGAGGCAAAAGAAGCGCAAGTACAAACCGCATTGAACATTGGAAATATCTCTTCGATACTTATCTCCGCAGCGGCAGGATACTTTTTAGTTACTTGGATGTTACCAGAAACACTAAAAATGAACTTCTTCGGAGAAGGTATTCTTGAAGTGAACAGAATGAATGTTTTTTATGCGACGTTAGTTGGACTTTCTGTAGGTTACTTAATTTCTTTCTTTACTGAATATTACACAGCTCTTGGTAAAAAACCTGTATTAGATATCGTACAAAATTCTTCAACTGGAGCTGCGACAAATATTATCGCTGGTTTAGCAACCGGTATGATATCAACTTTTTCGTCGGTGATTTTGTTTGCAGCCGCTATTTGGGGATCATATGCCTTAGCAGGTTTTTATGGTGTTGCCATAGCCGCTTCAGCAATGATGGCAACCACGGCGATGCAATTAGCTATTGACGCATTTGGTCCTATAGCCGATAATGCTGGTGGTGTAGCTGAAATGAGTGAGTTACCGAAAGAAGTGCGACAAAGAACTGACGTTTTGGATTCTGTTGGTAATACAACTGCTGCTGTTGGAAAAGGTTTCGCTATAGCATCTGCCGCACTTACAGCATTGGCATTATTTGCTGCTTATGTTACTTTCACAGGAATAGATGGGATTAATATTTTTAAAGCACCAGTTTTAGCTGCATTGTTCATTGGTGGAATGATCCCTGTGGTCTTTTCTGCATTGGCTATGAAATCAGTCGGAAAAGCTGCTATGGATATGGTTATGGAAGTTAGACGTCAATTCAAGGAGATTCCGGGAATTATGGAAGGTACTGGCAAACCAGAATATGGTAAATGTGTAGAAATTTCAACCAAAGCAGCCTTAAGAGAGATGATGATTCCCGGTGCATTAACAATTGTTACACCACTTATAATTGGTCTTGGGACTGGCTTTATATCAGGCGATATGAAACTCGGTGCAGAAGTACTTGGCGGTTATATGGCTGGGGTTGCTGTTTCAGGTGTTCTTTGGGCTATATTTCAAAATAATGCCGGAGGCGCTTGGGATAATGCAAAGAAATCTTTTGAGGCTGGGGTAATGATCAACGGTGAAATGACATTTAAAGGTTCAGATGCTCACAAAGCAGCCGTTACTGGAGATACCGTGGGAGATCCATTCAAAGATACTTCAGGTCCTTCTATGAACATTTTAATTAAATTGACATGTTTGGTAGGCTTGGTTATTGCTCCGATTATGGGAGACGGTCACGGATCTGAACAAAAAAACATGACGGCAGGCCAAAAAGAAGCTTCATGTAAAGTTGATGCATGTAGTTCTTCTTGCAGTTCTACTATGAAAGATATGAAATGTGACATGTCTAAATGCGCTTCTATGTCGAGAGAGGAATGTGCTAAAATGTGTGACTCGTTAAAGTGTTCACCGAAAGAAAAAGAGATGTGCATGAAACATTACGATAAAGATGGTAAGTGGATTGGAATGAATAATCACCATGGAACAAATCAAAATTGTTGTTCAAAGAACTAAATGAGAAAGGCGGTTAACAAACCGTCTTTTTTTTTGCATTATATCCTTAAATGAAGATTTCAGATAAAAACAGAGATTTCTTTGCACTCGTTTATGAAGTGGTAGAACAAATACCGAAAGGAAGAGTAACAAGTTATGGTGCCATCGCTAATTATCTAGGCTCAAAAAGATCATCTAGAATGGTAGGGTGGGCAATGAACGCCTGTCATAACAATAAAGAAATACCCGCTCATCGCGTTGTAAATAGAAACGGCCTATTAACTGGTAAATTGCACTTTAGCTCACCTACTGAAATGGAAGAATTACTTTTAAAGGAAGGAATTAAAGTAGTAAATAATCAAATTATAGATTTTCAAAATAAATTTTGGGATCCAGAAGTGGGATTATCTATTGCTTAAACGTTTTGCAACGACTTGATTTACCCTGCATTTGATAAACCGTATTTTCCTCTAAGTATTGAAACAACTGAATCCCGTTTTCTGAATCATCATTTATAAAATACTGATATACATTTCCTGAAACACCAGATTCGCAAGAGAGAAAAATAATATTATTTTTCTCTTCTTTCTTTATGATTTTATAAAATTGGCTATCTTCTATATTCCCTTCTTCATCTACTAAATTATGAATCATAAACCCGTCTTTAAGAGAGAAATTGAAGAATTGATTCACTTCATTTGTTGAAATAGTTTCCTTTGTTTCCATATTAATTTCATTCAAAGATTTAACAGAAAAACTATATTGCCCATTTACGTTTAAAAGGCAACTTAATGAGATAATTGTCCAAAACAGTTTCATTGCAGATTGTTTTTAATATGAATATTCAATTTTCTCGGAGAACGAATCATTCTATTTTAGTTACATTTGTTTTACTAATCAAATTCATATGAAATTCGGTACAAAAGCCATACATGCCGGTGTGCATCCTGATGAGTCAACGGGAGCAATAATGACTCCTATTTATCAAACCTCAACTTATGTACAAGAAGGGGTGGGAAATCACAAAGGTTATGAATACTCTCGAACTTTAAATCCAACCCGTCATGCATTAGAAAAAAACATTGCGGCTATTGAAAATGGGAATTTTGGAGCATGTTTCGGTTCTGGCTTAGCTGCGATAGACTGCGTAATTAAGATGCTAAATCCAGGTGATGAAGTAATCTCAACCAACGATCTATATGGTGGATCTTATCGAATATTCAAAACCATTTTTGAAAAATACGGTATCATTTTCCATTTTGTTGATATGCAAAATGTTGAAAACGTTAAAGCTGTAGTATCAACAAACACAAAATTGATTTGGCTAGAGACCCCAACAAATCCAATGATGAATATTGTTGACATCACGGAAATGGCTAAAGTGGCTAAAAAATCTGGAGCAATACTCGCTGTTGACAATACTTTTGCTACACCTTACCTCCAAAATCCACTAGACCTAGGTGCAGATATTGTCATGCATTCTGTCACTAAATATTTAGGTGGTCACTCAGACGTGGTAATGGGTGCATTGGTAACATCAAGAGAAGATATTGCGAAAGAAATGTACCGAATTCAGAATTCATCCGGTGCAGTTACTGCCCCAATGGATTCATTTTTGGTTTTACGTGGGATTAAAACCTTACACTTAAGAATGCAACGTCATTGCGAGAATGGTGAGAAAATTGCAAAATTTCTTAAATCACATCCTAAAATTGATGCCGTTTATTGGCCAGGATTCGAAACACATCCTAACCATGAGGTTGCTAAAAAGCAAATGCGTGGATTTGGAGGAATGATTTCTTTCACGCTGAAAGGAAATAAATTAGAGGATGCGCTCCGTGTAGTGGAAAAAGTGAAGATTTTTGCGTTGGCAGAATCGTTGGGAGGGGTAGAATCATTAATTGGACATCCAGCAACAATGACGCATGCATCTATTCCAAAAGAGGTTAGAGAAATAAGTGGTGTTGTTGACTCATTAATTCGACTCAGCGTGGGTATTGAAGATGCTGAAGACCTTATTGAAGATCTAAAAATATCCTTAGCTTAAAGATTTTCTAGCATTTTGAAAAAAAGTTCCTTCTTTACTGGTGATAACGGTATTGATGCTCCATCCTTCATAATTACTGAACCCCCATCGTGTTTATCGTATCGATCCACAAAATTGAGGTTCACTAAGTGAGACTGTTGGACGCGAAAAAATTGAAAAGGAGAAAGTAAAATGTCAAAATCTTTTAGGGTTCTAGAAACAAGTATTTTTTTACCCGTTTTAAGATAGAAAAAAGTATAATTTTTATCTGATTCACACCTTACAATATCCTCAATATCTACAACATAATTACTTTCTTGTGTTTTAAGTACTAGTTTTCTTTTATTTTGGGGTTGAATATTATGCTGTAGTGCTTGAAAAATTGATGCATCTGATTTTTCATTTAATTTTGACAAGGCATTACTTAGACTCAGCTTCAATTCTTCTAAATCAATCGGCTTTAAAATATAATCCAATGCACTAAATTTAATAGCTTGAATGGCATATTCCTGAAAAGCAGTAACAAAAATAACTTCAAATTTTATCTCTTCTATTGACCGAAGTACATCAAAACCATTTCCATCAGGCATCTGAATATCTAAGAAAACAAGGTCAGGTTGAATTCTGTGAATTGATTCAATTCCACTCTTCACATTTTCTCCGTCATTAAATACCTCAACCTCAAAACCAAAAGATTCTATCATTCGTTTAATCAAATCTCTTGTTGGTTTTTCATCGTCGATAATTAGAATTTTTTTCATGGTAATAATTTCATTGTTAAGATAGTTCAAATTTTAAAGGCAACAATATTCGAACTTTTGTTCCTTGCCCGTTAGAAGCTAAATCTTGTATTTCAACAAGACCCTTCACCATATACTTTCGGTTTAGAATTTCAATTCGCTCGCGTGTAATCTCTATCGCCATACTCTTGTGATTCTTTATTTTTTTTGTTTTGGCGGCTTGTTTTCTTCCTACACCATTATCCTCTATGAGCACTTCAAGTAGGTTTTCATTCCTTTTAATGGAAACCGAAATTTTGCCCCCATTTATGGTATGAAGTTGACCATGTTCAATTGAATTTTCAACGAATGGTTGGGCAATCATTGGTGGAATCATTGCTTTAGAAAACAATAGTTCTTCATCAAAATTTAATTCGTAAAGAAACCTGTCCTCAAACCTCATTTTTTGTGTATTTAAATACTTGTCTAGGATTTCATATTCTAATTCCAAAGGGATCATTTCTTTAGGTGAATTTTCCAATATTAATCGCATAAGTCGAGAAAAATTCACTAAAAACCGAGAGGACTTTTCTGGGTCGTTTGCATAAATATAACTTTGAATTACTGACATCGCGTTAAAAACGAAATGAGGATTCATTTGTGACCGTAATAATGTTTGTGACATTTCTGCCTCACGTTGTTTCTGCTTGGAACGTGCTGCTCTTAATCTTATTATTGCAATTAAAATGAGCATTCCCACTAAAATAAAAATAGAAATGCCAAAAATTACTTGTCTATCTTTTTGAAATGAAATTCTTTCTTTTTCCTTCTGCTCCTTCAATATATTTGCTTGTTGCTCTTCAATTAGTTTTTCTCTTTCTTCCCTTAAATTGCCTTCTGTTAATTGCTCAACGGTTCGTGAAAATTGTCGTTTCTCATTGAGTCGCGAAATTTCTATATATGTGTTTTGATAAGTGAATGCCTTTCGTAAATTTCCTTTCTTTTCTTCTAGTTTTGCTAATAGCGTGTATGTTTCTGCTAATAACAAATTGGAAGAGTTAAAAGGTGGTAAGGCTTTAAACAAATGATATTCCGCAGAATTTAAGTCGTTTAATTCTAAAAAATTAATAGCCAATCTTTTATGAATGAAATAATTTAGTTTTTCATCTTCTCTTCCCTTTAATAGATTTAAGGCCTCGAATAATTCCTTATTTGAATTCGTGTAATCACCCTGCATTGATAATTGAACTGAATACACCATTTTTATCAAGGACTTACTCAATTCGTCCTCTAATTGTTCTACCTTAATGCGAAGCGCGAGAAGTCCTGGAACATCAACCGGTTTGCCTTGAAGGTAATTATTTTGTATTTCAAAAATACTTGATACCAATTCTCCTCTTTCGTCATTAATTATTTTAAAATAGGTCTTAGCACGCTCAATGTATTGACTTGCCTGACTGTAATTTTGTAATTCAATGGAAATTCTTGCAATTTCGAAATAGCCAAATGCTTTAAAATAATCGTTTTTACATGTTGAAGCCAGTTGAATCATTTGTAATTTTTTATTGATTGATTCAACATAATTTTCAAAGAAATGATAAATCTTTCCTTGAAACCTCAATGACTCAAGGAGTACCGTTTTATTAGAAAGGCGTTTCGCTTCGTTAGTCGCCATTGACGCGAAATATATGGAGGAATCCGAATTCGCGTGAATCGTGTAAATAAAAGATAAGGCTTTATAAGCTTCGTAAGATTTCGAAATATCCCTAGTTAATCTTGCTTTATTCAATCGCTTTTTTGCAATAGAAAGTGCTAATTCTTTGTTGTTTCCTGAACGTGTAATAAACCATAAATAAAGTCCCTCTTCCCTATATGTTAGTGACTGAATCCTTGGTAAAATCGATGTCGTAATTAATAAAATTGCTTGGCTTGATTTTCCAACCGCAAGAAATCCCTCGGCTAATGCACAAGCTTTTAATTGTCTTGAAGTGGTGTTCAATTTTTTGTCTGGTATATTTTCAAGGTCCGCAAGTAATTTTTCATATTGAGCCGAATGGGCATATTTATTTATTATTAACTGTTTATCCAATTCGACAACTTGTTCGTCAACTGTTAAATTCTTTAAAGTTTTTGGTTGCTCATCATGTGCATCGTGTGCAAATACGTCGCAAAAAACAAGAAGGAAAATAAAAAAATGAATAACTAGCTTTCTGCTCATGGTATCTAATTTAAGGAAAAATACCTCAAAATTTGATTATTCCTGATTTTTGTAATTGAACAAGCGCATCCTTTAACACGCAAAAATCACTTTCGTCATTAAATTCTTGGACTGAATATCTTATAAAAAAACGATTTTGCATTTGGGTAACGGGAATTTCGATTTTAAAGGTGTGATACAAATGTTGCTTCAATTTTACCGGATCAGTTGTTTTTATTGGTATAGCAAACATTTGCCCTAGAAAACAAGAATTTATAGGTGAAATAGGTTCAAAAGGAAAGGTGTCTTTTAAGTTTAATGCCCAATCTAGGGTGAGTGATTTATTTTTTGAGGAGATCTCATTCCAATTATTACGATGCATAAATTCAATACAAAACGGTACGGTTAGAAAAGCACTAAAATCTCTCGTGCCACACGTTTGATGATAGTCAATGAATTGGGATTCCGAAGGAAAGTCAGAATTAAATCCCCAACTTATAAGCAAAGGATCAAACCACCTTTGTATTGCCTCTGTAACATATAAAAATGACGACCCTTTTGGTGCCATCATCCATTTATGACAAGCACCAGTGTATATATCCGCAGATAGTGTTTTTAAATCCAATGGAATATGCCCTGGAACGTGCGCACCATCAACGATAGTAATTAATCCTCTTTTCTTTGCTTCTTTACAAATTTCCTCAACGGGCAAAATCAAGGCTGTTGAACTCGTTAGTTGACTGATGAAAATTGCTTTAGTATTTTCAGAATAGCCTTTGAAGAAAGCTTCAATTATTTCTTCCTCGGAAGTTATAGGCAGAGGTATTGGCTGCTGAATAAATTTTGCCCCTTTTTGATCGCAATAATAATTCCACGTGCGAACCAATGCTCCATATTCAAGATTTGTTGATAATATTTCATCTCCCGGTTTCAATGGAAAAGACTTTGCAATAGTATTAATTGCATAGGAAGGATTAAGTACAAAAACAATGTCTATTGCTCGACAATTGACATAGGAAGCCAACGACAACCTAGCTTGATTTAACTGAATTATTCCTTCTTCAACGATAAAAGAAACTGGCTGTTCTTCAAGTGCTAACTGTTTTTGTTGATACACATCAAACACTTCTTTTGGACAAGAACCAAAAGAACCAAAATTCAAAAAAGTAATGTCTTTTCGAACTAGAAATTCAAATGAATCATTCATTGGGGTTTTCCGATGATAAATATTACCGGTATTTTATTCAGATCATAGGCGTGTTCTCTCCACTCTACTATTGATTTTGTTTGAATCGATTGACTTTGTAAAGAAATATTACTTGCAATACACAATGATGTATGATCGCCTAACTCATTCAATAAATCATCCAACACATTCATGTTGCGAAAAGGTGTATCCATGAAAATATGCGTTCCACCCGTGCGTTTCGTATCCATTTCGAAATCTCTCAGTTGCTTAATTCTCTCCTTACGATCTTTGGGTAAATATCCATGAAACGTGAATTTCTGACCGGAAAACCCACTTGCCATTAAGGCAAGAAAAATGGAAGATGGGCCAACAAAAGGATAAATTTTGATTGACTGTGATTGGGCAATACTCACAAGCTCTGCACCTGGATCTGCAATACTCGGACAGCCAGCCTCAGAAATTATACCTAAATCCTCTCCTCTTAATAAAATGAGTAACATATCCATGAGTTCAGCTTCTTTAGTCTGTTTTGACAACATAAAAAAATTGGTCTCATCGATTGGAAAGGAACGGTCCATTTTCCGTAGTAATCGCCTTGCGGATTTAATATCTTCTACAGCAAAATACCTCATTGAACATACCTTTTCTATTACACCTTGAGGTATAATATCAATTACTGTCTCTCCACCGAGCGTATTTGGAATCAAAAATATACTTCCTTTATTTTTCACTAATCAATTTATTAACTACGTGGTCCAGTGCTTCATCTAGAAGGGAATACACTTTATTAAAATCTTCTTCTGTTCCATAATAAGGATCTGGAACTTCTAGGTTTTTGTTGGGTTGCCAATCATTTAGAAGTAAACGAACTTTATTTTTTTCTTGATTAGATTTAGCCAAGCGAACAATATGCGCATAGTTATTACTATCCATAGCATATATTACATCGAATTTGCGAAAATCAGCAAGTGAAAATTGTCTGGCTCGCAATCCGCTGATATCCGTACCAAATTTTTTGGATGTTGCAATCATACGATAGTCTGGAGGATTTCCAACATGATAATTCGCTGTTCCACAAGAATCTACATGCCATGGCAGCGCCTTATTTACTATTTTCTTTTTTAAAATTCCTTCTGCCAATGGAGATCTACAAATATTCCCCAGGCAGACCATTAAGATTTGCATTTTATTGGATCGTGAGCTTCTTCTCTAGTTCTTCGAGGTAATGACGAAATTGTTTATCTGTTTCTGAAAGATTAACTACGGTCCTACATGCATGAAGTACAGTAGCATGATCTTTCCCACCACAATGTGCTCCGATATTTGCTAGAGAAGATTTTGTCATTTTCTTGGAGAAATACATAGAAATTTGTCTGGCTTGAACCACTTCACGTTTTCGCGTTTTGGACTTCAGCATTTCTATTGGAAGATCAAAATAATCACAAACAACTTTTTGAATATATTCTATTGATACTTCCCTAGCCGTATTTCGAACGAACTTATCGACCATTTGCTTAGCAAGCTCCAAGGTAATTGATTTTTTATTCAATGACGCTTGAGCTAACAAGGTATTCAAAGCTCCCTCAATTTCTCTAACATTTGTGTTGATCGAATATGCCAAATACTCCACGACTTCACGTGGCAATTCAATTCCACTTCCGTACATTTTCTTTTCGAGAATAGCAATCCTAGTTTCCAAATCCGGAGTTCCTAAATCAGCAGATAGGCCCCATTTAAAACGCGACAATAAGCGTTGCTCCATACCTTGCATTTCCACGGGAGCTTTGTCAGAGGTTAGAACTATTTGTTTGCCATTTTGATGTAAATGATTAAAAATCGAGAAGAAAACATCTTGAGTTCTTTCCTTTCCCGCGAAAAATTGTACATCATCAATAATCAACACATCTACCATTTGATAAAAATGAACAAAGTCATTTGTAGTATGGTTCTTTATGGCATCTATAAACTGATGGGCAAATTTTTCTGATTGAACGTACAAGACAGTCTTGTTTGGATAATTTTCCTTGATAGAAATTCCAATCGCGTGGGCTAGGTGTGTTTTTCCTAATCCTACTCCACCATATATCAATAGAGGATTGAATGCGGTACCTCCCGGTTTATTTGCAACGGCATAACCCGATGCTCTTGCTAAACGATTGCATTCTCCTTCCACAAAATTCTCAAAAGTAAATGCAGGTATGAGGTTCGACTCAATATTCACTTTTTTCAACCCAGGAATTATAAATGGGTTGCGAATTTGTTTTTCATTTACGTTAATCGGCATTGAAACCGGTTCATTACGTAGTGAATTAGTATTGTGAGCTGGTATTTTTACCGTATATGGGCTAGCAGATTTCGCGTTATTCTCCATAACAATGCTATATTCTAAGCTTCCCTCTGCTCCTAATTCCTTTTTAACAACCTTTCTTAAAAGTGTGATATAATGTTCTTCCAACCATTCGTAAAAAAAATGTGAAGGTACTTGTATGGTTAAAACACCATTTTCCAACTTAACAGGAACTATCGGCTCAAACCAAGTTTTAAACGCTTGCAAAGGGACATTGTCTTTAATTACTTTCAAACAAGACTCCCAAGCACCTTCGTGACTTTTACTCATAGTGAATTCAATTTTTGTTTAGGTTTTTATTCGAAAGAAACAACAGAAAACCTTGATTTTAACTGTCGTTGTTTCACGTGACAAATATTTACATAAAAAAGTTAAAAAAAAAGTCTTTTGCCTATTGACTTTTTAAAATCTTTTACTTGTATGAACTTTTTTTTGATTTTTTTGAATCGCGTTCGAATATGAGGCAAATTAAGGATTATTTATTTAATTTAGAAATAAATCAACCAAAAGAATAGATGGAATTCAGTTTTTCTTATGCACACATAATACGCGTTCGCTATAGTGAGACGGATCAAATGGGTTATTGCTACTATGGAAATTATGCGCAATACCTTGAAGTAGGACGAGTTGAAGCTATTAGGAGCTTAGGTATTATATATAAAGAATTGGAAATGGAGGGTATTCTACTCCCTGTATCCGAATTTTCAATACACTATAAATCTCCAGCTTTTTACGATGACGAGTTAACTATTCTAACTAAAATTGACCGAATCAAAGGTGCGCGGATATATTTTAGCTACGAGGTTACTTGTTTAGAAAAATTAGTTGCCGAAGCACAGACCACCTTAGTCTTCGTTGATAAATCCACAAATAAACCTGTTTCATGCCCAAGTTTCTTTTTGGCAAACCTTAGAGGTTATGAAAAGTAATAACGGAAATTTTATTTTTATAGATGATAAGCAAGTTTTTTCATCAATAGCATATGAGAATAGGTCTGGAGAGAGGAGAATGGGAGATGCGCTTTCTTTCGATTTCAAAGCCAAGTTTCAATTGATCGGAATATGCGAATCGATTGGCCCTATGGCAAATAATGGATTACCCGGCGCCGAAAATGGATTTAATTCGTTTCTTCAACAATTTTCTTTGACTCAAATTCATGATGACTTTAATGGAAATTCAGTATCACTTCTCGGTTGCATTCAATTGACAAATGAAAATACCTCAAGGAAGCTAAACGTGTTTGAAGGACTTGTAGAGGAATTAGATGCGTTTGTATTGGATTTGCTTTCAAGAAAACTTGAAAAATGGCATATTCCCGTTGTAATAGGTGGCGGGCATAATAATTCATTACCACTTATTCGCTGGGCAAATCAGGAAAAATTAAATTTTGCTGTTGTTAATGTAGACCCTCATGCCGATACAAGGAAAATGGATTTTCGTCACAGTGGAAATTCATTTGCATATGCGTTAAAAGAAAAAATAGTGTCTCATTATCACGTTCTTGGCTTACATGAAGCTTATAACAATGAATTTATTCGATCTTTTTTAAAGCAAAATGCGATTTTTCACACATTTTTTGAAGACTATCTTTTCAAAAAACGAAATATTTCTAAAGACATTGGTACTATAGCAACATCCATCAATGACATGCCATGTGGCTTGGAATTGGACTTAGATGCTATAGCATATTTTCCAAGTTCAGCTAAATCACCAAGTGGATGGACTTTGAATCAAATGAGACAAATACTCTTTGAATTAACAACACAAGTGGGAAAAGTTTCATATTTGCATCTCCCAGAAGCTGCCCCAACGACCATTGATGAATATAGAATGTGTGGTAAATCAATCAGTTACCTTGTTAGAGACTTCATTGCAAATTATAGAAGTTAGCCATGTGGAATTTTATGTTGATCAGAGACTTCTTTCCAATACGCCTACTTTCTGCTCATGTAAAATATAACTTTTTTGGACTAATTTATTGGGTTGTTTTGTTTGGAATTGCCGGAGGATCTGTCGGTTCTTTTTTTGGAGTTCCTTTTCTTTTCTATGCTCCTGAATACCACGGAGAACTCTCTTTTCTAAGTTATTTCTTTTTAGGACTTGCTCTCGGAGGTTTTTTTATGACATTTCATGCCTTTAGTTATGCGAAACTAGGCCCTCGTTTTCCCTTTTTATTAGTGGTTTCAATGCCATTCTTTAAATTTATTCTTAACAACTCACTACTTCCCCTATGTTTTTTACTTTATTTCAGTTGTAAGACCTATGAGTTTCTTGAAAATGAAGAATTACTAACCATAGGAGATATAGTCGTTAATCTCTCAGGATTGTATTTGGGTATTTTAAGTTTTATGATTATTGCTCTATTGTATTTTTTCCGAATTAGACGGAACAAGGATATAAATGATGATGAACCAGAAAATATTTCGCCGATAATTCAATTACGTCAGAAACAACATAAGTGGTATAACTATTTCAGAATAGAACCTAAAAGACCAATTTATTATGTCGGATGGAAATTTAAACTATATAAAAGTAGATCCACGGCGCACCTTGATCTTGAAGTGGTAGAACAGATTTATGCCGAAAATCGAATAAACGTCTTTTTATTCGAGTTTGTGACATTGATTGCCTTTGTAGGTATGGGATATTTTAGAGACTATGAAGCCTTTGAGCTACCCGCAGCTATGTCAATTATTACCTTGTTATCATTGTTTAATATGTTCTTCAATGCACTCTCCACATGGTTTCATCGTTGGGCATACTTAATTTTAGTCCTTGGATTTTCTATAGCTATTTTCCTCAGTCTAAATTCTTCTTTTTTTCAATACAACAGCTACTTATTGGGAATAGCTTATGACAGTCATTTACGACAAGAATATACCATTCAATCGTTAAAATCACACCATGAAGACAGTGCAAGTAGAAAAAGAGCAAATGACAATTTACTTTTAATTTTGAATAATTGGAAAAGTCGTCAGAAAACGGCAAAGCCTAAATTAGTGATTGTTGCCACTTCGGGTGGTGGGTCGAGAAGTGCATTTTGGACCTACGAAGTTTTGAAAAATTGTGATCTTCAACTGAACCATCAATTTTCAAATCAAATTCATTTGATAACAGGTGCCTCGGGTGGAATGATGGGGGCAGCATATTACAGGAGTTTATTACTAGAAGACATTAAAAACAATAAAAATCAACGAACCAACGCTATATGTGGCAATAATATATCAAGTGATTTTCTTAATAAGCTCTCTTTTTCTTTTTCAAGCAGTGACATATTTGCTCGATTCAAAACCTATTCATATGAAGGAAAATCCTATCCTTTAGAAAGAGGTATTGCATTTGAAGAACAATTAAACAGAAATTTGGATAATCTTTTTGATCACCCCTTAAGTTTTTATCATGACCCCGAAAAAGAAGCTAAAATTCCCCTTATGATATTTAGTCCCATTATCGTTGAAGATGGTAGAAGGTGTTTAATTTCAAGTCAATCACTTCATTGTCTACTTCCGGAAGCAAAAGAATCTAACTACGAATTAATCGATTATCACTCTTTTTTTAAAAAACAAGATATGACAAATGCGCGGTTTTCCTCTATCATACGCGCAAATGCCTCATTTCCATACATTATGCCCATGATTTCCCTTCCTACAGAACCTGAAGTTCATTTGATGGATGCGGGAATTCGTGACAATTACGGAATTAAAACTGCCTTATTATATCTACAACATTTTAGAACTTGGATAAACGAAAATACATCCGGTGTTGTCCTAATCGAAATACGCGATACAAAACGCATTCTTGACGATGAACAATTCAAGCCAATTTCTTTACTCGATAAACTTTTATTGCCATTTACTAATCTCAATGTGAATTTTACAAGGCATCAAGACTACGACATTGAATTAATGGAGAGTTTATTTAAATCACAATTGCCTTTTGCATTTGATCGCATTACATTTAATTTAACAAACGAAAGTAAAAAGCGCGTTTCACTATCTTGGAGACTTACCAATAAAGAAAAAGGCATGGTCAAAGAAGCCATGAATCATACACAAAATCATGCGGCGCTACAGAAACTCATTAGTCTACTTTCTAACAGTCACATGAACTAATGATGCTACCATATTGGCAACACAGCCTTCTGGTGTTGGGGCCTTACTTGGAATAAAATCGAAATCCATTGTTAATCCATTTTTTTGAAATTTTGGTTCTAGATTTAGTGCATAAATCTTCTTTCCAATGTAATCATTATTTTCACTTCTTGTTATTTCGATGATTACCTTACATGATGATTTGGTATACCTTACCACTCCGGAATACGGTGAAGTTGGGTTGTTTTCTTGCAAATCTTTTTGCGAAACGCAGCCTAGAGAGCAGAAATAAAGTAGCAGTAATAAATAATTTCTCATAATAAGTTCAAAAATAAAAAAAGGAGCTCTACTGAACTCCTTTTTAAACCAACCCTGTAGCAAAGTTAATTTAGATCCTAGATACCTTTAACGACAATTAATTGAATAGGTTACAATCAATTAACATTTTAGCCTTGATAAACTCATTCGTCTCAAAAAAAATGAAAGACATTCACCTTTACATTTGCTCTAATGATACTTCAGACACACATTCATGCATTGGTGAAATTAATTGATGATCCTGATGATCAAGTATACGAGCATGTGAAGGAAGAAATCAAAAAGTGTGGCACTGAGGCAATTCCAATTTTAGAACATTCCTGGGAAAATGAATACTATGGATTAGTTTTTCAAAATCGCATTGAACATTTAATTCACGAAATTCAATTTTCAGAAATTCAACGTCAATTATCATCATGGGTAAATAGTCCTGATAAAGAACTTCTAGAAGGAGCACTATTGATAGCTCGCTACCACTATCCTGGATTGGATGAACAAAAAGTTAAAGAAACAATTCAAAATTTACGAAGAGACATTTGGTTGGAATTAAATGACAATCAAACATCTTTTGAAAAGATTAAAATTTTCAATCGAATTTTTTTTGATTTATACCAATTTAAAGGAGACAGCAAACACTATCACTCGCCTGTTAATTCCATAATAAACACTGTTTTAGAAAGTAAAAAAGGCAACCCCTTAAGCTTGTGTTTAATCTATAGCATAGTCGCTCAATCGCTCGATTTGCCTGTATATGGTGTTAACTTACCCAATCATTTTGTTTTAGCCTACATGGATGAATTTCATACCAATCATTTCGGGGAAGTAAAAAATGACTTTGGTGTACTCTTTTACATCAATGCTTTTTCTCGCGGAAGCATTTTTGATGCGAAGGAAATTGAACAATTTTTAGATGGGTTAAATATTGAACGCCGCCGTGAATATTTCGAACCTTGCTCTAATAGTGCGATTATTAAGCGAATGCTGACCAATTTAATTTATTCGTTTCAGCAAGTTGGAAACAACGAAAAAGTAGAGGAACTTACCCAACTTAGGCAGTTAATCAATTAACTTTCAATCAACCAATTATTGCGCAGGTCAGCTAATTTTGTAACGAGCGGATTTAGGTAAAATAACCCATTGTTTTTACGAATCGCTGAATACGGGAACATTTGAAATTGTGCCTCATTGTAGACAAGCACATTCATTCGGTTAAAAAAATCAACATTCAATGTTGAACTTAGTGATTTCAAAACTTTAACAGAACTGTCAATTGAGCATCCTGACGCAATTTCAGTTGATTCGTCGACTGCCAGCACGATGTACTGATTAAATAATACGTTCGTCGCTGAATTCAATTTTTTACCATGGGCTGACCAAGTGGCATTAAATTCCTCTAAAACAGCCGAAATATGTTCGACCTCCCCATTACTTAATTTTCTCTCAGCCAAATAAAGCCAGACCTTACTGTCGTTACTTAAATTCTCAAATAAATTATAAGTCTGCTGCATTTGCAATAAGTTCAGCTACATCCAACACTTTAATATCATCCTCCTTCTCAGCATGTTTAATTCCATCCGTCATCATTGTATTACAAAATGGACAACCCGTAGCGATGATATTCGCCTTAGTTTCAAGTGCATCATCTGTACGTTCTATGTTAATCTCCTTGTTTCCTTTTTCCGCTTCCTTGAACATCTGAGCACCTCCCGCTCCACAACACAAACCATTGGTTTTACAGCGCTTCATTTCTACCAATTCGGCGTCTAATTTTTCTATTAAAGTTCTTGGAGCTTCATACACATCGTTAGCTCTTCCCAAGTAGCAGGGATCATGAAATGTAATCTTCTTCCCTTTGAATGTTTGATTTCCCTCCAATACCAATTTACCAGTTAAAATCAAATCTTGAATAAGTTGCGTATGATGAACAACTTCGTAATTACCCCCTAATTCTGGGTATTCATTTTTCAATGTATTGAAGCAATGTGGGCATGCTGTTACGATTTTTCTTATTTCATATCCATTCAATACCTGGATATTCATCAATGCCTGCATTTGAAAAGTAAACTCATTCCCTGCTCTTTTGGCAGGATCACCGCTACAATTTTCCTCCGTTCCAAGTACTGCAAAGTTAACCTTACAATGATTCAAAATCTTAACCAGTGCCTTAGTTATTTTCTTTGCGCGGTCATCAAAACTACCAGAACAACCTACCCAAAATAAAATATCGGGTGATTTTCCTTCTGCCATCAACGTGGCCATAGTGGGTACGTGCATGCTCATAATTTAATCCTCAAAAACTTGAATATTCGTTGTTTTTTCTTTAAGCTGTGTAAATTTTCCGGTATATCTAGTTGCACGAACGATATGGTTATCAATCCAATGGTAGTTACCACCTCTTGGTTTCCCCATCAACAGGCCGTGGTATTTAAAACCATGAGTATCTAACCATTTTTCTGTTACCATACGATGTTCTTCCAAACGCGAGGTGAAAAACGTAATTATATGGCCTTCTACATACCAATTATTAATTGTTTCAAGTGCATCTGGATAAAGTACAGCCGTTTCCATTCGTTCCGGCTCTTCATTCGGAATGTCATCACAAATTGTCCCATCAATATCAATGAGGTAGTTTTTAACCTCAGCTGGAAGGACTGGTGACAATCGTTTCCCATCTGCTTTAATTTCATTAAGAACTACTTCAGCTTTAGTCTTCATTCGCCCAATTTAATCTATCAGCTGGTGAAAATTGCCAAGGTGCACCGTTGTTCTCTATATTTGTGAGCATTCCAGTTAATTCAGTTGGCATTTTAGATTCTTCCATTACTAGGTATCGCCTTAAATCAACAATGATCGAAAGAGGGTCTATATTGACAGGGCATTCCTGAACACATGCATTGCAAGAGGTACAAGCCCATATTTCTTCTTCTGAAATATAATTTCCAATTAGGCTTTTTCCATCTTCATAATCCCTTCCGTTCTTGCGCTTAAGATCTCCGATTTCTACCAATCTATCCCTAGTATCCATCATGATTTTACGCGGGGAAAGCTTTTTTCCGGTGATATTGGCCGGACAGGAGGAGGTACATCTACCACATTCTGTGCACGTATAGGCATCAAGTAAATTCTTCCATGTTAAATCCGTGACATCTTTGGCACCAAACCGAGAAGGTGCAGAATCTATTGCCGTTGCAGAAAAAGGATCAGTAGTTGGATCAAGCATGAGTTTCACTTCGTTAGTGACAGATTCCATATTTGTGAACTTTCCTTTATTTTCAAGATTTGAAAAATATGTATTGGGAAAAGCCAAGAAAATGTGAAAATGCTTTGAATACGGAAGATAATTCATGAATGCTAATACCATTAGAAAATGCCCCCACCATCCAATAGATTCTAGCAAGTGTAATGTATCATAACTCATCCCTTTAAACATAGTTGCGCCAAGATATGAGGAGATTAGAAAACCGTAAGATTCTTTTTGAAGTGCTTCATCTGCTCCGTTCATTGTGAAAATACAAAGGATTAAAACGATTTCCATTATCAAAATTAAGTTAGCATCTTTCATTGGCCAACCCTTCAATTCAGACATTGTAAATCGAGGTAGCTTCAGTAAATTCCTTCGAGCCAAAAATGCAACAGTACCGATGAACGCCAAAAGTGATAATACCTCTATGAAGCTAATCATGAAGGTGTAAAAACCACCCAATACTATTCGAAAAATTCTATGTTCTCCTGTAACTCCATCCGCAATTATTTCTATTAGCTCTATTTGAGTGATAACAAATGCGATATATAGGGTTAAATGTAAAATTGCTGCAATTGGTCTTGTAAACATTTTTTTTTGACCAAAAGCCACCAAAAACATTGTTTTCCATCGAGCACCCTTATTATCCGAACGATGAATATCCTTACCTAGGAGAATATTATAACGTACTTTGCTAATGTTGAAGGCGAACCAACCGAATCCGAGGATAAGTAGAACGCTAAAAATAAGTATTTCAATCATGACGACATTTCTTAATCGGGGATACTATCCAAAATCAAACGAAGTTTTTTCTCCTCTTTTTTAGTAATAGGTACTCCTTTGGTCCTTGCACCAAATAAGGAGAAATTAATATATCGTTCAGGATGTAGCTGAAAATCAGAAACTAAATTTTGTAGCTCATTATTTGATTCGACCAATTCTAGGTATAGTTTCTCGTCGTGCACTAATTTTCCTAAAGAGCCATTGCCTTTTTCAACGTCTTCTAGAACTAAATTTAATTTTTTAATCGTAGTTTGTGCATCTAAAATAACTGATTTAAAATTGGCATTGACTAAGTCATCGGAGACTTTTCTCGAATTCCCAATGATAGCAGTAACTTGATCATTGGACTTTTTCAAATTATTCGTAATGTTTTCAACATTTCCCATAATTCGTGAAAATTGAAGTTTCTCTTCTGCAACAAATAATTGTAGTTCATCTGCAACACTTCCTAGTTTTTGGATAGTTATTTTAACTTGTTTTAAGCTACCTTCTATTTCTGAAGTTGCAGTTGAATCCCAAAAAGATGACAACGAAGAAACCATCTTATCCACAGAAGCCATCATTGTTTGAAGTTTATTAGTAATAGGGTCCGTAAACGCTTTTACTTGAGAAACCATATCCTTGGAAATGCGACCAGGTATATCAGATTCAGCTGTGTAATTACCTTTAGAAATATCATTAGGCATAATAATTAACAACCCTTTAGTAAGTAAGTCGATATTCCCGATTTCTATAATACTCCCTATTGGAATCTCAACATCTTCGTTTTGAATACTGAAGGTAATTCTAACCTTTTTATCAGCAGGATTACCAGGAACGTATTCAATATCCTTGACTTTACCTACCGTTACGCCATTGAGTGTAACATTACTCGAAACTGTTAACTGTCCAGAATTTGGAAAATAAGCATAGAACTCTCTATCTCCGCCAAAAATGCTATTCCCCTTGAGAAAATTAACTCCCAAAACGAGTAAAACTATAGCCAAAATGGCAACTACTGCAGCTTTTATTTCTTTAGAAAATCTCAATCTGATTTCTTTTCCGCTAATTTAATAGCTTTTTCAATACTAATGCGCTCTCCGTTTAAAAAAGCAGCAACAAAAGCATTATTAAATCCTTGTTCTATTAATTCGATTTTTCGTTGTCTTGCTCCCTGGATGTCATTTTTGAATTCACCTGTACAATATTTGTAGAGTTTATCTTGATAGTATTCATACACCTCTAAATTTTTAAATCGTGAGGAATTCAATGGGATTTTTTTGTCGGATGTTTCAATTTGTATACGAAAAATCAATCCTGTACTATCCTTCGATTCAAGTAAGGGTGGTTGCGTATTCTTGATTGGTTTCTGTTGGTCTTGTTGCGCTGGGTTTATCTGCAGGTTTTCGTTGGATTCTTTACCAGATAATTGGTTGTAATAGCGCTCAAAAGCTTTGAACATCGCCGCAGCCATTTCCCTCTGTCCATTTGCATCGGCAAGCAACTTTTCTTCGTTCGGATTTGTGAGAAATCCTGTTTCTATAAGTACGCTTGGCATGGCCGTTTTATACAAAACATAAAAACCGGCTTCTTTTACGCCTCGATCAAATCGACCCATTCGTTTAAATTCCTTTTGTAATTGTTCAGCAAATCGAATTGAATAATCTCTGTACACAGCACCTTGAAGCTGCATGGCAATTATAGCCTCTGGAGACATATCAAAGTTCTTATATTTAGCCCCTTTATCATCCTCTAATTCAATAATGGAATTCTCTCGTTCCATAACCTTTTGTTGAGCTTCCGTTCTGTGTAAACCCAATACATACGTCTCTGAACCATAAGCTACATTACTTCCTGCATTTGCGTGAATACAAATAAATAAATCAGCTTTGACTCTATTCGCTATGTTTGCGCGCTCTAACAATTCCACAAAGACATCCTTATCTCTGGTATATACTATTTTTATTGATGGGTATTTTTCTTTTATTAATGCCCCAAGCTTAAGCGCCATGGATAAACACACTTCTTTTTCGTTAGAGTATGAACCATGACAACCTGGATCTTTACCTCCGTGTCCTGCATCGATTACTACCGTTTTAATGGGGTTTAGCTGTGCCGTGATCAAGCTCGTGAAAAAAAGAAAAATAAGGAGTAGGTTTACTCGAATATCCAATATCTGAAAGAATTTAACGTTCTTCATTAACTTGCTTAAATTTGGTAGTTTTGCAACACATTACAAAATTAGTTCCAAAGGTTTGATTGTCTTGCGTCCTTATCCTGTACTTTTCTTCGTAGCATTGTTAATAATGCAAAATATAGGCAAGGTTACTGCGCAGCAAGATATTAATAAAACCATAGTTGTTAATGACGAATCTTTGAATTCAATCATTAAATATAGTGCTCGAGACTCGATATTCAAAGACATCAAAAAAAAACAGGTACACCTTTACGGACAAGCAAAGGTACAAATGGATGGCATCGAAATGAATGCAGGTTACATATGTATTGACCTAGACAAAAACGAATTAAGCGCTCGATATTCGTATGATAAGGACAGCAATAAGGTTGAATTTCCTGTTTTCACAGAAGGTAATGAAACCATTGAATGCGTTTCCCTAAAATACAATACTAAAACGAAAAAAGGATTTCTTGAAGAGCTTTCTCTTAAACAAGAAGAACTTTATTTCAGAATGGAACGAGCAAAAAAACAAGAAAACGACGAGCTTCACCTTCGCCAAGGAAAGCTTTCAACTTGTGATTTGCCTGATCCACACTACCATTTTCAGTTAGCCAAAGGCGTTATAGTTCCTGATGAGCGAATTGTTACAGGCCCACTAAATTTACATATTAATGGTATTCCTACGCCTTTAGGATTGCCATTTGCATTAATTCCCACTAAGCAAAAAGAGCGTGTTAAAGGCTTACTTTTTCCTGAATTTGTCCCACTATCAGCATATGGTTTTGGCGTGCAAAATTTGGGCTACTACATACCAATCTCAAACAACTTGCAAACTACGCTTTATGCCAATCTTTACAATCGAGGAAGTTGGGGGCTACGCAATGACTTAGATTATGCAAAAAGATATGGTTTTACAGGGAAATTATCCATAGGATTTCAGCAATTTCGCTTGGGTTTTCCAACGAATACGAATCAAAACAAATTCAGTCTTCTTTGGTCTCATAGACAAGATCCAAAAGCTTCCCCTTTCTGGAATTTCTCTTCAAGTGTAAATTTAATTTCTGATAATAATTCAAAAAATAATTTAGACCCAATTAATCCCGAATATTTTAGCAATAGCTTTAACTCCGACATCAATATCAGCAGGTTATTCCCTAATAAACCTTTCAGCATGGGATTGAAATGGTCTTTACGGCAAAATTCTGTTGCCAAAAACATTTCATTAATTAGTCCGGTGATTAATGCCAACCTTACACGAGTTTTTCCCTTTAAGCGCCTTTTACCCTTCCCAAAGAACGAACTTACAAAATCGATTAGTCGCATTGGGTTGACCTATAATTTTGAAGGACAGAATAGGTCAACTTTTGCTGATTCTCTTCTCAGTCAAGCTAATTTTCAAGGTATTTCACAACATTTTTTAAATGGACTAGCTCAATCTATGTCGCTTCAAACATCGATTGGTTTATTTTCAAACACCATTAAAATTAATCCGGTACTTAATTACGGGAATAAGTTGAATTTTCAACAAACAAGAAAATCATTTGATTTTGTCACTAACTCAACAGATTCAGATACTATACAAAAACTTGGAATGGCCCATGAGTTAAATTTGAATGTTACTGCCACCACTGTTGTTTATAGTTATTATGAATTTATTGGAAAGTCTAAGGCTAAATTAAGGCATTTGATGACACCTTCAATTGGTTACCGATTTGTGCCAAAATTAAACGAACTTATAGCAGACAGTGTCGGAGTTAATCAATCGTTAATTCAATATTCCCCATATGAGAGAAGTATTTATTCCGTAGGTAATGCCGTTGGGGCATCATTTCTAACCTTCGGATTTAATAATACCCTTGAGTTAAAATTAAAATCTGATACAGATACCATGACAGGCTTTAAAAAAATACGTTTGATCGATCAATTTTCAATAAATGGTAATTATGATTTTCTTAAGGATTCAATGCAACTATCAATGATCGGCTTAAACTTAAGAATAAGCCCAAAAGATTGGCTAAATTTTGTATCCAATGCATCCTTTAGTCCTTACGGATGGAGTGCTTCGGGTGCCAACTTGGGAACGTACGCTTGGAGTAACGGACAAGGATTGGGAAGATTTTTAACGGGAAACTTCACTAGCACCTTGCTAGTAGCCTCAAAGAAAAGTAGGAAAGCGCTCGAAGACAAAAAAGAAACTATTAATCAACAATGGAACAGTGCCTACGCGTATTTTTCACTACATCCAGAACAAGCTATTTTCTTCGATATCCCCTGGAAAGTTACTTTCTCTCATATTTATTCTCTTCAAGCGAATCAGTCAATTACAACGAGTAATAACAATGCCTACAATCAAGTGCAAACGATTTCATGCAATGGCGATGTGAGCTTCACTAAAACCTGGAATTTAAGTGGAAATGTTAATTTCAATCTTATGGACAGAACCATAACGAATGCTTTTTTTACGTTAAACAGAAATTTACATTGTTGGGCGCTAAGTTTTTATTGGGTGCCCATTGGAGGTAATAAAAGTTTTCTGCTTAGTATACGTAATACTTCGAATTTATTTAAAGATGCAAAGTTTGATTTTCGCAAACCTCCTGTTTTTCTTTAATTACTTTTCATTGTACATGAGCATTTTTGGTCCGACAACTAGGTTGATATTACAGATTCTCCTACTTCCATCGTCGAGTTTTTTACCAGGTTTATAATTTGGTGGTGTATCCTCACCTCTACCATTTATTTCTAGCTGAACATCAACCTTGTATTTATCATTTATATTTTTCATTTGCAATTCAAATTCCTTAGCTACCGCTTTTGCTCTTTCGGTTGAAAGTTTTACGTTGAATTCTTTTCGCTGAGATTCGTCGTTACTACCTTGTGCATCTGCATAACCATTAATTACGAGAATTGTCCGAAAATCGCTATTACTGAAAATATTTTCATTGTGATGATTCAAATATCCTTTCCATTCTATAATATCTTTTTCTATTTTTTGAATCATAACTGAAACTTGTTTCTTACCCTCTTTTGATAGGGTAGCACTACCCGTTTCAAATGAAATATCTGAACTCAATCTTACAACATCTTTATTCGATTCAATCATTTCTGCGAGCGGATTGATTTGATTATACATCAGATCATTTAATTCTGCTGAAAGCTTCAATGCTTTTTCATGACCACTTGATGTATACGGTGAAACACTGTTTAATTCATTAATAATTTCTTGGGTGCGTTTAAATACTTGCTGTAATTTTAAATCCAAAACTGAAATTCGTTCGACAGAATCAATGCTTGCTAATTGTTTTTTTTGTTCTTCAATTGCCTTTTTCGCAGCATCTGCTTTTTCAATGGCCTCTGCCATATCTTTTTCTCTATCTGCACGATTTTTATTATATGCATTTACCTCTTTTTTTCCTCTTTCTCCACGAAACACTGTGGTATTATAAATTGGTTTTTTCAATGATTTTGGCGAACATGCCAGAAAAATATATGAAACAAGAAAAAGAAAGAAAATTTTCATAGCTAAAAAGTTTTTTTAAAAGTTAACTAATTTAATTTGAAACAGCAAGTTTTTCTTTCAGGTGAATTGAGTATGCCCCCATGAAAAGAATATGCGAGGTAAAGTAAATCCATGTCAACAAGACTAAAATTGCACCTGTTAGTCCAGCATCTTTAAAAACAAAAAAATGTTGTAAATAATATTTTATCGCGAATTGACTAGAAAGAAGAATCATTGAAGAAAATAAGGCCGCATTCAATACTTTTTTGGTTTCTATCTTTGTATCATGGCCAAAATTATATACCCCATAAAAAACTAAAAAATAAGAAAGACCAGAAACCCCTGTACTCAATAAAAAAAGTACTAGTTGAAAAAGAAAACTTTCATCGCTAAAGTAGATGTCCAAAAAAGAAACAAGGACAATTTGGCTAAAATACAATACAATCATGGTCATCATAAATACGGCAATAGCCAACAGGGAGAATACTCTAAATTGAATAACAGACTTGATAAAATCTACACTTTTTCTTTTTTTCATTGGCACCTTAAGTATGTCATTTATCCCTCTTTTCACGGAGGATGTCATGGCAGAAGTACTTATTAATATTGCCAAAACACTCAATATTTCCATCCAAATATTCGGTTTGGCAAACTGAGAATTAATAATAAACTCCATTATTTCAGAGGTGTCTTTCAAGCCTACTTGGTTTGTCAAAAATTTTTGCATCATCTCTTCCACAGTTGCTTGACCAATGATTCTTCCAAAAATTGAAAAACTGACAAATGCTAAAGGTATAATTGCAAACAAACTATAATATGCCAAGGCCGCTGCGTGATTAAATTGATTTTTTAAGTATCCCGTAATAACTTCAAAATATTCCGTGAATAACTTCATACCGTTAACTTTCGTTTAATGGTGATGAAACGTATGTCAATTAGTGGTCGCGAAGCATACAGGATAAAATTATCTTCTCCACTTTTCATATAAGATTGATAAAATCCACCGAAAAAAAGAGAATGAGAAAATGTTACAGGAATTCCTTCTTTTTTAGAAATCTCAAATTCATCTGGTCTAAAATGAAGAACTTCGCTTGCCGAATTATAGGTATTAACAGGTCCAAACAAAAGTGCAATTTCCTTATTCACTAATTGGTAATAAATCTCATCTGGTTTTCTCTTTTTGGAAAGTTTACCATTACGAAGAAAGGTCACATGATCGCATAAACCTAGAATATCCTGTGGGTCATGAGAAACTAACACAATAGCAAGATTTTCTCTCTGTTTTAATTTCAAAATGACTTCTGAAAGTTTAATTTTCAATACGGTATCGAGATGTCCAAAAGGTTCATCCAACAATAATACATCCGGAGCGTGAGCAATTGCTCTTGCTATTGCCAATCGCTGTTTTTCACCCCCTGATAGCAATGCAGCTTTTGTTTGAGACACTTTTTGCAACTGAAAAAGTTGAATTAGCTCTTTTATTCTTCTTTCCCTTTTTGCATAAGGTAATCCTAGAATTGCTTCTCGTATATTTTCCTCTGTTGTATGGTAACTATCTAATTTAAAATCTTGATTAACAATGGAAATGTTTTTATACCCGGGAATAAGCAAATCATTAGCGAGCGGCATTTCTTGTTCATTCCAACTTATTTTTCCATTAATTGGTGACAACATTCCCGCCATTATCTTCAAAAGCGAAGATTTACCAGCTCCACTTTTACCAACCAATCCGAGTAATTCTCCTCTTTTAACAGACAAATTCAAGTTTCTCAAAATCGGTCGATCGAACGTTAAGGAAATATTTCTGATTTGTAGCATTAGAAAATCAAGTTTTTTGGAAATTCCTTACTTGCAATATAAATTCCGGGGACAGGATTTGCCAATGGTTCGTTATCCTTAATAAATATGTCGATGATGATTTCTTTTTCCTTCGATAGGATACTCAAGGAATCTAATATTGATTCTGAGACACCGATTTCACATGGAGGAGCATTTTCAGAGAGTATTTTTACGATCCGCATCGATTCTACATCCTCAGAAAAACTGGTGCCATTTGGCAAGGTACCTTTAATGCTGTATACTGCATTATTTTTTTCCTCAGCATGAGTAACTTCAGAATTAATGCTTAACTCATCTTCCCATAGGTACTTTTTATTGTCTGCACTCTCTTTTCCGTTGTGATACTCATTAGCAAATTCCTGAGAAAATAATTCATTTAGGAGGTATACCCGTACTATACATTTCATTTTTTCTTTATTTCGTTTTCCTTAAAGGCTGAAGGGATTAAATCTGGGACAATTTTCAATATAAGTGGTAGCAAAATAGCACCCCCTGGGAGTAAAAAAATACCAATGGAGGGTACTGATTTTAAGACATCCAAAAATTGAGTTTTTACCTTTTCTTTTTCTTCTTTTGAAAGCTCATGCTGAGTAGATTTTTTGATCAAGGCTATTAATTCTTTGCTTTCTTTTAGTTCGTTGACAAACTTCTCTTTATTTCTTCCAAGAATTCTAATCCATCTAGTTGAAAAACCTTTGTAAACCAATTTAACCTGATTATCTTCTTTAATTTGGTTTAATTGAACATTCCTATCAAAAATAAAAGCCTCACAAATCAGGTGACATTCTGCAATATCTTCTGCATTCAAACCAAATTGTTGTCCGAGAAGATGTATTTTATGTACTTCCGTTTCGGTGGCTTGATGTGTTCCTTCAGTTAAAAAAAGCGCCAATTTGAATGTAATTTTTGCTAATTGCTTGTTGTAAAATTCAAAACTACTTATGGTGCTCGACTTTTCCATGTAGCGCGCTAATTCCTTTTCGTATTTTCGCGGCAAATCAGCAGATGCCAACAAATGGTCTATGATGCGCTGTTCTTTCGGTTCGATTAATCCATCCGCCAACGCAGCTGCCACAACACCTTTCAGGACGGAGAATGTGTAATCAATTCTTTTATGGTCAAATAACATCGAGTTATCCTCTAGAAACTCAATGTATAGAAGAACATCAATAAATGTTAAGGCGTTTGAAAGGTGATTGATCCAATAATTAGTGCCAAAAATAGATGTGTTGACTTTTACCCTTGTCGCCAAAATCTTTTCCAATTCATTTATTTGGTCTCCTTTGAACCATTTATCCATCCATTTATCTTCTTTCCAAATTTGATAAAATTGACCCAAGGATTGGATAAATGAATCTTTTTTGAAATCATTCTTGCTTTGTTGCAAATACGCGAGCATTAATGATTCAAACAACAAAACTTTTAAGGATTCATCACTAGTATAATGGGTAGTATCTAAATGATTTGAAAAGATGAAGGAGTTAGAAACACCAAAAATTAGCCCAGTTTTAGAAGATACCAATTCGAGTAAATCCTCTAAGTCATCATTGTTATCGTTAAGAGCAAGTGAAATTATCTCATTGTCAGCTAGTTCAAAGTATTTGGCAATCCAATTTTTCGAACCTGGTGAAATTTTTGCGTTACTTAAAGGCATATCGGATAGCTAATCCCCCTCCCCATCCAAAGCCAATGGGACTTAATGAAATAACTGGCCCAGTATCTAAAGATAAATTCAACGGGAAATCTTGAAACGTATAGTCCACACCAATAACTCCATTTGCAGCGAAGAGAAAAGTACCGGATGATATTCCTAATGTTGGTCCAACACCAACATACCAATCTAATCCAGTTGGTTCAGGAAGTGATTTTTGCACTTCTGCCAATGCAGAAATTAACATAGTACCTGAAAACCCTCCTAGAGTTCCTTCTATTGCAAAACCTGGTCCTAGAAAGTGCTTAATGTCAAGTCCTCCAAGAGACGGATACCCACCCTTTATTCCAACGGCCGTTGTATATTGCTGCGACCATGACGTATTGATAAAACCCATTAATAAGAAAGAAGCAACCAATAACTTTTTCATAAACGTATTTTCTTTCAAAATTAAAGTTTACCTGCCAAGGTTATCGCTTTTTTTGAAGTAAAAAATACACCTCCATTTGTTGAAAACACTTCAACACGTAAAATGTAAATTCCAATACTCGCCTTCGTCTGATTATCTCTAGTTCCATCCCAATAAAAAACACCTGCTGTACCTAAATATTCGTTGGAGAAAATCGTTCGAATCAATCTACCCTGTTCATCAAAAATTTGAGCCTTTCCAAGCATTCCCGCTTCTGAAAGTACGTAAGACACCTGCATAACATCTTCAAATCCATCATTATCCGGAGAAAAAACTTCACCAGTGAGGGTAATAATTCCGTTTGAAATTATCGGTGAATATTGTGAGTTCTTTCTACCAGGCGTTCCAAATCCATAATCTTCCGCAGCGGAATGCCAATTGAATTCACTATCGGACAAACCATTTGGGTCAATTCGCTCAAGTGAAACGCCATCTGTATTGTCTAATAAATCAAAATGCCATTCATCGAGATAGGAAACTTTATCAATAATTTCTGCATTATAAATTAGATATACGGTACCTGAATCGTTATTATAGCTTGGTAATTCAGCAAATAAGAATTTTCCTGAAACCGAAAAGGGGTAATTCTGTTTAACAAAAGTAGAATCTTTACCTAGCACAACATATTCATTGGGCAGAAGAAGAAAATTTGAAGAAATTGATTTGAGATTATCGATGGTGTCGTTGTCAAAATTTGCAAATTGCCAATCTTTTAAATTGAATATTTTATCTGAGTTATTATACAATTCTATCCAATCTTGGCCGCCATTCAATGGATTTTGAAGTATTTCATTGATCACAACATCCCCTTTAGACGGAACGTCTGCAAGAGCAAATTGCCCAGATTCATTTGCATAATTTAACCAGCAATCTCCGATATTTGTCAAGCTAACATTATAAACTAAGGAAGGAACTAGAATTTCATTGAATTGCAAAATCAGTTTATTTGGGTTAGCGCCTTGAATAAATTTATTTTGAATGGTAAGGGTCGGAGAAAAATTAAAAATTGCATTAGCCAAAGAACTCGAATCCATTCCTTCTGAAAAATGAACTTCTAAAAAATTTGGAGCTAGCGCCAACCAAAGTGTCACCTGGGGAGCCGTTACATCTGGCGAAACATCAAAAACAGAATTCTGAAATCCGGGAGTTCCACCTGTATTGGAAACGCTTACAATCCAGTTACTCGCATCCGAACAAGGATCATTAGGATTGATTAATTCAAGTGTAAAACCTCCAGATTTTTTAACTTCATCTTGATACCAACTATCTGTGTAAGTTAATTTATCAAGAATATTTCCAAAAGAATCTTTCAAAACAAGGTCGTCACCCGCATTATTCAAGCTAGGAAAACTTGTCACACCAGCAGCATCAGTCATCGTGAATAATGAATCATTGGCATTAGCAGAAAGAACTTTGTATTCTCCAGGTAGCAACCAAGCAGAACCAATAGTGCCATCAGCAGAAGCATCACCAATTTTCCAACCGTTTAGATTGAAAATTTTATTGCTAGCGTTATAGATTTCAACGAACTCCACTTCCGGCAATCCTACAACGGGTGATGGATCAGGGAAAAATTCTGTAATCATGACGTCCCCTTTTACCACAGAATCAGGAACAAGATATTGGAAATTTAACGATAGATTTCCAGATACATTCCCAGCTAAATCTGAGATATTATTGGTTGTTAAGTTATAGCTATTGCCATTTGCCAGGTTGTTTACCAAAGCCAAATGAACCAGACTTGGATTTATGGCATCCAAGGTTGCAGAAGCAATTGAAATACCGGAACTGATTGAATAATTACCAATATTCTCAGCTGATAAAGCTGTAACAGCTTCATTAAAAACCGCATCGACTTGATTGGTGGAAATTACATTTGCACCCGATAAAACTGGAGGAGATAAGTCTAAAATTTCATTTCCAATGTAGATGTTGTCGTAGAAGAATTTATTAGCGTTGCTTGAAGTGTAAACGTCTATAATTCCAAAATGAGTCCCTATTAATAAACTAGGATCAACAGCCGTTCCCTGTAAAACGAAATTCTGTCCACCAGTTAAGTCAGCAAACAAACTCCAATTTCCAGATGCGTCTCTTTTAACTTTGACATTGACAGTGAAACTATTAGCAATTTGACCATCAACTCCCGCGCACAATTGAGTTGCAATTCCTGCTTCAAGTTTAAACAACCGAATGGCATCAATCGCATTTGCTTCACCAAATTGCAAATAATAGCCATTTTGCACTAAGGTTAGGTCTGAGTTGTCAGCTGTCAAATAAACTCTTCCATAATTACTTGATGAGGGAGAAAAACTTTGTTTCACCCAAATACGCCATTCCTTAGCATTTAGATCAGGTAAATTGTGAGGTGTGGAAAGATAAGAAGTGGCGGCAATGGTGTTATTCAATTGTAATTGTTGGCTCGAATTGACTATAAAATCAGCTGTTGTGCCTATCCAAGTAGGATTATTGGAGAAATCGCCATCACTAAATTCCTCTATAACCTGAGCATTTACTGAATTACTCAGTACTAAAAAATTCCATGTAAATAAATATATAAGAATAAATTTCATGAGCTTTCAAATATATTAAATTTACCGCCAAGTTTAGGAAGAAACTATTAATAAACCATTAAATTGTAAAGAAATGAGAGTAGCAGTAGTCGGAGCAACAGGCATGGTGGGAAATGTTATGTTGCAAGTTCTAAAAGAGCAAAATTTCCCTATGACTGAATTAATCCCGGTTGCGTCCGAAAAGTCAGTTGGAAAAGTAATAGAATTTGGTGGACTGAACTTCAAAGTTGTCGGTTTACAAACAGCTGTGGAGATGCGCCCTGATATCGCAATTTTTTCAGCAGGTGGAGAAACTTCTCTTGAGTGGGCTCCGAAATTTGCTAAAGTTGGCACAACGGTAATCGACAATTCATCAGCGTGGCGAATGGATCCAACTAAAAAACTAATTGTTCCCGAAATAAATGGAAACTTATTAACTCAAGAGGACAAAATAATCGCTAATCCAAATTGTAGCACGATTCAATTGGTAATGGTTCTTGCGCCTTTACATAAAAAGTATGGAGTTAAGCGCGTGGTTGTTTCGACCTATCAATCCATCACAGGAACTGGAGTAAAAGCTGTTCAACAAATGGATAATGAGCGAAATGAAATCTCAGGTGAAATGGCTTATAAATATCCAATAGACAAAAATTGTATTCCTCAATGTGACGTTTTCACCGATAATGGATACACAAAGGAAGAAATGAAATTAACAAACGAAACAAAGAAAATTCTTGATCCTAAAATTAATGTTACTGCAACAGCGGTTCGTGTTCCTGTCGTTGGAGGTCATTCAGAAGCGGTCAACATTGAGTTTGAAAATGATTTTGATCTTTCAGAAGTACGATCTATTCTTCATAATACTACGGGTATTACGATCCAGGATAATTTAGATACATATACTTACCCAATGCCAAAATATGCAGAAGGAAAAGATGATGTTTTTGTTGGAAGAATTAGAAGAGATGAAAGTCAGCCGAATACATTAAATCTTTGGATTGTAGCAGATAACCTCAGAAAAGGCGCAGCCACAAATGCAGTTCAAATTGCTCAGCTATTACTTGGTTAATTTTTAATTAATCTTCTATTTAACTCTCTACCATTGATGTGAAGTTTAAGGAAATATACACCTGGCGTAAGCCCTTGACTTGGTATTGCTTTATGGGTCGATCTTAAAATAGATTCAAAAACACGTTTACCCATGCAATCAAACAACTCTATTTCATCTAATTCGTATCCATCGCTCGATAAATTCCACAGATCTGTCGTTGGATTTGGGAAAATTTCAATATTACCAATTTCTGATTGAAGTATATAAGCACATGGATCAAGAGATACCAATATCGTGTCCGTGTTAGAACATCCATTTAACGTGACAGCTAAGTAATATTGACCTCCATTAGTGATCGTTAACAAAGTAGAAGTATTTCCTGTGTTCCAGAGATATGAGGCATTCGGACTTGAGTTAGGAGATGCTAAAGTGTATGGCAAGGCATTTTGACATATAAGAGTATCAGGTCCTAAATCTACAATTGGCAATGGATTAACAAAAATAGTTGCATTATCTGCCAATGAAGTACATCCATTTAGTGAATAGGTGACAGAAAGGTTAATCGTTGCTGAAGGTGATCCCGTTATCGTTTGGGAGGTTTGACCGTTTGACCAAAGATAAGTTCCTCCTGTTGGGGAACCAATAGCCGTTATTGATCCTAATTGACCTTGACAGATAGATGTGTCATTCACTTGTACAGTTGGAGTTGAATTTACAGTTACCAAAGATGTAAAAGTTCCTGTTCCGCATCCTTGAACGGTGTAAGTTACCGTATAGTTTGTTGTAGCAGTTGGCGATACTGTTACACTTGCACCTGTACCCCCTGTAGACCAAGCATAAGTTCCTCCAGCTGGAGTACCTGTGGCCGTGATTGTTGCACTTCCTCCTGAACATATGGACGCATTTGTCGCCGTTACTGTTGGTGTTGGAGTTACCGTAACTACCGCGGGTTGAGTAATGCTACAGCCATTCACCGTATAACTAACTGTATATGTCGTAGTAACCGTTGGATTTACTGTAATACTTGCGCCTGTTCCTCCCGTTGACCATGAATACGTACCTCCAACAGGCGCAGCGGTAGCTTGCAAAGTTGCTGTACCTCCAGCGCATATCATTTGATTAGTTGTTGTTAAGACAGGAGAAGGATTAACTGTTACAGTAATGGATGATGGAGAAGACGAACAGCCTCCTTGCGTGTAAGTTGCTGTGTAAGTCGTCGTAACTGTTGGATTTACAGTTATTGAAGGACTTGTTGACCCATTTGACCAAGTGTATGTTCCTCCTGTCGGTGTACCTACTGCCGTTAAAATGGTAGAATTTCCAGAACATATTGTTTGATTGCCTGTAATTGAAATCACTGGTGCCGCAGTAACCACTACTTGTGCCGTTGTTAATTGTGACGTACATCCATTTAAGGTGTAAGTTACCGTATAATTTGTAGTTGCTGTTGGTGAAACTGTTAAGCTCGATCCAGTACCCCCCGTAGACCAAGCATAAGTTCCTCCAGCTGGAGTGCCTGTGGCCGTGATTGTTGCACTTCCTCCTAAACATATGGACGCATTTGTCGCCGTTACTGTTGGTATTGGAGTTACCGTAACTACCGCGGGTTGAGTAATGCTACAGCCATTCACCGTATAACTAACTGTATATGTCGTAGTAACCGTTGGATTTACTGTAATACTTGCGCCTATTCCTCCCGTTGACCATGAATACGTACCTCCAACAGGCGTAGCGGTAGCTTGCAAAGTTGCTGTACCTCCAGCACATATCGTTTGATTTGACGTTGTTAATACTGGCGAAGGATTCACTGTAATCGTTTGTGTTGCTGTATTACTTCCACTTGCATTAGTAGCTACTAAGGTTACTGTGTAGGTACCCGCTGTTGAAAAGGTAACAACTGGACTAGTAACCGTTGATGTTGCGGGAGTGCCACCTTGAAACGTCCAAGCATAAGAAGTTGGATTACCTGTTGACGTGTTGGTAAAAGTAACCGATTGACCTGCACAAATTGCAGTTGCAGAAGGTGTAAAACTTGCAACTGGAGGTACACTTAGCTGTACTCCCGTCAAATTAATATTGTCCACGTACAAGTTATTTCCATATCCCGATAGATTTTTAAATGAGACTATAACCTTACTATTTCCAACATAAGGTGTCAGATTGATTGTTTCAGTTCTCCATTGAGTTGCCGTTGGGACAAAAGAAGCAGTGGTAGCCGCTGCGGTTGCCAAAGTTGTATTTGACTTCATGTAAACTGATGTCCATGTTGATCCACAGTTTGTTGAAACGAGTACCTCAAGACCATCAAAACTTGTGGCATTGTAAGGAGCATAAGCTACGTCAAATTGCAATTGAGAAGAAGAATAACCTGTTAAATTTACTCCCGGTAATCTTACTTGGTCGTCATCACCATCATTGTAATTAAAATTATCAAAAATCATTGAATTTCCTGCTGTTGGGGCATTTCCTACAGTTGCACTTCTCACCCAAGTTGTTGGAGAATTATTGGTATTTATCAACGTCCAATTAGTGGGAGGAAATGTTGCCGTTGTGAATCCTTCAGAAATAGGAAGTGAGATACCCGTTCCGTCTAATACATTGATTATATTTGTTTGTGTTTCAACATCATTTCCAAAGGCATTGGTGGCTGTTAACGTTGCTGTGTAGGTGCCTAATGTATTGAAAGTAACTGTCGGATTTGCTAATGTTGAAGTAGAAGGGGTGGCACCTGCGCCAAAATTCCAAGAATAACTTGCAGCATTCACAGAAGTATTGGTAAACGTTACCGTTTGGCCTGCACAGATAACAGTGGTAGATGGTGTAAATCCTGCGATAGGCGGATTCGTGATGCCAATACCATTTAGTTGAAAATTAAAAGTTGATTCATCGCAATCGTTTGTTCCGAATGAAACATTGCCAGAATATGTAGAACTTGCCGTTGGACTAAAAATTACGGAAAATGTGGTGCTTCCTCCAGCAGGAATTGTTGTGATTCCAAAGCCCGTTCCAAGTGAATATCCTGTTCCTGTAACTGAGATAGGATTTGTTAATGTCAAATTACTAGTCCCTAAATTCGTGACAGTAAATGTCACTGTAGAGGACGTTCCTGCGGTTATTGAACCGTAATTATAAAATCCATCGTCAAAAATATTCGTGGAACTCTGAGTTACTGAAATCTCACCTGGTGTTGTTGCGTTGAATTTTAAATTATCTATATAAATGTTATTTCCGTTCGCTGCAACTGCTCTTATTCTGAATTTTACATTTTTAGAAGTCGTTGTAACAAATGGTAATAAGTTGATGGTTTCTGTTCTCCAATCTGTTGTACCAACTGGTGTATAGTAAGTAGAGAGTGTCGCAGTTAAAACCTGTAGAGCTGTTCCTGACTTATCATAAATAGGCGTGGTATTCCATGTCGCACCACAATTTTCAGAAATTTCAACATACAATCTTTCGTAATTAGCTGTTGTTGTATTTCTTCTTCTATAGGCAACATCGAATTGGAGGCTTGCTGCGGTAGCGTTGCATGGCAGGGTAAATATTGGTGTAATTAAATTTTCGGTTTGCCCTGTATTATTTCCAAAGCCAGGAAACTGAGCTGCATTATTATTAAAGACACCTGTTATTGATGTTGCTGATGCTCCCACCCATTCATAACAATCATTTGTTGGATTTTCTACAACCCACCTGACATCTGGAGGAAAAGTGCCGCCATCAAATGTTTCAACAAACGGCGCTGAAATTCCTTGAGATATCATGAAACCTATTCCAGAGGTATCAAAAGCTGTTGCTTGATCAGCAAGGCCGTTAGGTAAAGAAGAAAAAGCTTTGATAAAATGTTGACCAGAAGTGGTAGTAAAAGCAGGCAACGTAACGTTAGCAGTCGCACCTGAAGCTAAATTCCCTGTCCATGCTAACGTTGTCGGTGTTCCATTGTCAATTTTATAGGATATGATTGCACTTGTCAAGGTTCCGCTACCTCTATTTTTCAAGGTTACCGATGGTATAATACTTCCTACACAATTATCTCCTTTAGGATTCAAAATATCAATAATTGATGCATCGGTAGTAAGTGGAGGTGTGCATGCATCTGAATTGATTAAACTGGCTCTCAATGGACTATTTTCCAAAACGGTACGCATGCGCATTTTTTGGTCATTGGTAAAAATATTCATACATAAATCGTCCGTGTAATCCATATAGTTCTCAATCATATCCACCCCGGCATCAGGAGCTGCGGTACAACTATTTGTACCAATAGGACACCCATAATTTGCCGCTCCAGCCTCAGGAGTATCGTTACAGAAATCATCAACGGTGCAACCACCATCACCCCAAATGTGACGAAGCCCCAACCAGTGTCCTATTTCATGTGTTGCTGTTCTTCCTTCATTGTATGCCCCTGTGAAACCGGTTACAGAACTTTTTCCAATCGAATTATACAGGAATACAACGCCATCAGTCCCAGCTGTTTGATTTCCACATCCCATTCCACCTAAAGGGGATTGAGGGAATTGAGCATAACCTAGAAGCCCCCCAGAAAGATTTGCCAACCAAATATTCATGTATTTTGCTGGATCCCAGCCTCTTGTGGCTAAAGGTACATTATTGTTGTAGGTGTATGGTTTCACTGTTGCATTCATATATGCTTGTGTATATGGAGGCGCTGTGAATCCTACGGTATTTCGGTTAATCCTATTAACGCCAGGTTCACCAGCTGGAAAGGCAGAGCCATCAGGTCTTCGCTGAGCTAAACAAAACTCAATTTGAGTATCGGCTCCGTCGGGATGTGTATTCCAGCCATTTGATCCTAGGATCTTTCTAAAATCTTCGTTAAGTACATCAATTTGAGATTGTATTGCTGCAAATGAAACGTTTGTTCCTGTACCTACCGCTTCTCCATTGTGAATAACGTGTACAACGACAGGAATTACATAAACTCCCCCTATAATTGCACTTGATTGATTTTGAATCAATTGATCTTGCATCCATTGTTCAAACTCAATTTTCGACTCCAATTCCGGATATTGCTGTAATAATTGTTCATGATTTTCGTCGGTGTAACAACGTATTACATTTTGTGCTATCGCCGATGATAATAAAATGAAACAACCAACAAAAGTTGAAAGCAAGATCCGAAAATTCATAGTTTTTAGTTTTAAGCTCCTCAAAGACGTAATCAACTGAACCCAGGTTGCATAGTTAAAATTTATTTTTTTATCAATTATTTACTATTTTTGAAAAAAAACGATTATGAAAAAATTAATGATTTTGTGCGTTGGTCTTTTGGCTTTGGCTTCATGCAAAAAAGATTGGACTTGTACGTGTACTTCGTCAATTGGAGGATCTGAATCTTCAACAATTTCTGACATGACAAAAGCCGATGCAAAAGTTGAGTGCGATAACGGAGATGCAAGTGCTTTAGGTGTAACCGTTGATTGCGAGCTTCAATAATTAACAAGTCAATTACTAAGTACGAAAAGCGGGTTTTCCCGCTTTTCTTATTTTCCGCGTCTTTTTTCTAACCAAGGTGGAATTGGCTTTTTATCTGAATTAGTTTCTCCTAGTAATTTTGAGGTGAGGTCGGGACGTTTAGCCTTTTCTAGTCGCTGTTTAATCCAGGCTTGATTTTCGCGTTTATACCAAAAGAAAAAACGATTTTGATTTAGTTTTTCTTCTTTTGTTTTTGGGGTTTTCACAGGTTTCAGCGTGTATGGATGTACCCCTGAATAATAAATAACTTCTGCAACAGTCATTGGGGTTGGAGTGAAATCTTGCACTTGTTCTAATTGAAATCCCATTTCTTTTGTTTCTGCCGCCAATTCTGCCATGTCTGTCTCTTCACAGCCTGGATGCGAGGATATAAAGTAAGGTATCAACTGTTGTTTCAAATGATGCTTCTCCGAAATTTTATCATATTTTTCCTTAAATTTATGGAAATATTTAAATGAAGGTTTCCTCATCACACGTAGGGTAGCATCTGCAGTGTGTTCAGGCGCCACTTTCATTCTCCCACTCACATGTCGCGTAACGACTTGCTCTATATATTCGTCGTGATTTCCATCTTCATTGTTTTTATTGAAGTCGTCAACTAATAAATCGTAACGAATTCCCGAACCTACAAACGCTTTTTTAACTTTCGGGTGTGCGTCAACTTTTCTATACAAGGCCGTTAAGGGTTTATGGGAAGTATCTAGATTATTACAAATCACCGGATGTATGCAACTTGGCGAAGTGCATCGAGCGCAAATTGCTTCGTCTTTCCCTTTCATCTTATACATGTTTGCTGATGGGCCACCTAAATCGGAAATATATCCTCTAAATTCTGGGTGTTCTACTACAGCTTCAACTTCCTTTAATATTGATTTTTCACTTCTTGAGGCAATAAATTTTCCCTGGTGTGCGGAAATAGTACAAAAACTACATCCCCCGAAGCATCCGCGGTGCATATTAATGGAAAATTTAATCATTTCATACGCCGGAATGGTGCCGCGTTTTTTGTATTTCGGATGTGGCAATCTCGTGTATGGCAAATCAAAGGATTTGTCTATTTCATTTTCCGTCATTGTTTTGTATGGCGGATTAATTACCAATACATTGTCCCCTACATGTTGAATGATTCGATTTGCTTCCCATTTATTAGACTCAACCTCAACAATTTTAAAATTTGCGGCATAAGCAATTTTATCAGTAAGACATCTCTCATGTGATGCCAATTCTATTGTTTCCCAATGTTTATTTTTTGGCAGCGGTTGAGTTGACTCCTGTAAAAAAGCAAATTGATTCAACGTTTTTGCATGATGAAAAGGAATACCCTTTTTCAACATTTGTAAAAATGATCTGAGCGGTTGTTCTCCCATGCCGTAAACCAATGCATCGGCTTTTGAATCTACTAAAATAGAAGGCATAAGGGCATCCTTCCAGTAATCGTAATGCGTTACTCTTCGAAGCGAAGCCTCTATTCCCCCTAATAGAACAGGTACATCAGGAAAAATTTCTTTTAGAATATTGCTATATACAACTGAAGCGTAATCTGGCCTAAAACCCGCTTCTCCTCCTGGTGTATAGGCGTCTGTAGAACGTAAACGTTTATTTGCTGTGTAATGATTTACCATTGAATCCATGCAACCAGCAGTAACTCCAAAAAACAGTCTAGGCTTTCCTAATTTCTTGAAATCTCTAAAGTCGTCTTTCCAATTCGGCTGAGCCACTATTCCAATTTTCAATCCTTCGTCCTCTATTATTCTTGCAACCACGGCAGTTCCAAACGCCGGATGGTCTACGTATGCATCACCGGATATAAGAATAACATCAAACTCTTCCCAACCTCTTTTTGCTGCGTCTTTCAAAGACATTGGAATCCAATCGGAAATTGGTCGTTCGTTATTCATAAGGTAAAGGTACTTAGAAAATGTGTTGGATAAAAAACATAATAATGTATCCGAATGTTTAGTGCCTATGTTTAACTTTACAACTTAAAATTTTAAATTATGTCATTCGAACTACCAAAATTACCTTATGCTTATGATGCCTTAGAGCCGCATATCGATGCACGCACTATGGAAATTCATCACACAAAACATCATCAGGCATATACAACGAATTTAAATAATGCAATCGCTGGTACCGATTTAGAAGGTCAGTCTATATTGCACATTCTCCAAAATTGCAAGGATAAGCCTGCTGTAAGAAATAACGGTGGCGGTTATTGGAACCACAACTTATTTTGGGAAATTATGAGCCCATCAGGAGGTGGCAATCCTGTAGGAAATGTTGCGCAAGCAATTAATTCCACCTTCGGTTCCTTCGAATCCTTTAAAGAGAAATTTGCAGCGGCAGCAGCAACCCGTTTTGGATCGGGATGGGCATGGCTTTGCGCAACAAATGGAGGATTAGAAATTTGCTCAACAGCCAATCAAGACAATCCACTTATGGGCGAAGGCTGTCAAGGAACTCCCATTTTAGGATTGGATGTTTGGGAACATGCCTACTACCTAAATTATCAAAACAGAAGGCCAGATTATATTCAAGCTTTCTTCCAGGTAATTGATTGGAACGTTATAGAAAATAAATTCAACGAGGCAAAATAATTATTTTGCCTTAATTTTAACGAACAATTTAATTTTAGGCTTGTTTTCTTCGTATATTTATACTTATGCGAAAAAAAACAAGCCTTTTTATTTTTTCACTTGTTATGGTGATCAGTATTTTATCTTGCAAAAAAAAGAATATTGAACCACAACCTGACCCCATACCAAATCCTCAGGACACTACGGGTGGAGGGTCGATCACATTAGATACCTTGTCCACTTTGGTAATAAATTTGAGTGGTATGCAAAACACCAACGGCAAGGTTAATTTCGCACTTTACAATAGCGCCAGTAGCTTTAATGATCCGAATCAGGCTTTGGCAGAGCTTTTCCTAAATTGTACAGGACCAAATATGACAATCACAATAGATAGTATTATTCCTGGCGAGTATGCATTTGCCATTTTCCATGATGAAAATGATAATCAGCAAATCGATCAAAACTGGTTAAACATACCTACCGAAGGATTCGCGTTTTCAAACAATGCAATGGGTTCTTTTGGACCACCTAGTTGGACACAAGCAAAATTCAACATTCCTAATTCAAGTATAACCACTCAAAATATCACGCTCAATTTCTACTAATCTTGCATGAGTAATCGTTGAACATATTTACCAATAACATCGAATTCTATATTCACACTGTCACCAACTGAAAGGAATTTGAAATTCGTATTCTCAAAAGTATATGGGATTATACAAACAGAAAAAGCGTTTTTTAGAGAATCTACCACTGTTAAACTTATTCCATTTACGGTAACAGAACCTTTTTCAACCGTAATAAAATCACCGGTATAGGAAAATGTAAATTTCCAACTTCCATTCAACGCTAGAATTTGCGTGCATTGTGCAACTGTATCAACATGGCCTTGTACGATATGACCATCTAGTCTTCCATTCAATTGCATACAACGTTCTAGGTTTATTTTAGAACCTATATACCATTTGCCAAGGTTGGTCTTTTCTATTGTTTCTTTAATTGCTGTAACCTGATAAGTTGATCCATTCAAACCAACGACGGTAAGGCAACAGCCATTGTGAGCAACACTTTGGTCAATCTTTAGTTCATGAGTAATTGGACTGAACAATTCAATATGCATATTAGATCCGTCTTGTTGTAATGAAACAACTTCTCCTAATTCTTCTATTATCCCTGTAAACATTTATCAAAGTTAATGAATATGCTAAATCATTTCGCGTATATCTTTTATGTTCAATTGAACATTGGTTTGACCATTGAATTCATTCATTTCCAAGGTATATACCATTTCAAAAGGCAAACCACTCGCGACTTCCAATTCCTTATCTGCCATGCCAAAACCAATAGCGTCGAAAACAAGATGACTTTTTGGTTGACGAACTCTTAATTTCAAGTGTTTATCTTTAAGAACCCTAGAATCGATAGCGAATAAATTTTGTGTAACAAACACTGGCTTCATATTTCCTGGGCCAAAAGGTTCAAAGGCATCTATTGCTTTTTTTAACCGAGGAATCTTAGCAGAAAACTGATTGCAATATATTTCATGAAGATCCAATTTCAAGTCAATATTTTGCTCAGGTATCATGAGTTGATCTATTAAATTTTTTTGAACATATTGTTCAAAACACACTTGAAATTTTTCTAGGTTTGTTTCTTTCATTGTTAAACCCGCCGCATGTTCGTGTCCACCAAACTGTTCCAACAAATCTTGGCAATAAACCAATGCATTATAGAGGTTAAATTTTGAAATGCTTCGCCCTGATCCCGTGAGATAACCATTAGATTTAGTCAACACAATTGTTGGGCGATAATATGTTTCAATTAACCGAGAAGCTACTATTCCAACAACACCTTTATGCCAATTGGGCTGGTATACCACAGTAGATTTTTTATTCTTAAAGGTTTTGTCTTGAGTTATTAACTGATGAGCCTCCTGAGTGATTTTCTCATCTAATTCTCGTCTTATGAGATTGTCATTATTTATCGCTGTGGTCAATTCAAGAATCGTTTCTGATTCGTTGGAAAGCATCATTTCGACGGCGTGCATGCCCGAACGTATTCTACCAGCAGCATTAATTCTTGGAGCAATAATAAATACCACATCTGTTAAGGTAAAAGGCAATTTTTTAGATGATAATTCCGCTATTTTCTGTACAAATAATCGTGGTTGACTATTCATTTTTTTTATTCCGTGAAAAGCCAAAATCCTATTTTCTCCAATCACTGGAACTATATCTGCTCCAATACTTATGGCAACAAAGTCAAGTAATGCAAACAGACTCGCCTCAGGTAACTCTTTCTTAAAATATAGTGCCTGAAGTAATTTAAATCCGACACCACAACCTGAAAGTTCTTTGAACGGATATGAGCAATCGATTCTTTTTGGATCTAATACCACTGCATGCGGCAATTCTGGTCCAGGTTCATGGTGATCACAAACAATTACCTCTATACCCAAACTTCGCGCGTAGGATATTTTATCATTGGCTTTTACACCACAATCAAGGGTAACAATTAGCGCACAATCTTGCTTTTTAGCAAAATCAATCCCCTTAATGCTTAGGCCATACCCTTCGGAATAACGATCTGGAATGTAACAAATTATCTGTTGATATATTTGAGTAATTCCAAGGAACATAGTTGCTACAGCCGTAGTACCGTCAACATCATAGTCACCAAACAACATGATTTTACCTCCTTTGTCAATGGTGTTAATTAATAAATCGACGGCTTCTGACATGTCTTTCATTGTGAAAGGATCATGCAAATCATTGAGTGACGGATTAAAAAAGTTGAGGATTTCTTGTTCATTTCTCAATCCCCTTTGCCATAAAAGTTTGGCTATAGGTTCTTCAATCTTGAAACGATTGACTAAAAATGACAAGTCAGAAGAATCCACATCCTCCCCCTGCACAACCCAAATTTTCTCCATAATTCTTCTTTTACCTTAAGTTAAGAAAAATTCTTTACATACCATTAGTCTACATAACTTAACTTTAGCATATTGGAGCTTCCAAGGTCTTCGAGCGGAATGGATGCAATGTTTATAACCAAATCACCGTTTTGGAGATAACCATCAGACTTCATTATATACTTAATATCTGCGATTGTATGATCGGTGGAAATTCGTTTATTGTAATAAAAAGCCTTAACACCCCAAACCAAATTTAATTGAGCCATTATTTTTTTATTACTTGTAAAGACAAAAATGTCTGTATTTGGACGTTGGGAAGCTATTTTATAAGCAGTGTAACCGGAAAATGACATAGTGATAATCGCTTTAGCATTTACACGCTGAGAAAGCCTGCATGCATTAAAGCAAATTGAATCAGAAATAAATCGGTATTGATTTCGGTCGGGCAATTCTTCTTTGTTATAAATTCCTTCAAAATTTTCCATTTCGCGAATAATATTACTCATAGTTTTTATGACCTCTACAGGATATTTTCCCACCGAAGTCTCACCAGAGAGCATTACGGCATCGGTTCCGTCTAATACGGCATTTGCTACATCATTCACTTCTGCTCGCGTTGGTGACATATTGGTTATCATTGTCTCCATCATTTGTGTTGCAACGATTACCGGTTTTGCGAAGCGAATTCCTTTTTCAATTAACATTTTTTGAATTAAAGGTACATTTTGGTATGGAATTTCCACGCCTAAATCTCCTCGAGCCACCATAATTCCATCCGTTTCACTGATGATATCGTCAATATTTTCGAGTGCCTCAGGCTTTTCTATTTTAGCGATAACTTTGGCATGATGGCCTCTTGCAGAAATTCGGTGTTTTAACTCAATTATATCTCTTGCAGAACGCACAAACGATAGACCAACCCAATCTACATCTTGCTCTAGGGCAAATTCTAAATCTAATTGATCTTTCTCCGTAAGCGAAGGAAGAGAAATCTTGGTGTTTGGAAAATTCACTCCCTTTTTAGAGGATAATGTTCCACCTTGAATTATTTTACAGGTCAATTCTGTTGAACCATTCGTATTAATCACCTCAAGCACAATTTTTCCATCATCGAGTAGAATTCGCTCACCGCTTTTTGCCTCTTTTGGTAGCAACGGATAGTTAATAGAAAAACGCTTATTATTTCCTTTAATTTTCTCTACCTGAATTATTACTTCCTCCCCAACTTCTAAAATAGAGTTATCTTCCATTTCATTGGTTCGAATTTTTGGCCCTTGCAAATCAGCTAAAATGGCTACAGTAGTATTTAGTTCCTCGTTTAATTCACGAATCGTCTTTACGGCCTTGGCATGATCATCATATGCACCATGAGAAAAGTTTAATCGACAGACATTTAATCCGGCAAGAATCATTTCTCTTAGCACTTCTTTTGAAGAAGAAGAGGGGCCGAGCGTTGCAACTATTTTCGTTTTTTTCATTTTATTTTTCTGTTCATTATTATTAAAAGGTAAGGAAATCAATTGCATCAATATACTCGTTGCTTAAATCGAAAACTGCCGTTATTCCATTCACAGTACGCAATTTCATTATAATTTCTTCAAGATTTATTTCATGTAATTCCCTAATAAAAAAATAATAATCTATCTGGGGTCTTTCTGGTACTAGGTAAGTATGAAATTGTTTATTTCGTATGAGGTAAAAACTAGTCTGCGTTTCTTCCAAAAAAAAGTTGTGTACTCTAAATGAATGTGTTGAACTATTTTTTTTGTCAAATACCTCAATAGACTCTTCACTCAACATTAATTGAACATCAAGGCAATTATTTATCTCCCATGCCATTCTGTAGTCAGCAAAACCTGACGAAATACCTAAAATCATGCAATCCTCTTCAAGGTCAAATTTGATCTTATGCACTGTTGTTTTCGCCATGAACTCAAAATTAGTGATTAACAAGTAACGAAGATGAATGATTTCGTTGTTTTATTATTTTTAATTAGTTTTTAACATTGATTTTGTCTGAAATAAATTTACTTAACTTCGTGTCATCAAGTTTTAACATGTTAGTAAATCGTATTTTATTTTTCAGTTTTTTCCTTTTGAGCTTTACGCTTTTAGCGCAGCCAGAAAAAAATTTAACTAACAAGGATAAATATGATTACATGTTTGGTGCTTCTTGGTTGACATCTGGTTATGTATTCAATAAAAATTACGTGGGGCCTTTCCAAAATAGTGGAACGTCAGGTAGAATTTTTTTTGATCGCCACTTGTATGAACCTTGGAGTATTGAAGGTGCATTGGTTTTTGAATCATCTACCCTTTATCCGATAAAAGAAACAGACACTACCTATCGATTTGACAGCTTAATGCGATTCAATCTAGATATCTCTTCAAAATATTCGTTTGGAAAAAGTATTGGTTCTGGGTTAATTGATCCATTTATTCTAATGGGGGGTGGGATAAATCTGCACAAATCAATTGGACTCACAGCTAATATTGGGGTTGGATTAAATTTATGGGTGTCGAACAATTTTGGCCTTCAAGCACAAACCTTATTAAAATTACCGGCATCTAAAAATGTCATAAATCTTGCTTACTTACAAACAAATTTTGGAGTGGTTGTTCGTTTCTCTAAACCTCAAATTCCTTCAGATGATTTCGCCAAGAAGAGATACAAAATCTCTAAAAAACGTAAGCGAATTAAGATTCGAAAAGACAAAGAGTCTTAATTTTTAATCTCGAATTTCTTCACGGTTTTCTGTTCCTTGGTAGTAATTCCAAACGTGTAGATTCCATTAGGTAGGGCTGTTGTGTCATAACGAATAATATGTCCTCCCTCCTGCATTTCTTCATCTTTTAAGATTATTGCCTTTTCATCAATCGTCCAAATCGTAAATTCGATACGTTGACTAATTGGCGTGGAAAAGTAAAATTCAACTACTCCATCCACAGGATTTCTCTCTAGACTGTATAAGGTGCAAAAATCACTGTGAATTACTCTACCTTTACTTAATATTCGTAGAATCAATCTATAAATAACAATGATCATTAGTAAACCGAAGGTGATCAACAATATTTCAATAATTTTTCCCGTCATAGTACAATAACTCCTTTAATTTCAGCCGCTTTTTCGTAGATTCTTATGATATCATGAGCGGACATCATAACTTCCTTTACAGTAATACTGATATAATTTCCTTTACTTGAGGGATGCATGATTAACTCACAATTTTCGTCAAACAACGAACCAACTCTTGCTATTTTCTCATTTTCGTTAGATACAATGAATTTAAACAAGTAGACATTCGGCCATTCTTGTAACAAAAGTTGTTCTTGAAGTTTATCAAAAGTGCTCATTTGAAAACAAAGTTACGGAATTCATCACGAGTGTGCTTATTTCTTTTATTTTTAAACATGATGAAAGACCGATTGCTAATATTGTCATTTGCTCCCTTGTTATTATTCGCTTCTGATTTAAAAGGGGATGTATTGTATACATTGTCCTCGAAAGAGATACAAGGCAATGCTATCTCTACAGAAATAAAGAAAGATGAATGCCTTGTTCAATTCTCAAAAAATGAGTTTAGTAAGTTGTTGCAAAATAAAACGAAAGATTACTTAAGGAAATCATCCCGCGCAGGGATAAATCCTTGCTCAAATTATCGACAATTACTCTTCTTGAAAAAGAAAGGAAAATTGCAACAAATAAAATCTTCAAGTGGTTATACGTTGGATGATTTCACCTATTCATATCCACTTTTGACTCCGTATGCACATCGTTTACTTAAAGAAATCGGAACTCGTTTCAATAAAGCAATTTCGAATACTCCGCTGAAAGGCTCAAAATTTATCGTAACCTCCTTGACAAGAACAACAAAATCAGTTAAAAGACTTGGGAAAAAGAATGTGAATTCAATTCAACGAAGTCCTCATCTTAATGGTAATAGCATGGATTTCTCATTTTCTCGATTTCAAATACGCAAAGAATCAGCTAGCACATCTTGTGATAAACAATTTCTTCAAGAAACACTTTCAAAAATTCTTTATGACCTGAAAATCAGTAAGAAATGTTGGGTTACCTTTGAACGCTATGAAAATTGCTTGCATGTTGTAGCAAATAAAGTAAAGCTTTAGGTAACTTTGCGGTTTAAAGTTACATGTATTTCGCGCCACGATTATTTTTTTCTCTCAGCTTACTTTACTTTTTCGCTAGCTATGTCTTTGGTCAACACAGCATAATAGCTAAAAGTACGGATGAAAAAATCATTCTAGATGGAAAATTTGAAGAAGTAGTTTGGAAACAAGCAAATTGGACTACTGAACAATTTATTCAAGTTAAACCTTTTCCAGGACAAGCGGCTCACAAAAATACAGTAATTGCTATGTCATATGATAAAAACGCAATCTACTTTGCGGTGAAATGCCTAGATAATCCTGATTCAATTTCTCGTGTGTTGAGTGTTCGTGACGATTACCCTTCAACGGCAGATATTTTTGGGATTTTCCTTGACACATACAACGATCATCAAAACGGTTTCTATTTTGGTGTGACCAGTAGAGGTGTTCAGTTGGATGCTAAAATTTTTTCCAATGATTTCAATGATAAATTAAACTTGGCATGGAATAGCAAAGTGGCAATTCATGAAGATGGGTGGTATATCGAAATTGAGATTCCTTATTCCGCCATACGCTTTCCTAAAAAAGATATTCAAGCGTGGAATATAAACTTTGGTCGTCAAATTAGTCGCTATCGTGAGGATTCCTCGTGGGAAATAGTGAACCCGGATTTAGAGAATTTTTTATTAGAAAGTGGAAAAGTAAGTGGTGTTGAAGGTATACATCCTCCCTTGCGTTTAGCACTTATGCCTTATTTATCTGGCTATTTAGACCGTATTCCCCTAAGTGGTACTGATCCAATTTGGAACAGATCGATGAATGGAGGAATGGACATAAAATATGGTTTAAATGAGGCCTTCACGTTAGATATGACCTTAATTCCAGATTTCGGTCAAGTTGTATTTGATCAGCAAGTACTAAACCTAAGTCCATTTGAAGTGCAATTCAATGAAAACAGACAGTTTTTTACCGAAGGAATCGAGTTATTCAATAAGTCCGGTCTTTTTTACAGCAGAAGAATAGGTGTTCAAGCACCTAACGAGGTAGCAACATTTTATTTAACAGAAGATGAATATTTATCATCCGCAAATCAACCCGCACAATTACTTAATGCTTCTAAGTTAAGTGGTAGACTAAAAAATGGTCTAGGTATTGGCGTTTTTAATGGGGTAACGGCTGAACAAATAGGCACGGCTTTAAATAGCCTAACTGGTGAAGAACGTAATGTTGTTGTTTCTCCTATCAGTAATTACAATGTTTTTGTGGCAGACCAAAATTTAAAAAATAACAGCTCTATTACCTTTACAAATACAAATGTTTGGCGAGCTGGCTCCGTTTATGATGCGAATGTCAGTGGACTCAATTACAACCTAAATTCAAAAAACAATACTTTTTTTCTAAGAGGTAATGGAGCGGTAAGCAGTCTTTTCTATACTCAGAAGCCTTCCTTGGGATACACATACACTCTAAATATAGGTAAGCAACGTGGAACATGGGTATATGCTGCAGGATATATTGAAGAATCAGATTCCTACGACCCAAATGACTTAGGGTTTAATTACAATAACAATCGACGAATTTTAGAAATTTCTGGTTCTTACCGAAACTTTAGTCCTAAGAGTAAACACTTAAGTAAACTTATTGTTAACGGATCCCTAAGTCAAGCTTACCTTTATCGACCGAATGCATATGTTGGCACTTACAACAACTTGAATTTGGTAATGGTATCTCGAAAGTTTGATGCTGGGGGTGTACGAATTAATAGTTCGTTGACCGAAAGCTTTGATTTCTTTGAGCCAAGAACCTGGGGTGAAACGTTTATTAGGCCAACTTGGAGTAACATAGAAGCTTGGATTTCTACAAATTATCAAAAACCTTTTGCTTTGGATGGTGGTATTGGCTATGTATTTGTAGGAAGGAGAAATTGGTATGAGTATTCATATAACCTAAACCCTAGGGTGAGATTTAGTAACACTTTATCAATGATCTATGAATGGTCCCAGGATTTTAGTTTTAATTCGGAAGGATTTGCCGTTGCTTTTTCAACACCCGCTCAATCACAAAACGGTACTATTTTTGGAAATCGAAATAGAATAAATACAGTACAATCAGTTTCAGCAGACTATATTTTGACCAATAGGATGGCAATTACCTTTAGGTTAAGGCACTACCGATCTGCAGTATCCTATAATCGTTTTGCCTTATTAAATTCATCTGGTCGACTTGAATACATGACATCTTACAACGGTCTTGATAGTCAGGGCAATAGTGCCTATGATATAAATTACAATGCATTTACAATCGATATGCAATATAAATGGGTGTTTCTTCCCGGAAGTGAGTTAAATTTAGTTTGGAAAAATTCAATCTTCACCAACGATCAATTCACTAATGTCACTTATTGGTCTAATTTAAATGCTCTCGTTAAAGATGGACCAACCAATAGTTTTTCCATGAAAATCATCTACTGGTTGGATGCCCAAAAACTACGAAAAAATAAACTTTAATTCTTCGCTGAAGATAGCGTGTAGGTCAATCCTACCATCAGCCCACCTGAAACTGCATTTGTTTTTTGATATGTTGGATAGAATAATGAATTATCCAATGACGTACCGAAAGCATCAACACCCTCTGCGTCACCAAATCCGTATTGTAATCTAACTCCGACTAGGAGAGCTAAAGGAACACTTTTCATTGGACGCACATTTGCTCCAAACCCTAAAATCGCTGACATATATGACTTAGCATATGCTGGCGTAACATCACTATCCCCATCAAACAAATCGCTGTCAATATAATTAATGGTGTGCGTAGCTCTCGAAATAGTATTTAATTGAGCTCCTAATTCAATGTAACCACCACTTTCTCCTTTAAATTTCAAGAGTAAAGGTATATGATTAGTCTTTAATTTTACATTTGACTTGTAATCACCTAGAATACTTACAGTCCCTGTATAACCACCTGTGTGATTACCGCTGTAATATTCCAACGCAACGCCAATCGGGCCAATAAATGCCGCTGCTGAAAGTCCATAATTCTGACCCCAGGCCATTGCATAGTCTTGGTCAGCACCTTGATCAGATATATTAGTATTAAACAACCAAGTAGAATTGTAAGAACCTTTTGCACCTAATTCAATTGATATTTGAGCTTGCGACTTATTGAATGAAGCAATAAATAACGCAAAAATTACTATTTTTTTCATGTTTATTTAATTTAATTTCATTACAATTCTACTAATTTTATTTCTAATTCAGCAGGTTTACTTAATTTTAGTTAACATGAAAAACGAAATATCCTATACCCAAGCATTCGAAGAATTAAAGGAAATTGTGAACCAAATGGAGGAAGGTGCTGTGAATTTAGATGAATTATCGACCTATGTGAAACGTGCAAGTGAATTGATTCAAATTTGCAAATCAAAATTATATGCCACCGAACAAGATGTTCACAAAATATTAAAAGATCTTTCCTCCAATACAGAACAAGATAGCGCAAATGGCTAAATTTGTTCTCGAACTTTAATTTATGTCTGACCAACGATATCAAGCACGGGGCGTATCTGCCGGAAAAGAAGATGTACACGCCGCAATAAAAAAGTTAGATAAAGGTCTTTACCCTCAAGCATTTTGCAAAATTGTTCCGGATTACCTTACCAATGATCCCAACTACTGCATAGTGATGCACGCAGATGGAGCAGGTACGAAATCTTCTCTTGCTTACCTATATTGGAAAAAAACAGGTGATTTATCTGTCTGGAAAGGAATTGCGCAAGATGCTTTAATCATGAACCTCGATGATTTACTATGCGTTGGGGCAACTGGACCAATTTTATTGTCTTCCACCATCGGAAGGAATAAACAACTTATTCCGGGTGAAGTGTTGAGTGCAATTATCAATGGGACAGAAGAATTATTAGAAGACTTGCGTAGATTTGGAATAGATATTCACTCTACCGGTGGCGAAACTGCTGACGTCGGAGATTTAGTTCGGACCATTATTGTGGACAGCACGGTGTTGTGTCGTATGAAAAGAGTAGAAGTAATTTCAAATGAAAACATTCAATCTGGCGATGTGATTGTTGGTTTATCCTCATATGGACAAGCAACTTACGAGACCTCATACAACGGAGGTATGGGCAGCAATGGATTAACTTCTGCTAGACACGATGTATTTGACAAATCTCTTGCTCATGAATTTCCAGAGAGTTTTGACCCGAATGTACCGGAGGAATTGGTCTATGCTGGCACTAAACTTTTGACTTCTGAAGTAGAGCAATCACCTTTAGACGCAGGTAAATTGGTATTATCGCCAACACGAACATATGCGCCCATTATTAAGGAAATACTAGATAAGCATCGAGTCAATATTCACGGTATCGTTCATTGTTCGGGAGGTGGTCAAACCAAGGTGTTGCATTTTATTAAAAACTTGCGAATTGTCAAAGATAATTTATTTGAATGTCCACCACTTTTTAAAATGATTCAAGAAGAATCTGCTACTCCATGGCAGGAAATGTATAAAGTATTTAATATGGGACATCGAATGGAACTCTATGTGCCAGAGGAAATTGCATCAGAAATTATTGCTATTTCGGAAAAATATAATGTCGCAGCAAAGATTGTTGGTCGCGTAGAGGACGGTGACAAGCCATGTGTTGAAATTTCAGGTGAATTTGGAAGATTCACCTATGAATAATACAATCTGAAAACTAAAAGAAAAAAGCCTCAAATAAATTTGAGGCTTTTTCAGTGATCCCGTTTGGATTCGAACCAAAGACCTACTGCTTAGAAGGCAGTTGCTCTATCCAGCTGAGCTACGGGACCGCACGAATTAAAAAGGGGGATGACTTATCATCCCCCTTGTCGGGGCGGCAGGATTCGAACCTGCGACCTCCTGGTCCCAAACCAGGCGCGATGACCGGACTACGCTACGCCCCGAACTTATCATCTTATGTAAATACAAAGTAGACGTTTCTATCTTTGATTATTCTCTCTTTAAAATATCGGCTTCGGCGATAAACCATTGGGTTTCCTTTTCTTTCACCTTAGCTTTGTTGCGGTGGGAGCGGGATTCGAACCCGCGGTACAGTTACCCGTACGACAGTTTAGCAAACTGTTGGTTTCAGCCTCTCACCCATCCCACCTATGTTCAATGAACGGACGGCAAAAGTAATAAACTTATTTATTTAATCAAAAATAAAAGAGAAAGAAATTACTTAAACCCTCTTCTTTTTTTAATTGCTTCATAAGCATCTTGAATCTGCTGAAATTTTTCTTTAGCTGCTTTTTGATGTTCATCGCCTAACTGAGCCACTTTATCCGGATGAAAAGTAATTGCCATTTTACGATATGCTTTTTTAACTTCATCATCAGTTGCTGTAGTCTCAACACCTAGAATTTTATAGTCAGAATCAACATTCCGATAAAACATGTTCTTTATACTCTCAAAATCCGTTGCTGAAACACCCATTAAATTAGCGATGCGATTAATAGTATTCATTTCACTTGTTGCCACATCGCCATCAGACTTTGCCACATGAAAAAGGTAATGCAGTAATTGTACCCTTGGTTCATAGGGTAGCCTAGCTTTGATATCACTGCAAATTTCTTGTAAGGGAATTGCATCGGCAGCTAAAAAGTCCTTCAAGATTTGTAAATGTTCTGCGCGAAATGAATTTCCAAATTGCGCATGAAAAAATTGCTTTACATAATTTAATTCTATTTTTAACACCTTACCATCTGCTTTCATCACCGCAGCAGATAATGCCATTAACATCGTCTGGAAATCGTAGCGAGAAGATTGTCTTCTGTAATAATCAAAAGGGTCGGAACCGACACCGTTCGATCGATTGTTTCTTCTTCCGTTTCTTTCAGACTCAATACTATTGTCAATGAATGATCCAATAATAAATCCTACAATACCGAAAAGAAATTTCCTAGTGAGTAAAAAGGCGCCAATGCCTAAAATCCATTTAAACAAAACTTCTCAATTAAAAACGGGGGCATTAAACCCCCGCACAAAAATAATAATTATCCGATTTGTGAAACACTTCTTTCAATAAACTCATGGAGGGCCTCCCCTTTCAATAATCCGTTGGATAACAAGGCTAGATCGGTTAGGTGTTTTGCTTGCTCATTTCGTGTCACCTCATCTTTTTCAAGTAATTGAATAACTTTCGGATGGTTTGCGTTTACTACCACGTTAAACATCTCAGGAAAAGCGCCATAGAAACTATTTCCACCTAATTTTTGTTGCTCCATCATCCTACGTATGAATTCCGGCTGTGTAATGATTACAGGTGAATCTGTTTCGGACATGCTTTCAAATTGAATACTAAATTTCTCTTTATTGACAACCGTTTCAAAAACAGGTTTTAATTTTTCTTCGTCGTCCTTCGAAAGTTTAGATGGCGTATCCTCTTCTTTTCTAATTAATTTATCGATCGCTTCAGAATCTATACGAGCAAATTTTAATTTATCATTTTCTTGTTCAAGTTTGCCAATCCAATGTGGTGCCAATGGACCATCTAATTCAATCACATCATAACCTCTTTCTTTCGCTTTTTTTACTTGCGCAAAATGCTCATCCACATTGTTGCAATAAAGGACTATCAAATTCCCCTCTTTATCGGTCTGCAGTGCACTAATTGCATCTTTGTACTCCTGTAAGGTGAAGAACTTTCCTTCGGTATTTTTCAATAACGAAAAATTCTTTGCTTTATCAGCAAATTTTTCTTCTGACAACATGCCGTATTGAACAAAAATTTGCAAATCTGGCCATTTCAATTCAAAATCAGTACGATCTTTCTTAAACATTTCAGCAAGTTTATCCGCCACCTTTTTTGTAATATGGGCAGATATTTTTTTCACGTTCCCATCAGCTTGAAGATAGGATCTAGAAACATTGAGTGG
>Ga0315900_10000395_pt1 | contig 77682 bp, 64 predicted proteins | sample LakEriMetagenome_FD_203521 | JGI IMG/M metagenome (GOLD analysis project Ga0315900, IMG submission 203521) | Freshwater fungal communities from buoy surface, Lake Erie, Ohio, United States - Buoy 12 MA114 | ecosystem: Environmental > Aquatic > Freshwater > Lake > Lake biofilm | place: USA: Lake... | reverse complement strand
CGATTACCGGAACCGGAACTACCGATACGATTAGCGGACTGAGTGCCGGTACTTATTCCTACACCGTTACAAATAGCGAAGGTTGTACTTCTGTTGCTTCGGCTAATGTGGTGATTAACGCGCAGCCTTCTACTCCTTCTGCACCGCTTGTGGGCACTATCACGCAACCCAATTGCAGCACCGCAACGGGTTCTGTTATTTTAAATGGTTTACCTGCTTCAGGTACCTGGACACTGAATCCGGGTTCGATTTCCGGAACCGGAACTACCGATACGATTAGCGGACTGAGTGCCGGTACTTATTCCTACACCGTTACCAATAGCGAAGGTTGTACTTCTTTTGCTTCGGCTAATGTGGTGATTAATGCGCAGCCTTCTACTCCTTCTGCACCGCTGGTGGGCACTATCACGCAACCCAATTGCAGCACCGCAACAGGTTCTGTTATTTTAAATGGTTTACCTGCTTCAGGAACCTGGACACTGAATCCGGGTTCGATTACCGGAACCGGAACTACCGATACGATTAGCGGACTGAGTGCCGGTACTTATTCCTACACCGTTACAAATAGCGAGGGTTGTACTTCTGTTGCTTCGGCTAATGTGGTGATTAACGCGCAGCCTTCTACTCCTTCTGCACCGCTTGTGGGCACTATCACGCAACCCAATTGCAGCACCGCAACGGGTTCTGTTATTTTAAATGGTTTACCTGCTTCGGGTACCTGGACACTGAATCCGGGTTCGATTACCGGAACCGGAACTACCGATACGATTAGCGGACTGAGTGCCGGTACTTATTCCTACACCGTTACAAATAGCGAAGGTTGTACTTCTGTTGCTTCGGCTAATGTGGTGATTAACGCGCAGCCCGTTACTCCTGTTATTAATTCTAACGCAAGTATAGACACTGCTTTTTGTGGTTATGCAAACGGAGCTATTAAGAATATCAATATTACCGGAGGTACAAGGCCATACACCTATCAATGGTTCACCAACAATACACTCGTTAGTAGCGATTCGGTATTAAACAATGCAATTGCAGGCAACTATACGTTAATAGTTGAAAGTCAGCAAGGATGTAGAGATACCAGTATAGTATTTAGCATACCGGCTGTAAATGGAATAACCGTTAGTTTAAGCGGAGATCCGCTTAGCGGTCAAGAACCCCTAAATAGTGTCGCAATTGCCAATACCAGTATATCTGCTGTTGATTATAAATGGGAACTAAATGATAATCTATTACCAAATGAAACAGACAGCATTTTAAATCTCACCCAACTAGCCGAGGGTACTTATGTTACAGAAGTTATTGTTACTGATAAAAACAATTGCGTAGATACAGCCAGTATAACCATTGTAGTAGAAGGAATAGTAAGCATATACATACCCAATGTATTTACCCCAAATTTAGATGGTAACAATGATTTATTTATAATTACACAAAAGGGCTATAAAGATTTAAACCTTGAAATTTATAATCGTTGGGGACTTTTAATATGGGAAATAAATGCCTTAAGCCCAAATTGGGATGGACGAACATCAGCAGGTGGATTGGCTTCTGAGGGCACCTATTTTTACATTTTAAAAACTACCGATAAGAAAGACGAATTAAAAACATACAAGGGATCCTTTTTACTTTCCAGATAGGCTCAGTAATAAAATAATACCTTACAAATAGGAGTTTAACTGCATACGCTAATCCCCATTTTTAGAGAAATTTGATACTCGATAATGGTTTATCCCCTTTTGGTGAAGATAAATAAATTGAGGAAGGCACGGTTGCGACCAATTACGGCACAGCATATTAGAACGCTTATTAAAATAGGCTATGGGTCAACCTTCACAAATCGTAGGTACAAGATTGATAATGCTTGTATCACCCCTTTAGTTGAAAATTGTTCCTAAAGCAAAAGATGTATTGATGATAATTAATATCAGGCCAAACGTTTTTCGGTGCTTTATCCTCAAACTTAAATTGAATTTTGTATTTTCTATTTTTTACTTTTTTTCGATAAATCCTTATTTAACCAATCGATGTGTTTTGGCAATTGGGAAACTAAATAGTAAGGTAAATTTAATAAGTGATCATTTTACCATTTGGTGTTACGACTTTTGTAACTAATAATTCTCCTGCATATAAACGTATTGCAATTTTTCCTGGAGATTCATCCATAAATAAATGTAAGGATTTAAGCTTTTCTTCTTTACCAGATTTCACCTCTATAGGTATCAATTTACCATCATGAGTAATGACCCATTGAAATCAATTCCAGTCTTTGATTGTTTTGTCAATCGCGTCTCTAAGCTTTGCCGATACCCCTACCTCATTGGCGAATTTTTTCCAATTCATTACGGTTGATTCAATTTCTTCGATAATGACAGAGGCTTGTTTACACTTGATTGATTTACCAATCACCAACAAATCGTTTTTTGATATTCCTTTTCGTTTGCCGTTAATACTGAGTGCATGCTGACTTACCCATTGATGATCCGGTTTGTAGGCGTGGCATAAATCGTATGCCGGAGTCAGCTCCCATTGACTATTCTTTTTTAAGCGAAAAGCAAAATTCTTAGTATGATCATCACAATTACGCGCTATCACATTAAAGACCATTCTTCGAAACATCTGCTCTGCTTCAGGATAGCTCAACTTTAATTCACGCATGGTTTGAAAGAGTTGCTCATAACTAAAACTCGTTACAGCATTGTAATCATAATGCTGAATAGCACAAAGTGTTTGAATATGGTGTTTCACATCTCCATCTTCTCTATCAAAGCGTTTGGTCATGAAATGCGCTCGTCCATTTTCCTCCAATAATAGAGAAGTCATCATGTCAATACCACAAGCAATAGCCATGTTGTAATAAGCCATCTCCACTCTGCCATAGCCGGTAATGGCTCCCAACTGAACATCACTCACCCCATCCAGTTTCAGCAACCAGTGCTCAAATCCTTTCGGCGCATTCGTTTGACCTGATCGCACTTCTCCGGTCTTTTCGTTATATGCTATCACAGCTTTAGGTCTTGCACCACCAGCCGATGTTCCCACCTTGAGTATTTCCATCATGGCCTGTTCATCCTCTTTTTTCAAATTGGTTTTTAGGAATGACTTTTGCGAAAGCATTTTTTTTGCAATGTCTACCAGGCTATCCATTTCGATAGAGAAAGCACGCTTGGTCTCTTTCAGTGCTGCAGGCTCAAATTCCATAGCGCCCATTCCTCTTGTTCCAATAAAACAAAGCATCTCTACCGGATTCATGCTATTCGCAACGCGACCATTTTGGGCAAGCCACATGTTGATTAATTGATTTCCGTATTTATCCGGAAGCACATCTGCCAGTAAACCCGGCATTCCCTTATAGGTATCAAAAGGTGAATTTCTTTCGGACTTCAATTCCGGAAAATTGAAGATGCTTCTAGCTGATCGGATAGGCATTTTCAGCGGTGACAAATCCCAATTCTTGTTTTTGAAATTGGAATCGAATTCAAAGGTGGCCATACGGGTTCTATCATCCCAGGCTACAGCACCTACTGTTGCTCCCCATATTTTTACAAATGCTGTGTTCATGTTTTACCAGGTTGATTTTTTAGATGAAGCGGATGGTGTGCCACTGGCTCTTTTGCGTTTTTTTAGTTCTATTTTGGCCAGCTGAATAGGACTAACGGTTGGTTGAACTGAGAACACATCCAGTACATGCAATTGATCCAACACCCTTAATACCTGGAGCAAAGTGGCCAGTGTAACGGTCTCACCCTTTTCCAGCAAACCCAAGGTAGAGCGACTGATGCCTGCGGCATTCGCCAGGGCATCTTGTGTTTTATTCAGCTCCATGCGCTTTTCCTTAACAAAACGACCAATGAGCTCCGCCAAGGCCTTATCGCTCATGGAACTCCAATTATGGTATGATTTATCAGTCATAAAATCGATTTTAAGCCCTTAATGAATGACTTATGATACAAATATACCGATATTTTACAAATTAGTTCACTTACTGCATGATAAATCATACTTTAATGGCCAATAAACGCCTTAATGAATGATATGTCATTCATTAAGTCATCTTTTGGGCTTTAGTGAATGACTTGTCAGACATCTTAGAAGCAGTAACACAATTTTTACAAATTCATACCCATCAATATTATACCCTATCGGGTGCAATTTAAATTGAATTTATAATTTTATACCCTTATGGGTACATTTTTAGTAATTTTTATTATATTTGTACCCTTAAGGGTATAAATATGAGCTCAACAATTGCAACATTTATCAAAGAAAAAAGAAAGCAACTCAAGGTTACTCAGCCTGAATTGGCTGAAAGAGCTGGGGTTGGGCTTCGCTTTGTTCGGGAATTAGAGCAAGGAAAACAATCGGTTCGATTGGATAAAGTGAACCAAGTATTAGCCTTGTTTGGTAGTGAATTGGGTGTTATCCAAAAAACTGAATCATGAGGCAAGCGCAGGTATATTATAAAAATGAATTTGCCGGTATCATTCGTGAAACAGATGAAGGCTTTTTGTTTCAATACAATGCTGAGTATCTTACAAGCGCAGCATCTAAGCCCGTAAGCCTTACACTGCCACTGCAACAAGAAGCGTTCACAAGCAAAGTGTTATTCCCTTTTTTTGATGGCTTAATACCGGAAGGTTGGCTATTAAACATTGCATTAGCCAATTGGAAAATAAAACCAAACGACCGTTTTGGTTTGTTAGTAACCTTGTGTAAGGACAGCATTGGTTGTGTATCAATCATCTCTAAAGAAATGAAATCATGAGCAAGTGTTTATATTGTTATCAGCACCTAGAGAATGATCAACGAGATTATCATCCTTCATGTGCTAAAAAACTATTTGGTGCAACACAAGCGCCTGAAATCGATTTTGACTTAAAACAGCTGGAAGAGCTGGCGAAACAAATCATTATAAAAAGCAAAGCAATTACTGGTGTACAGCCTAAGTTATCACTCAATGTTGAGAAACATAAAAATAAACCTTCCAAATTAACTATTGTAGGTTTGCATGGCGATTATATTTTAAAACCCCCATCCTCCCAATTTAAAGAGCTTCCGGAAAATGAAGACATCACCATGCATTTGGCGGAATTGATAAAAATTAAAACAGCCAGGCATGGCCTGATTCGCTTAAAGTCCGGTGAACTAGCTTATATCACTAAGCGTTTTGACAGAAATAAAGGTGTAAAGATTGCCGTGGAAGATTTTTGTCAATTAAGTGAAAACTTAACTGAACACAAATACAGATGCTCGGTAGAGAAGATTGGAAAACTCACCTATTCATTTACTAAGAACCAGGGTTTTGAAGCACAGCGACTTTTCGAATTGGTATTGTTTTGTTACCTCACTGGGAATTCAGATATGCACCTAAAGAACTTTTCACTCATTGAAAATTCATTTGGCGAATACGAGTTTTCTCCTGCGTATGATTTACTCAATACTGCCATTATAATGCCAGAGGACAAGGAAGAAACTGCATTAACGATTAACGGTAAAAAGAGTAAATTGAATCGTAATGATTTTAAAGCACTAGCAACGTCACTTAAAATTTCCGACAAATCACTTGAAGCTATTTATAAACGATTTGAAGCTATTCTACCTACCTGGATTTCTTGGATTAAAAAAAGTTTTTTATCAAAAGAAAAAAAATTGGAATACATTGAGTTACTAAGCAAAAAACATAAAAAGTTATTTTCATAACCAAAGACTTTCAAAACAAAATAAGCTTATCAAGCAAATGCCGAAAAATCCTCGGCAATTGACTTAAATGGAAAAATTGAATACTTCACTCATAACCACATTATACGTGATTTAAGGGTAAGTTCTCCATTGCGGCAATTTCTTCAGCTATCATCTCCGACCATCCCCAATCAAAACCAACTATAGTGAGTACCGATACAGGAAGTCAGACTCCCTTTATTTTCAATACGTTCAGAGCACGCGTGACGAGTCGACCGTTACGCAAAAATTCAAGTTTAGTAATAGACTCCAATTGTGTTTTTTTGTTCATAACCCCAAAAATGTATTGTTGATAAGAATTATTTTAGCAAAGTTTTATGATTCCAAAAATTGATCAAAATCACGTTTTAAAATTTAAATGCAGAACTCATAAGAGAAATTTCAGCATTTGAAATTCCAATTTTTATTGCTTCTGTTTTCCATTTTTTTACTGCTCCTTTAATTTCTTTTAAAATATCATCCATTTGCTTTTCTTGAAGCTGAAAATATACGCCAACACTTTTTGCCAAATCAAAATCTAATGCATTATTATCTGAATCAATATTTAATGACAGACCATCTTTATCAATTGAAGGATTAATATCATAAGCTGGAGATAATTGCCAACCCGTTTTATTAAGAATAAAACCATGGTTTCTTAAATGATCGTCGGTATTAGATATGGCGATATTAAATACCATTCTTCTCCATAATTGGTGTAATTCCTTTGTATTATTTGATTCATTAAATTGTATGAATTCTGCAATATCTAAATAGCTTGGTGGATTATCTTTAATGGTATCCTCATTGTTGCCAGTCATCGTCATTGCAGAGGCAAAATGAACTCTCTTCTGCTTTAATCGGTCAAAACGTTTAGTGAAAAAAGTAAAGTATTTGCCAGATATCTTTTCAATTTTACAATCAGCCATTTCAATACCTGCTTTGATAGCCAATTTATATGCTAGGAATTCCCATGCAGCTTTATCAATAGTATCTTCTTTAGATGGAAATTTAGCTATCCATAAATTACCTTTCTCATCAATAATATTTGCTTTTGGTCGTGCACCACCTAATGAGGAACCTGGAGCCAATAAGATGCTTAACCATTTGCGTACTTCTTTATTATCCTTATCAGATTCAATTAGCGAAATACCATGCTGCAATTCTCTTACAGAAGACCATGGAGGAGTTGGCCGAGCTTGATCATTATTTAAAAAGGGTTCATTTTCTTGTAATTTAAATCGTAAGCCACCCATTCTACTTTCGTCATTCACGCCTAATAAAAAATCAATGTCATGAAGATTTTTTACAATTCTTTTTTCTTCCTTAGCAATTTGAGCCTCACTTCTCTTCATTAATCTGCGCCCCCAAGTATCTGGCATCGTATCATTAAAAATCCCAAAATTGGATTTCCCAATTGGAAATTGTTGTCCTTTATTCCAAGTAATATCAGGATCTAATAAGAATGGCTTTTCAGTTTTCAACCATTTTTCATCATAACTAAAACTAAAGGTCTTTCTACCCTTGCCTTGATGAGCAACTAGAATTCCAATTAATTTTGGCCCGCTTATTTCCAACCAATCGGCATAAACCAATATATCTATTTTACTGGTTGCCATTTTATTTACCTCCTAAAAGTTCTAAGTCTTGAATATCTCTTCCTTGCTTATCTTCAGATGCCAATTTTAAAAAATCATCTTGCAAACCCAATACGCGTAATACATTAAAATATGCACCCATTGATACACTTGGAGTTCCTTTCTCAATTAAATAAAGAGTTGTTCTATCTATACCTGCTCGCTCTGATACTTGTATAGTAGTCAATTTTCTTCTTTTACGAGCTAACTTAATATTTTCTCCTAGTTCCTGAAGTATTTTTAAATGCTTTGGAAAAAGAGTTTGTCTTTTTGATTTCATCTAAATGTTGATTAATATCCACAAATATAATATAAATGTGGATAATAAACAACACAATTATAGAATTAGGGTAAATATTACAATTAAATCGTACAAAATTAAGGTAAATAGCTATTGTGAAAAAGTAATCATGTGAACGCTATTTTGTTTCTTCTAATTATTGGCAGTAAACTCAGTTTGCTGCCGTTTTATAGTTATCATAAAAACTAATAGTAAAACGCAAAATCGTATTGTCGAGTGTTGTTTAAAATGATTTGTGGAAACTTGTTGGGTATTGCTGAAATATCTATTTCCCGATACATGAACAGATAACAAAAGATAATCGCTGAAACCCTCGTCTACAGCGGTTTTCAAGAAGTAATTCGAGCAACAAACAAACAACTACTCGTCAGATTTGGACTTTTACAAGTTGCAAATTAGCAACAAAAAAGAACGACAAAACGAAGATAATAGAAATCTTTTAATGTTGTTTTTTCTTATCGATTTTTATTCTACCCTGCCACATTTTCTCTGTTCATTTTTGAAGGGGTGGACAGATGAACAATGAACATTTGAACAGAATTTCCATTCTCATTCTGTCTTATTTTGTCTATTATTTTCTAATAGTGTATTATTCTGTCTACGCGCTTTTTTGTTCAAATTGAAGTGAATATTTTCGTTGCCCGATGAAAGTATTTACTGCAAAAAATCAAGCGATAAAAACACAACGAAAGAATTTTGTTGTACTTCATCGCGTATTGCAGTACCTCGCAAACTCCCTGCATCAAGAGCTGAACAAACCTTTTAATTGCTTCGCAATTTTCCGCAAATTTTCGCCAGCGTTCGATTCTGTACTTTTATGTTCGCAAGTGTTCGCGAACTTTCATTTGTCTGTTGAAGCTATTAATTTCGATTCATAATGGAAGTCATCACCATAGAATCGCAAGCTTTTCAATTGCTGCTGGAAAAGATAGATGCGCTGCACGCCGAAGTGCAACGCATGAAAAATCCGGTGGATCAATTTGCGACCGAATGGATTGATGGCGACGAAGTGATGAAGATGCTCAACATCAGCCGAAGGACTTTATGCAATTATGGAAGCCAGGGATTATTAAACCCTTCAAGAATTGGCAAACGGAAATTCTACAATGTACAAGATGTCAAGCGAATGCTGAATGAGAATAAATAAGCATTGCTCACGCTTAAACATCTATTTGATTTTTACCACTCCTCAAGGATCCTGAAATGTGATCTGTTTTTTTTATACTTAAGCACCCCTTTTTGTCCGACATATCATTCATTAAGTCGTTTTTTAGGCCTTAGTGAATGATATATCATACATTTTATATAGTTCAATGATTTTTTTTCATTGCTTCAGAACTGGTGTTTTATAATTCACTTTAATAGATTGATAATCATTCATATAATACTAATTGCATGAATTTTACCATATTTTACATGCATTTGCTTATTTAAGTATTATTTTTACAAGAGTGATTATGGAAACTTTGCGTCAACATATCAAGCCAGGGCAAGTTTATAGGCGTTCTGACCTAGAGTATTACTCATCGTCGATAGATCGGCATTTAGGTATGCTGACAAAAGATGGAAGCCTAATAAAACTAAGTCAAGGCGTCTACTACGCACCAAAATCCTCTAAGTTTGGATTGGTACCACCTGATGATCATCAAATGGTTGAACGCTTTTTAAAAGATGAAGATTTTCTTTTAGTATCACCAAATTCATACAACTCACTGGGTCTAGGTCTTACGCAAATGTACAACACCATTTGGGTATACAACCATAAACGCAAAGGAGATATACAACTTAACGGTAGGACATTTGAATTCAAATTGAAATCTTCTTTTCCTAAAAGTATCACTAAAGAATATTTACTTGTTGATTTGTTCAACAACCTTGATAATCTAGCTGAGGACACCGACAAAGTCATTCAACTCCTTCGGGATAAAATTCAAGAATTCGATTTGAACGCTTTAGTGAAGGACAGCCAGCAATACGGTTGTGGCAAAACAAAGAAGTGCATTAAAGGTCTTTTAAGAAAGCTATTTGTCACTTATTAATATCCCCAACTATCCCCAACCAAAACCAACTAAGGTTTATACCTAAACATCATTTGGTTATATATTGCTATATTTGTCAGTACACTGACAAGTCGTAAAACGAGTAGTATGGAATACCTTTTTGGGAAGAAGATTAGAGCATTGCGTGAAGCCCAGGGATTGTTGCAGCGCCAGGTGGCTTATCATTTAGACATTGATTCGCCCATGCTCAGCAACATTGAACGAGGCGACCGCCGGGCAAAGCGAGAGTGGATACCCAAGCTGGCTAAGCTCTTAAAGGTTAGTGAGGAGGAGTTGCTCACCTATTGGCTGGCCGACAGGGTAAATGAACTTGTGCAGGATGAAAAGGTTGGAAAAGAAACGATTAAGACCGTAGCTGAGGGTTTGGGAATAAAATTAAATCAAAAAAAAGTACCCTAATAGCAACTACTTATAAACGTTTTATTTTATAGATTGAAGATGAAAATTAGAAATAATGGCCTTGCGATCGTATGTTTAAGCCCTTTTTGGGCATTGATATTCAGTAGCTTATGTCATGTTTGCCTTATTTATGAGGTAAACATAAAAAGTTATCAACAAAATTTGGAAATATGAAGGACCTAACCATATCAGCAGTCGATAGACAGAATATTTTAAATAACAAAGAAGCTGTAGAAAGTACTCAGACTTATTTAGGTTTATCTGGAATGCTATTCCAGAATGAATATAGATATACCAAACAGCAAGTAGCAGACTTTTACTCGATTGATATTTCAACAATTGATAGATACTTATCAAATAATGAAGAGGAATTAAAGCATAATGGTTATATCAACTTAAAAGGACCAGCTCTAAAGGAATTTAAAAAAGAGTTTGGCTGGATGTTACAAGAAGGTTCGAAAGCGCCACAGTTAGGTGTTTTCAATTTTCGATCCTTTTTAAACTTAGGAATGTTACTTACAGAAAGTGAGAAGGCAAAGGCATTGCGAAGCAAGATCCTTGATATAGTTATTGATACATTAAATCAAAAAATAGGTGGCTCAACCAAGTTTGTAAACCAAAGAGAAGAAGATTTTTTAATTGCAATGGCACGTGAACCCGTTTATCGTAAGGAATTCACAGAATCGCTTAGTAAGTATTTGGATATGGGCAATTATAAATATGCCGTTTATACAGATGCTATATACAAAGCCATTTTTTTAGAGAAATCCAACGAATATCGCGCCATTCTCAAATTAGAAGATTCTGAAAATGTTCGAGATACTATGTATTCTGAAGTGCTAAGATTAATTGCGTCTTTTGAAATAGGAATTGCCGATTTAATGAAACAAAAAAGTGAAGAGCTAAATAGAAAACTACAACCTTTTGAATTGAATCAAATTATTGATTCTTTTGCCAAACAAAGAGCTTGGATTCCTCAAATTGAAGACGCTAGAAATAAAATGGCGAGCAGGGATTATGGATTGAGAAATATCATTCACGAACGTCTTAAACCATACATCAACTCTTTAAGCGCTTCAGATTATGATAAGTTTTTAGGAGATAAAAGTCGAGATCTGCTCCAAAGAGTAATTGAAAACCCTGAATTGTTAGAAGTATTCAAACGACTAAAAGACAGATAATATGGCATTCATGTACTTTGATACAGTTCATGCCATTGAAGTGCATGATGAAATAATTAATAACTCAGGTGGTATGTTAGGCATACTGAACATTGGTCTTTTAGAAAGCACATTAGAACATGTTCAAAATGATTTTTATTACCCCGAAATAGAGCATAAACTAACGCATCTATTCTATTCAATAAATAAAAATCATAGTTTTCAAGATGGCAATAAAAGAGCATCAATCGCTTTGTCTGCTTATTTTCTAGAAATTAACAACTGTGATTTTAGGGTAAAAAGATTCATTTCTGAAATGGAAAATATTGCAGTTGATGTTGCCGACAATAGAATCGATAAAGACTTATTATTTGAAATAATCAATTCTATAATTTATGAGGATGACTATACTGAAGAATTAAAAATAAAAATCATCAATTCAAAATTGATGTGATAAATAATTACCAACACGGAGAGAGAGGAAAACGAACCCTCCGGAGAAAACAAGTATATGGCAGTATATATCATTAGAGCAGATTACGGAAGATTCACCAATCAATTCAAAGAGCTGGGCATTGCGGCTATTGGCTGGTTTAATAACCATCAAACGCTGCCGCAAAGCCGTGAGGAAATTGAAAGGACTTATGAAGTAGAATACCCTACTCACAAGAAGATGCAAAAGGCGATTAATGTAGGACAGATCTACCGCTTCATGTTTGAGATTAAACAAGGTGATATTCTGTTATGCCCTTTTGATAATGAAATGCTACTGGTAGGCGAAGTTGCATCCGATGTGTACTTCAAAACCCTTCCCGGAATGCCGTGGAATTATGTGCGCGAGGTGAATTGGCAGAAGGATCCCATTAACAGGCAGAATTTCTCAGTGCCTTTACAGAATACCCTTCGCTCTATGCAAACGGTGTATCGGGTGAAGCAGGAAGGTGAGGTATTAAAAGCGATAGGGAAAAAAGTTGAAGATGCTCCTGTGGTGGCAACTGCTATTGAATTGGATCATCTGTTTGATAAAATTAAAGAACGTTTGTTGGAATTGGATTCCGATGAATTTGAATTATTGGTGAGTTATGTATTGCAATCCTTGGGCTTCGAAGCAAGGCAACGCCAGGGTAAATCCGGCGATGGCGGAATTGACTTTGAAGGCGTATTGAATGTAATGGGTGTGGCTAAGATCCAACTGCAAGTACAAGTAAAACGCTACGAACAATCTGCTATTGGCGAAAGAGATATTCGAAACCTGAGAGGTGCGCTGAAATCAGCCCACCAGGGATGTTTCATCACACTCAGTTCATTTCAAAAGAAAGCCATTGATAGTGCCGGAGATCCGGAAAAGACTCCAATTAGTTTAATTGACGGCAGACGCTTTATTGAAATTTTTACCGAGCAATACGACAAGGTCATGGATCTTCTGTTGGAAGAGGATCAGGAAGAGTTGGCCGCTAAAATCAAATTTAGAAAAGGGCTTTGGCCGGAATAATATATGTACGAATCAGAAAAAATAACTCGTAAGAAGAGGATCGACCAGCAGTTGAAATCTATTGGCTGGTTACTCATTCCTTACACCGAAGGAATGGATATTTCTTCGCTTTCGAATCATGCTATAGAAGAATACCAAACGGCTAATGGCCCTGCTGATTACGCTTTTGTGGTGAAAGGAAAAATGTTGGGGTGTGTAGAGGCGAAAAAACTGGAGGTAGGTGCAGCAAATGTTCTTGAACAGGCAAAAAGATATTCTAAAGGTGCGCCCGAGACCATTGGTAATTGGAATGGCTATCATATCCCTTTTCTCTATTCTTCAAATGGTGAATTGATTTACCACTTGGATGCTCGTAAAAGCAGTAACATTAGCAGACAGATTTATCAATTCCCTACGCCTGATGCTTTATATATTGAGTTCCACCAAAATAAGGAGACCTCTTTAAAGTGGTTGATTGAGAAGCCTATTGAAACTCCAGGACTAAGGCCTTATCAAAAGGAAGCTATCAAGGCTTATGAGAATGGACTTGATGAAGGCAAGCGACAAATGTTGTTGGCCATGGCCACCGGAACCGGAAAAACATTTACCACGGTGAATCTTGTTTATCGAATGTTGGCTTCCGGTTATGCAAAGAGAATTTTATTTCTGGTAGATAGAAAATCTCTTGCTGCACAATCAGTAACTGCTTTTGCGTCATTTGATACCCCTAGAAATATCAAGTTTAAGGATGAATACGAACTTTACTCACAGAGATTCAAGCGCGAAGATTTTGAAGGTGAGGCTTATGATCCCACAGTATTGCCAAACGCATACTTGACAAATCCTGACGATTCAAAAACCTTTCTCTATGTATGTACCATTCAGCGAATGGCTATCAATCTATATGGTAAGGCTGGCGCGTTTGGTGATGATGAGGAAGGTGATGAAGAGGGCGATGCTCTGCCAATACCTTCTCATGCGTTTGATTTGATTATTGCAGATGAGTGTCATCGTGGTTATACCTCTAAAGAAACCAACGTTTGGCGCAATGTGCTCAATCATTTCGATGCAATCAAAGTAGGCTTAACAGCTACACCGGCTTCTCATACAGTGGCTTATTTTGGTAAACCGATTTTCAATTACCCGCTGCAACAGGCCATTGAAGAAGGTTACCTCGTTGATTATGATGCCGTGGCTATCAATTCGGAAGTATTGATGAATGGCGCGTTCTTAAAAGAAGGCGAACAAGTGGGTGTGATTGATACCGCAACTGGCCGTGAACAAATTGACCAATTGGAAGATGAAAGAGAATTTTCATCTACGGAGATTGAAGAAAAAATCACCGCCCCCGATACCAATCAAAAAATAATTGAGGAGTTAAAGAAATATACAGATGAGTGGGAACAAAGAACCGGAAGATTTCCAAAGACTTTGATTTTCGCTTCTAATGATATTGCTATGGTTTCTCATGCCGACAGATTGGTGAATATCTGTAAAACTGTATTTGGGCGAGGTGATGATTTCGTAGCGAAGATTACCGGAAGCCCTACCGTTGATAGACCTCTCAAAAAGATAAAGGAGTTCCGGAACAGACCAAATCCTAGTATTGTTGTAACGGTAGATATGCTAAGTACCGGAGTTGATATTCCTGCGCTCGAATTCATCGTATTTCTTCGCCCGGTTAAATCTCGTATTCTATGGGAACAGATGCTCGGCAGAGGTACAAGAAAGTGCAATGATATTGATAAAACACATTTCGTGATTTTCGATTGCTTCAATGGCACCTTAATAAAGTATTTCAAAGATGCCAGTTACAACTTTAAGATAGATCCTCCTGGAACTGAAACGATTTCAATAAAGGAGCTGATTGAAAAGATATACAATAACGAGGACACTAAGGCAAATGCAAAGCGTTTAACCAAACGCCTGCACAGGATTGAAAAGGATATGAGCGGAAAGGCGCGTGAAAATTTCGCGACTTATATCCCTAATGGTGACATGGGAAAGTTTGCTGAACAGATCTCTAAATTTTTTGAAAAGTACAGATAATGGCAAAACAATTCCCTGAAATATTCGAGAGTTTCAGCAGCATCATGGAGTTGTTGCGAAACGATAAATTCCAGGATTTACTGATAAACTATGAGCGGGCTAAAAAAGTATTTCTTGTAGGATACGAGGTTGAAGATTCAGTCACATCCCAGGTGCTCTTTGATGCACAAGGGAAATATGGATTGAAGCCTGAAGATTATCTGATTGCTTTTGCAGAATTTGTGAAGCAGAAAGAAAAAGAGATTGAGGCGATTGCGATTATCCTAAACAAACCCAAGGAATGGAATACAAAAGCGTTGAATGATTTGCGCCAATCACTTAAAGAGAATGATTATGATGAGCAGAATCTTCAAAAAGCTCATCGTATCGTCTATCATAAAGAAGCAGTTGATATCATTAGCATGGTGAAACATGCTGCTAAAGAAACAGAACCGCTGTTGAGCCCGGAGGAACGAGTGGAGCAAGCTGTGAAAAAAGTAGTAGCAGGTAAAATTCTAAATGCTGAACAGCAAAAATGGATGGAGTATATTAAAGAACACCTAAAACAAAACATGACCATTGATGAAGATGATCTGAATGAGCTTCCTGTTTTTGCAGACCGAGGCGGACTTTCCAAATTCAAACGCGTTTTTGAAAGCGACTATCAAAATTTAATTAACGAACTAAATCTGGCAATTGCCGCATAAAATATGAGTGATGTAGTAAATAAACTGTGGGGCTTCTGTCATACCCTACGCCACGAAGGAATCGATTACAACGATTACATTGAGCAATTATCATTTCTGCTGTTTTTGAAAATGGCTGATGAAAAGGAGATGCACATCAATAAAAAGTATAACTGGCAATCCATACTAAAACTAAGTGGTGGCGATTTGATGGATCACTATTCTGATGCACTGCGCGAGCTAGCAAAAGAGCAAGGATTGCTTGGTGAGATTTTTACGCAAGCACAAAATCGTTTCAACAATCCGGTGAGTTTGAAAAAACTACTCAACCTGATTGATGAAGATGAATGGACTTCCATGGATGTGGATGTGAAAGGTGCTGCTTTTGAGGGATTGTTAGAGAAAGCTGCCAGTGAAGGGAAGAAAGGCGCAGGACAATATTTTACACCACGCCCATTGATACAGAGCATGGTACGCATGATGAAGCCCGATCCTCGTGGACATAAATCTTTTACCATCACTGATCCTTCCTGCGGAACAGGTGGATTCTTGGTATCTGCTTATGAATGGTTGCTGCATGAATGTAAAGGGGTTTTCCCTCGTGAGGATGTAAAGCGTATTCGTGAAAACACTTATTATGGTCAGGAATTAGTAGCAAGGCCAAGACGATTGGCGTTAATGAATATGTATTTGCATGGCGTAACCCCTAAAATTAAATTAGGTGATACCATTTACAATACACCCGGCTCCGACAGATTTGATGTTGTACTAGCTAATCCTCCATTTGGAACCAAGGGTGCGAATCAAATACCGGAGCGTGATGATTTTACTGTTTCAACCGCTAACAAGCAATTAAACTTTGTGCAACATATTGTTAGTACGCTGAAGCCCGGAGGCAGAGCTGCTGTGGTCTTACCGGATAATGTATTATTTGAGGATAAAGCTGGTGAGGTGTTTGAGATTTTAATGCAGGATTGCAACCTACATACAATTCTTCGTTTACCACGCGGAACCTTTACCCCTTATGCACAAGGTGTAAAAGCAAATGTGATTTATTTTCAAAAGGGTTTACCCACAGAAAAGGTTTGGATTTACGACAACCGAAGCAACATAGAAGGTATTACCAAGAAAGACCGACCATTAACCAATAAGCATTTTCTTGATTTTGAAAAATGTTATGGTGATGATCCGAATGGTAAAAGCAAGCGAAAAGACCAAGGAGAGGAAGGTCGATTCCGTTGTTTTTCTATTGAAGAGATAAAAAAGCGTAATTACAAATTAGATATCACATGGCTGAAGGATGAGAGTATTGAAGATGCTGATTCTTTACCGGAACCTAATGACCTAGCAACTGAAGCTATTGCCGAATTGGAAGCAGTGGTGGATGATTTAAAAGAAATTTTAACCCTACTTGAAAACGATGGAGAATAATTTACCTGAGAGCTGGGAACTCGTTAAACTCGTTGAACAAATTAATTTTCTTTCAACCGGAGTTAAAGAATATTCCGGAACACGGAAATATTATTCAACTGGTAGCATTCAAGAAAATGTAAATACACCTGAGGGGGAGTTTACATTTAAGAATCGCCCTTCAAGAGCCAATAGAATTTCAGTTAAGGGAGATGTTTTTCAGGCAAGGATGAAAGCGACAGATAAAGGAATTTTAGTAGATGATAAACTACACGATCAATTATTTTCAACTGGCTTTATACAACTTAGACCATACGGAAACACTTACGACAACAAGCTTTTATATTACCTGATTAAATCTGAGCAATTCCTGACTCAAAAGAATGAGTATGCAACTGGATCCACACAGGAAGCTCTTACTGATACTGGTGCAAGTGAAATTGAAATTCCACTCCCACCTCTTGCTGAACAACAACGCATTGTTGCCAAGTTAGATGCTGTCTTTGAAAAAATTGAAAGCAACAAAAAGCGACTTGAAAAAATTCCTGTAATTCTTAAGCGCTTTCGACAATCGGTTTTGGCGGCTGCTGTGAGTGGTAGGTTGACGGAGGATTGGAGAGGAAATAAGGACTATGACAATGATTCAGATTTACCAATAAGTTGGCGACTTGTTAAAATCGACAAACTTGTAAACTCCACAAAGACGGATTTAAGAACAGGCCCATTTGGTACAGCACTCAAAAAAAGTGAGCATAAAGAAGTTGGAATACCAGTTTGGGGTATTGAATCAATTGGCGAAAATGGCTTATTTACTGGTTATAATAAAATATTTGTATCCATAGAAAAAGCTAAAGAGCTGAAATCATTTGAAGTAAAAGGAGGAAATATAATTATTTCACGTTCTGGTACAGTTGGAGAAATATGTATTCTTCCTGAAGACATACAATATGGCTTGATTTCAACCAACCTAATGAAAATAGTTCTGAATAATGAAGTAATACTTTCAAAGTATTTCTGCTGGCTTTTTGATGGATCACAAATAGTAATTGATAAACTACGAGAATTATGCACCGGTTCAACTCGCCTTTTTTTAACCCAGACAATTCTTAAGGAAATAGACTATCCACTTCCGCCAATTGATGAACAAATTGTGATAATTAAAAGAGTAAACGAATTGATTGCCTTTTCGGATAAGTTAGAAGCTCGTTACAACAAAGCAAAAGCAATGTTAGATAAAGTTCCTCAAAGCATTTTGGCAAAAGCATTCCGTGGGGAGTTGGTTTCTCAAAATCCTAATGACGAGCCGGCAAGTGTATTATTGGATAGAATTAAAGAGGAGAAAGAGAAATTAAAGACGGTTAAAAATACTCGTAAAAAGAAATAATTCGATTGCTTTTCAATGGAAAAAAGAAAAACAACTGCACCTCAAAAGATTCATAAAGGCCTTATAGAAAATCAGGAACTAGCCGATAGCCTTGCAGTGTCATTAAGCGCTATTTTAGGGTCCTCCGTTGTTAAAAAGTCTGATTATGATAAGCTTAACAAAGAGAAACAGATACTTTTAGGAAAAACTCGGGATATTGATTTACTTAGAAGAAGTTTATTAACTACTCAATGTAAGCTTAATTCTTTTATAGGCTATCACAGTCAATGGAAAAATACAACCAGGAAATTTGAAGTTAGACTTCAGAAGCTGAAGAATGAAAATCTTTATTTAACTTTTAATGAATTCCCATTTGAGATTTCAGAGAATCTCAAAGAGGCATACAATTGTTACTTAAATGGACTAAGCATTTCCTCATATATAATGATACTTCGGACAATTGAAATTTCAATTGGAATTATTTATGATAAACATAATGAAATTCAATTTGATAAAGAGATGAAACAGATTTTCATTCCTGCAATTAAAAAGTTGAATTGGGCTAAATCGAATAAATTTATTGAAGGTGCAGATTTCAGAATTGCAAAAGGATTTATTGAAGCTCGAAACGATGCAGTTCATGAAATGTTTGTGCCCACTGATTTGCAAATCTTATCAGCCTTTCAGACAGTAGTCAATTTTTTAAATAAATGTAAAACTCATTTATAGTTTTTCTTTTAAAAAAATTTTACAATCGAAAGTTTTATAACCATTTAATGACTCTGATAATAGAAGCTACTGTAGGATACATGCTCAAAGTTCTAAAAAATGGATTTGATACAACTCCATTTAAAAATGAGTTTAATGCAATTCGACATGGCGATTATGCCGCTTTTATAAAAAATGTTGGCGAAGAAACTCCTTTCATGGTCATTTATAGTAAAGGACAAATTCGTACAGAAGAGAATAACCCAAATTATGAATTTGATTTTGAAGGGTTGTTAAAATCAGGACCGTCATTAAAGAAATTTTTATTTGCTTGTCAAAACCATTACGGAAAAATAAAAGATGATGACTTAAACGATAGTATATTTCAAAGATGTGCAGTTTTTGAAATTGCGATAAGAATGCATGCTAACAATGCAAATCTTCTCTCTAAAACAGAGAGAACTGAGCTTGAAAAAGTAATTGATCTATTATCCGCTCACAAAGGAATAGAAAAAAACGAGAGTGATTTATTACATGAAGGGAGAAAATTTATCAATAAAATAAAGCACCATAAGAATGGTGCTTATAATTGGAGAGATGAGGTGGAAAAATTTGAAAAAGCGTTTCAAGTTTTGAAAAAATGGAAAATTCTAGTTTATTGATTGGTAATAATGCGTTACCCTCACCGTAAAAACGCGGAATCTTCCAGGTTTTCCAGAATTTCGAGGTAATCTTCCGGCCATTCGTAGGAAATTTCAGGTAATTCTTCGGAATCGTCTTCATCTTCATCAAAATCAGAGTTTATCTCATCGAGAAATTCGTACAGCTTCATCAACTCATCTACAAAGGTCTGATCCTCGCGTTCGTAGCCATACACGCTGATATGCTCTTCAAGCTGCTGAAGGAGTTTCTCCAGCGTATTCAATCGCTTGCGGAATAGGGAGAGGACAACAAAAATCTCTTCATAGTCAAAGGTCTCCAGGAGCTTCTTTTCTTCCTTCACCCATTTCTTTATGGCAAAGAGCAGTTTATTCTCTTCAATCTGCTGGTGGCGTTGCACCATATCCTTCTCTTGGTGCTTCAATTCCATTTCGCGTTTGCGCAGCTCCAGTTCTTTTTCCTGTTGGGCAAGTTTGCGCAGTTCGAGTTCATGCTCCAGTTGTAATTTTTTCAAGGCGATTTCTTTTTCTAATCGGTAGTTGTCGTTGTGGTTTTCCATGTGTGTTTTGTTTTTATGGTTTTCGTTTGTGGTGTTGGCCTGGGCAAACAAGGCAATCGGCATCTCTATGCCGTTATTGCCTGATTGCCCGTTCAGCCAACGAAATACTTTGCTTTTACTGATTTCTAGTTCGGCGGCTATCTGCCGAATGCTTTTGCCCTCTGCTTTTAATTCATGGGCTCGTTGTATCAATGTTTGTTCTTCCATAATTATTCCGGTTTGTTCATTTGTTCATTGTTCATCTGTTCACCCTCTACTTTTTTGAGCAGTTTGCGATATTTACCCTGACCAACCTTTTCAAACCGGCCATTCAACAGATATCTTCTTACCGAGGATACCGACAGATTTATTTTAGAAGAGATCTGTATAGCCATTCCCAAAGTAAATTCCTCCGGCAAGTCCTCGTAAAATCGCTCATACTTGGCTTGATTCTGTATCATCTTGCTACCGTCTTTCATGTCGGCAATCAATACATTGGCATGATACAATAGGGTAAGACAGATTTCCTGAGCGATATCAAAATCTATCTTGGCGATTTTTATATCTGCTGTGTGTTGTTTGTTGGGATGCGTGAAATATCGAAACATGGATAGCACCATGGAGATGCGAAAGGTGATCAATCCTAATCGATGTACGGTGGCCAATATGGGCGTTCCTGATCCTTTGAAGGCAACCTCCGTAATACTCTTGTAAAGCGTCATAAAATGCTCCTGTTGCTCTTTACGGTAGTATATGGGCATGGGCTCTTGTTTGTCTGTCAAATAGCGGTACATCTCTAAAATTACCTGTCCCACATCCCTGAATCGTTGTCCCGGATCTGTCCCGTTTCGCTCAAACACATTTCTGAATAGTGGGACAGCCGGAAACGAGTAAAACATGAATCTGCTGAACAATCCGTTCTCTGTGTTGGGTATTAATCGAAACACCTGGCCTTTTGTACCGGTGAGTAGGACAGACAATCGTGGGTGTTCCACTGAGAAATGTTCGCGGTTTTGTCGGCGTTGCATTTCCACCGGTTCATGGTGAAATGCACCACGCAAAACATCGCTGAAATTGCCCCAATCCTGCGCTAAAGAATTGGCAAGTGTATCGGCCTCGGTGCAAAAGAGTATTCCGGCTCCGTCATTCTCACTGAGCGTTTGTACCACAGAGCTGGCGCTGTTGTTTCCCGGTATGAATAAGAGTTTGTAGGGTGGCTCTTTTAAGAGTTGTCCATCACTCTCCTTCTGCTTGGCTTTCTCTCGCTTCAATTCTTCAAACTGTTGCCTGGCTAATTGCGTTTCTTCCAACAGCATTTTATGAATCGGCATCCCTACCAATCTTGCCCAACTTAACACGCCCTTACCTGATCCTGCCGGAGCTTCAATGAAGGTGTATAGGTTAGGATAAATCCATTTGCGGTCGTAATATCCCATTACATTGGGCATACAGCCCGACATCACGGTTAGCACTCCTAATAATAGAATATCCCTTTCATAAGTGTTATCTATCCCTTCAAACAATTCCCTTAATAAAGGTGGCAGATGTTTGTAGAGATTCTCCGGGAAGGTAGCTCTCAAGCTATCCTGGTATTGCGGTAAGATGAATGGCGTTTCTTCCTCTTGACGATTGTTGTATGAATGGTGCATGACTAACGCTTTATCGGATTTTGATGAACAAATTGATAACCGCGTTGCTGAATTTTACTGACCTGCTCTTGCTTGCCGGAGTTCAGCCATTCTTCCAAATCGCCACGACGGAATAAAATCTTCTTTCCATTTTTATAGAATGGGATCTTGCGTCTGCTCGTCATGGAATACAATGTTTGCTTGGCGATATGCAGAAACTCTGCTGCCTGATCGGCATTCATCACTTCAGCTTTTACTTGCTGTTCTACTTGTTCTTGTTGCACAACATCCTGGCGTTGTACCAATGCTGTTTGCACAGCTTCATTCACCAGCTCTGTGATGAATGCTTGAAGGTGGGTAATACTTTCTTTCATATTGAAACATTTACCCACCCAGCATCAAAAAGAAAGCCGTGCCATATTTTATCGTTACTGCGCTTTCTTTGTGTTTGTTTTTCTTGCACTGAAATGCATCGAGGTGCACAACAAACTTTCAAATAATCATTCAAATTTCACTGTGGCGTATCCTGCTGCGCAGACATGCGCAAATACCAGCAAAATCAGGCATTTTGAAAATATTTTCTGTGCAATTTTATTTCAGACACAATGGCACTGACATAATTTTCAATCCTTGTCCTTCTTGTCAGTTTTAATACCGAGCTTGATACTTTTCATCGCTTTGGTTTTCGTTGTATCCATCACCTTACCATAAATCTGTGTGGTGTGAATGTGTTTATGACCGAGCAATTTTGAAACGGTATAGATATCGGTTCCTTCTGCTAGTTGTAGCGTTGCAAAAGTGTGGCGGAAATTATGGAAGGTAATTTTCTTTCGCACGCCTGCTGCTTGCAACCAGCGTTGCAAAACAGAATACTCCCTTCTGAAATCATAATCACCAAATACAAAATCATCAGGTGCCGCTACCTCGCCTAATAATTCATAAGCCTCTTCCGATATGGGTAGTGTCTCCATGCCTTGTGTTTTACTTTGCGTAAAGCGAATGAAATGTCCCATGGATTCAGAGTGTTGGATCTGTTGCCATTTCAATTTCATTACATCACCCATGCGGAGTCCGGTTAAGGCAGAGAACATACAAGTGCGTTTCAGCAAACCCGAATCACAAGGCGTATTGAACATGGTGATTAATTCTTCCTTCGTTAAAAACTCACGATAGGTTTCCGGTTGTTGAATGCCTTTCACGGCATCAAATGGATTCGTTGCTATGTAACCGAATACCATGGCTTCTCTTACCGTTGCGCGCAGCTTGTTGTAATAGGTGTAACAAGAGTTCAGGGTGATGCGCATTTCAGGCGAGTGAATGCGTGTAGCCTTCTTCGTTAAGAACTCTTTGTACTCATTGATGAATTGCGGCGTGATATCGCCGAAGCTGCATTTGCCCTTGCAGAATTGTACGAAGGTTTTGTAAGAAGCTACCCAACCGCCATGATTATTTGACTTGCCAATCCATTTGTCCACCTGTTTTTGGTAGAATGGCAGGAAGTCATCAAACATTGCGGAACGTTTGATGCCGAATTTTCCTGCAATTCTATCCAGCTGCCTGGCTGCGGCAATGGATTTAGCAAGGGTTTCTATATCTCTGTTGTATTGCTTTTCCACTTCATCGCGCGGTGGACTGTAGAGATACATATTGAGGTATTCCCACCGGGTTAATTTGCCACTTTCTGGGTGTATAATTGGCGGGTAGTGATCGAGGTAAAGGCTGATCTTGCCTGTCTTTGTCAGACGCTTTCTGAGTGTAACTCGCATATTTATTTGGTTTTTAAAAGTTTATCAATGTCAATACGAAGAATTAAACGCCTTCTGCCGATGGTAATCGTTCGGATTTTGTTCGATTTATACATTCGAATCACTGTCCATCGGGAGATTCCGAGCAACAAACACACCTGTTCAACACTCAAAACTTCCCTGGCTTGAATGGCGAGAACAGAGGCCGTCATTTCGCCTTTCATCTCCTCCTTGTTTCGGAGTAATTTCTCCTGTCTTTTGTTCTCTTTATAGGCTCTTTGGGCACACTTGTGCGAGCAGTATAAAGTGGTACTTTTCCTTGCCTGGAACGCTTCTTGGCAGAAAACGCAAATCTTCGGATATGGGTGTTTACTAGCAGTCATTGTTATTTCGCCGATATGGTGCTACATGTAGCTGTATGTAGCAGCATGTAGCAGGATGTAGCAAATTTTTTAGTGCCGTTATTTTTTTGTTGCTGATATGTTGCCCAAAAAAGTCCATCTACAGATAAGCAACAAATAGGGTGCAAATCGCAGAAAATGACGAAAATTCACTTGAGGTCTAAAAACGCGAAAACCCTTGACTAGCAAGGGTTTCATTTATCTTTTGTTGTAGATGGTTATCGTTGATTATCGGGCTTTATTTGCCGATACAAAAACGGGTAAAAATAGAACCTAACAGGTCGTCTGTAGTAATCTCGCCGGTAATAAGTCCTAAATAATGTAAAGCGTCTCTAATGTCCATGGCTACTAAATCGCCTGATATGTTTGAATTTAAACCTTCAAAAACACGTTCTAAAGCATGAGATGCATTGCTTAGCGCTTCTACATGCCGAGCGTTAGTTACTACTGTTTCGGGAACATTAATGGTGTTTTTGTCAAAAATAGAGACTAACTTATTCTTAAGTTGCTCGATGTTCTCCTGATTTTTTGCAGATATAAAAATTAAATCGTTAACCGATGCAAATTCTTTACGGATGTAATGCTCAGTATCGGTATCAATTTTATTTCCAACAGCAATCATCTCTGATCTGGAATTATGTTTTCTTAATTCTTCTAAATTTAATTCTAACTCACGAGCCGAAATTTCATTTACATCAAATAAATAAATTACAATGGTTGCTTCTTTAAGCTTTTCGATCGCCTTTGTAACACCTATTGCCTCAATAGTATCGGTTGTGCTTCGTAGTCCTGCCGTATCAATAAACCTGAACAAAACACCCCCCAAGGTAACTTCATCCTCTATTGTATCTCTTGTAGTTCCGGGTATTTCACTTACAATGGCCCTTTCTTCCTGCAGTAACGTATTTAATAAGGTAGATTTTCCGGCATTGGGCTTACCTACAATGGCAACCGGGATACCGTTTTTAATTACATTACCAACTTCAAAACTGGTTATTAATTTATTGATTACGCTTTGGATTGTTAAAACCAGTTTTTTTAAATCGGCTCTATTGGCAAATTCCACATCTTCCTCGCTAAAATCAAGCTCTAGTTCTATTAAGGCTGCAAAGTCCACCAACTCTTGTCGAAGGGTTTTAATTTTGTTAGAAAAACCTCCGCGCATGTGCATCATGGCCACCTGATGCGATGTGGCAGAATTGGAAGAAATTAAATCGGCCACCGCCTCAGCCTGCGATAAATCTAACTTCTTATTTAAAAAAGCCCTCAGGGTAAATTCGCCGGGTTGTGCTAATCGAGCGCCCCGCTTAATAAATAACTGAATAATTTGCTGCTGAATAAAAACCGAACCGTGGCATGAAACTTCTACAATATTTTCGCCGGTGTATGAATGGGGGGCAAAAAATAAGGATACTAAAACCTCGTCTATTATATAATCGCCATTACAGATGTTTCCAAAATGCAGTGTATGCGATTTTTGCATTAAAAGCGGACGAGGTGCTTTCCCTTTTTTGGTAAATACCTGATCGCAAATCTTAATGGCATCGTATCCAGATAAACGAATAATTGCAATTGCTCCGGCACCTTGCGGACTAGCTAGGGCAACTATTGTATCGTTATTTATTAAATGACTTACCATAAATCTTAATAAAGAAAAACCGCTCTTTTGATGAGCGGCTTTATATTATTTTTCCTGACCAATAATCTGGAACTCTACCCGTCGGTTTAAAGCACGACCGGCCGGATTATCCGTACCGTCTTGATTTTCGTTGGGGGCAATAGGCTGAGATTCTCCTAGTGTTAAAGAAGCGGATACTCGTCTGGATTTAATCCCTCTCCTTACTAAATATTTGAAAGTGCTGTGTGCACGATCTTCGGATAAAACTTTATTATACTCCTCAGAACCTTTGTTATCGGTATGAACACTAAGGTTAAACTTTAATTTTGGATTAGCTTTTAAAATTTTTATATTTTGATCAAGCGTTTTCTTTGCCTCCTTGGTTAGAGTAGAACTATTGAAATCAAAATAAATAGTTTTTAAAACGATACCAGAACTTACACTGTCTAAAACATCATTACGAGCAATGGTTTTGCTTGCATCAAATTTATTACCTAAATCAATAACTTTATCGGGTTTAGATTTAACTTCTTTTTCCGGCGCTTTAGCTAACTCCTTTTCAGGAGTTTTAGATTGCGCTTTTTCAGGAGCTATAGCCAGCTCTTTTTCAGATTTTGTAGGTTTTTCGGGTTCGTTTTTTACCGGTGGCTTTTCTGCTTTAACTTCTTCTGTAGGTGCAGGATTAACAACCTCTGCTAAAACTGGTAAAGGTTTTTCTAACACTCTAAAGGATTTAGATTGGCATAAAACGAACTTATCCCCGTCTTTTTCACCATCTAAAATAAATTTAGCTTCATAATTACCGGGCTTGTCATATGTTTTAGAAATTCTTAATGAATCCAACACCACATCATCTTCAAAGAAATCCCAAGCCACAAAATTTATCTTACCTCCCGTTATAGTGCTTCTGCTGCAATCAAAAGTATTTTGCTCACCAACATATAAACTATCTTTAAACATATTAAAATTGAGATACGAAAAATCAACAACGTTAATAATATAGCTTTGTTCTTTATCTTTAACCTTACCCGTATTATTATCCCGAATACTCAGCGTAACATTATACTTGCTTGGTGTTTTGTAGGCGTGAGAAATTTTGGCTCCTTCGTATTGGGTTCCATCACCCATATTCCAAAGATAAGTTACGTTTTCTTTGCCGGTAAAGATGGTGGAAGTAGCATCAAAATTAACAACGTATCCTTTGTTGTTCTGATAACTAACGCAATGATCAAATTGAGGACGAACTAAATAACGAAATTTATATATGTCCATATTTCCTTTGCCGCCTGCACGAGATGATGAAAAATAACCTGTTTTTTCTGCATTATGGTATTTAAGATAAATATCGTCTCCGGCAGAATTGATAGGATGTCCGAGGTTAATGGGGGTAGTCCAATTACCGTTAGCATCTAGAGTGGATTTAAAAATATCGTATCCACCAAATCCGTTTAATCCGTTAGATGAAAAATAGAGCGATTTTCCATCGCGGGAGATTTCAGGTGAATCTTCATTTAGTTTTGTGTTGATAAAATCGGGTAATTTTTGAGGCTTCGACCACTCGCCTTTATCGTTTTTATCAGACCTGAATATATCCAAGAGCCCTTTACGTGTATATGCCGAAAAATAAACGGTGTTTTTGTTATTGGTAAAGCTTAAATGCGGAATGTGCTTAGAAAAATTTATCTGATGCGGAAATTTAACTGGCTTGCTCCATTCGTTATTAATAAGATCTGAAAACCATATTTTATCTTCTTTATAAATAACCAGCGTTTTTTCATCGTAACTTAAACTTACAAAAGATTCGTGGTGCATCGTATTTTCGAGTAAATGAGTGTAAGGGACATCGCGGGTAACACGATCACCCTTGGCGTAAAATAAATTTTGTGGATTTTTAAACGAGATGTACATGTCCTCATAATACAACTCATCATCATAATCAATTTTACCTCCCATATTAGAAGGCCTTCTGGAAGTATAAAAAAGAACCGAATCGGATTCATTGGTAATCGGGATGTATTCAGGAAATTCTGTATTGATACTATCTCCCATATTTTCTACATGAAACGTGGCATCTACGCGTGTTTGTTCCATAGCAAATTCACACTGCGCCTTCTTTTTGCTTAACTCGTCTTTTAATTTTTTTCCTTCTAAATTATTTTTTAGTAGCTGTTCAAACTTTAGGTAATAATTGTATGCTTTTTCGTAATGATCCAATGCTTGATGAGCAACACCGAGGGTATAAAATATCTCTCCACTTGGCGAGGAATTAAAATTAAGAGCACGCTCGTAATAACTGGCAGCCAACTCGTATTCTTTGGTACCATAGAATAAAACATTTCCCAGTTCGAAATTATAGAAGTAATTAGTTGAATCGTAACTTAATAAACTTAAATATTGTTCGCGAGCCTCTTTGTAATAACCATCGTAATTTAAATTACGGGCCACTTTAAGTTGACGTTTTAAATCGTTTTTGGAAGGAGTGACATCGAAAGCTGAAACACTTCCGGTTAAGATTATTAAAGAATAAAAAAATATTTTAACCGCTAACTTAAACATGCTCAATTTCTAATTTATCAGACTGAATACCAAATATAAGAATCTTATTAACAATTTAATGTAAAAAAACCCGATTTTTGACTAAAATTTTACTTTGCGTTTTTATTTTAATTGTCATTACCATCCCCACCCTATAACTCCCCAATATTGTTTGGGGCTATTTAATGTAATTGTTAATTCTCATTTACCGGTTTTAGACCATTTAAAGGCTAACGATCTATTCTCTGCCGGCATACATCCTCAATTTATAAATAATACCCAGGAACAAAAAAAAAACCTCGAAATTTTAATTAACCATCCCAATTGTAGGGCTGTTGGCGAATGTGGATTAGACAAAAGAGCTCCTCAAAACAATGAAATCCAACAATCCGTTTTGATAGACCAAATTAAATTATCCCTTGCTTCACAAAAACCATTAATTATTCATAATGTTGGCCGTACCTTCGAAATATTAACTCTTTTAAAACAACATCGTTTTAATTTACCTTTTGTGTTTCATGGTTTTAATTTAAACCCCAAAATTGCTCAAACAATAATTAACTATGGCGGATTCCTTAGTATGGGTAAATCACTATTATACGATAACAGCCATGCTTCAAAAACCATTAAATTAATTCCGTTAGATAAATTATTTTTAGAGACTGATAATGAAGCCATACCCATAGAAGAAATCTACCAAAAAGCAAGTTTTCATCTTCAAATGGACTTAATTCATCTAAAAAGAAGAATAGATGAAAATATGCATAAAATTTTTAATATCAAGTAATTAACTACTTTTTGAACCATACACTTGTGCAAAAGTTGGGGGCTTTAATCTTAAATTAATCATTTGCTTTTATATATTTGTTGAATATGACAACCATTATTATTTACGGTTTTGCTATCGTATCTACCTATTTGCTGGGATCAGTTCCCTCTTCGGTATGGATAGGAAAATATTTTTATGGTACTGATGTTAGAGAGCATGGGAGTAAAAATGCCGGTGCCACAAACACGTTTAGGGTTTTAGGTAAAAAAGCCGGTTTATTGGTATTATTTTTTGATATTTTAAAAGGCTGGGCTGCGGTTAAATTAGCCAACTTTGCCGCTGCCGAAACCATAACCGACACGGGTTATAAGAATCTTCAACTTTTGCTGGGAATGGCTGCTGTTGTGGGTCATATTTTTCCCGTTTATGTTGGTTTTAGAGGTGGTAAAGGGGTAGCCACCCTGTTAGGTGTAGTTTTAGCTTTAAAACCAGATGCAGCCGGACTATGTTTCGTTGTTTTTGCCATTGTATTTGCCGCTACTAACTTTGTTTCCTTATCCTCTATGCTGGCTGGCATTTCGTTCCCGTTTTTTATAATTGTAGTTCAAAAATCTACCATCCCATCCTTAATTGTATTTTCTATGGCGGTTGCTGTTTTGGTGTTAATTACGCATCAAAAAAACATTGAGCGCCTGTTAAGTCATAAGGAAAACAAAATTTTTCTCTTTAAAAAGAAAACCGCTTAAGTATGAAAATCGGACTTATTTCCGATACACATGGTTTTATAGATCCTTCTGTTTTTAAGTATTTTAGTTTGGTTGATGAAGTATGGCATGCCGGAGATATTGGGAATTATTTTGCCCTAAAGCAACTGTTGGATTTTAAACCGCTTAAAGGCGTTTATGGTAATATTGATGGCACCGAGATTAGAAATACATTTCAAGAAGATGAAATTTTTGAACAAGAAGGTATTAAATTTTATGTAACACATATTGCCGGTGCATTCGGGAAATACACACCACGCGTAAAAAATATAATAGCACAACAAGCACCCGGGGTTCTTATTTGCGGTCATTCGCATATTTGCAAAGTAGCTTTCGATGAAAAAAACAATCTCTTGTATATTAATCCGGGCGCTGCCGGAAACCATGGTTTTCACTTGGTAAAAACAATTATTCGTTTTGATGTTGAAAATGGAAAAATTAGCAACTTAGAAGTTATTGAACTTGGCAAAAGAGCATTAAGTAAGTAAATTAGCTGAATTATGGGAAAAGGAAATAGTAAAAGCTCATTTTTTAAAAAAGTAATTATTTCGTTAATGACGCTTTTTTTATTGAGTGCCGTTATAGGAGGCTGGAGTTTATACAAATTTGCCTATAAACCCAATACTAATTTTACCGATAAGAAGAACCGTTATTTATATATAAAAAGCACCGATACTTTTCAGGATATTTTAAATCAACTATCGGAAAAAGGCATTATTAAAGACCTGAATACCTTTAAGTTTATTGCCGAGTATAAAAAATATCCGGATAAAATAAAACCCGGAAAATATCAGATAAAGCAAGGCATTGGAAACAACCAACTGGTTAACCTTTTAAAGGCCGGGTTTAGCGAAAAAATTAAACTCAACTTTTATAATTTAAACACCCCTCAAGAATTTGCCGGAAGGGTTGCAAAGCACACAGAAGCCGACTCCATTAAAATTTTAGAAGAAATTATAAGCGCGGATTTTGAAGAAAAATACGGTATATCGCAAGCTGCTGCGCTTTCTTTGGTAATAGCCAACGAATACGAGCTGGAATGGTCTACCTCCTGCCAGGAACTTTTTAAGCTTTTAAAAGATCAATACAAGGCCTTTTGGAATGAGGAAAGAACCAAAAAAGCTGAAAAACTGGGTTTAACCCAAACCGAATGTTCCATTTTGGCCTCTATTGTACAAAAAGAACAAACGCAACACCCCGAAGAGCGTCCCAACATCGCTTCGGTTTACTTTAACCGCTTAAAAAGCGGAATGAAGCTCCAGGCTGATCCCACGGTGATATATGCCGTAGGAGATTTTACCATTAACCGCGTTTTAAATAAACACCTGGAGGTTAATTCCCCTTATAACACCTATAAAAACGAAGGTCTTCCGCCGGGGCCTATTTGTATTCCTACTAAAAATGCCTTGGATGCGGTATTAAACCTGCCCCAAAACAACTATCTTTTTTTCTGTGCACGAGCCGACTTATCAGGTTACCACACCTTTACCAAAGATTATCAATCGCATTTGGTTTGTGCCCGAAAATATCAGCAAGCCTTAGATAAAAGGGGAATAAAATAGTTTGTAAATAAAAATTTATTTGTCCTAAAAAATTAGGCTTAATCGGCTAATTTTTATAATTTAAGGGTTTACGAACAAGAAATATGTTTAAACATCTTTATAGTTTTCTTTTTGTTCTCTTTTTATTATTAAGCAATAGCATCTTTGCTCAAAGATTTGCTTTTGATGCTACCATTAAAGCCAAAGACATTAATAATTTTCCACTCGAATCGGCTAGCATAAAATTATTTGATCATACCTCGGGTAAATTAATTGAATCAAAAACTGCCGATAAAGAAGGTGGGGCCCTTTTTAATTTGGAAATATTAAGTGGTACAGTATACAGAATTGATATTGCTAAAGAAGGTTATATAACCAAAAAAATAATTATTGATACTAAAATCCCGGGAATAGAACGTTTAAAATATGGTGAATATGGACAAAAATTCGTGGTTAAGCTCGATAAAGGTAATCAAGCTGATAATCTGATTAAACCCTATCGAAAAATTAAATATTTTTCAGATATTAAAGATTTTAATGATGATCGTAACTATATCCCCGGTAACGACGCCTTACCTTCAAACACCAACAATCAGAACGTTAGTAATCCAACTAAGCCCAACGACACAAAATATACCGATGCCATAAAGAAAGGCAATGATTTACTGGCACAAAACAAATTACCCGAAGCTAAAGTTGCTTTTAATGAAGCCTTAATTGCCAAACCCGGCGATAAAATGGCTAAAGACAAAATAGCAGAAGTGGATAACAAAATTAAACTTGCCGAAAAAGCAAAGGCCGACGAGGATAAATCAAAATTAGATGCCGAAGCCAAACGAAAAGCCGATGAGAAAGCAAAAGCAGAGGCTGCTGCCAATCAAAGAAAATATGAGAACGCACTTGCACAGGGTAATAAATTAATGGCTGCCAAACAATTTGAACTTGCTAAAGATCAATTTCAAAATGCTTTAATTGCAAAACCTGATGATAAAATAGCCTTACAAAAAATAAGCGATGCTAACCGCGAATTAGCTAAAGGTGATGAATTAAAACGCCGTCAACTTAAAGTAATGGAGACACTTAATTTGGCCAACGCGCTTCTGAAACAAAATAAATTACCGGAGTCTAAACTTAAGTTTCAGGAAGTATTGGCAATTGATCCAGGAAATAAAGATGCCGCACAAAAATTAAAAGAAATTGAAGTTAGACAGGCGGATACGCAAAAATCGAAAAACGATTCTAAAAAAATAGCCGAGTTAATTGCACGTGGCGATAAAAATATAGCTAAGGAGAATTATCCCGAAGCTATTGCTCAATACAATGAGGCGTTAAAACTTAGTCCGAACGACAAAACCATTACTGCTAAAATAAACAACGCTAATACAAATCTTAACAGCAAGAAAGATAAATTATATGCAAGAGCCATAAGTAATGGCGACCAAGCCATGCGTGGAAAAGATTATGAAATTGCTAAATTGGAATACGAAAGGGCATTAGCCTTAAAACCAAGCGATAAATACCCGAAAAGTCAACTTAAAGAAGTAAACCGAATTTTATTGGAGATGGCCAAAACCCTGGAGGAGATTAGTAAACTTTCTAAAGAAAAGGCCAGCACTGCAGACGTGGAGTATCTTAAAGACAAACAACTAAAGCAAGAGAAACTTAAAGTAATGAAAAAAGAACAAGAGTATCTGGAGCGAAAAATGAAAAACTTAAGCACAAAATACGATACTGAAAATCCTATTACAAAACTTTACAATGTTGTTGATCTTTCCGAAAAAAATAAAAAATAATTTTATGATTCGTTTAACTATTTTTTTAATTGTCTTAATATTCACTTTTGTTCTTAATTTAAAACTATTTGGACAATCTTTAAACATGAACCAGTTTGGGGTTGAACAAGGTTTACCTCAATCGAGCATCGCCTGTTTAGAACAAGATAAAGATGGAAATATTTGGATCGGAACCCTTTCGGGTGTTGCTAAATATAACGGATTAAAGTTTGAGAACTACAGTCGAAAGCACGGCTTAACTGAGAGCCGTGTGGTTTCTTCAGCCTTAGATCGCAATGGTAATATTTGGTTTGGACATTGGTCGGGTGGATTAAGTTTTTATGATCACACCCTAAAACGTTTCTTAGATTTGAATGTTATTGGTCATTCCATTAATTCTACTATTCAATCCATTAAAGAAGACAATAGCGGTGTAGTTTGGATAGGTACACAAACAGATGGTTTATTTATTTATACTCCAACTGCTGAAGAAAAAACAGGTAAGCTGGGAGAAAAATTAGCTGGTAAATTCTCTAAAATTTCGGGGTTTGTAGGCAATCCCATTCACGATATCATCCAACTTAAAAACGGTAAAATTATCTTGGCTACCGGTAAAGGTATTTTTGAATTTGAAAACAGCAGTTCAAAAGGTATTAGCGCAAACGACCGTTATGGAGTTCCATCTGATAAATACACTTGTTTAATTGAAACTTCAAAAGATGAAATTTGGTTTGGATCGGAGACTAACGGAATTTTAAAAACGAAAAACGGAAAATTATTGCGCAGGTATGGAATAAATGATGGGTTGGATGATTTAGCTATAACAGCACTTTTAGAAGATAAATTTAGTAACGTTTTTGTGGGTACCAAAGAAGGGGGTATGTTTAAGTATTTACGCCCCTTAGAAGAAAATAAATACGAAGGATTAATTTTTCAAACCATTAGCTCCGATCAGGGTTTAAGCAATAATCGGGTAACGGATATTATCCAGGACCGCGAGAACAACATCTGGATTGGTACATTCTTAAATTTAAACCAGTACTTTGATGAACAGTTTGAAATATTTGGTGCTCAGGAAGGTTTAACCAGTACCCTGGTGTGGTCCATTGCTCAGGATAAAAAAGGCAGATACTGGCTGGGTACAGATGGTGGCTTAAATGTTTTTGTTAAAGGAGATAACCCAAACTCATCACGTTTTGAAAATGTTTCGTTAAAGGATAAAATAGTTGGGAATACCACCTCCCTGTATATTGACGAAAAAGGGATCATTTGGTTTGCAAGTAATAACAGTGGTCTATACGGTTATGTTCCCGAATCTAAAACGCTCTTGCGCTACACGGTTAAAGATGGATTGGCCAGTGATAATGTTAACTGTATAACCGGAGATAAAAAAGGAAATTTATATATTGGCACCAATGGTAAAGGACTTAGCATCTTTAACTTTAATAACCGTACATTTAAGAATTTAGGAGTTAAAGATGGTTTGGGAAGTAGTTATATTTATTCGATGCTATTCGATAGCAAAGGAAAGCTATGGTTAGGAACGCTTAATGGCCCGCTTACGCTTTATGAAAAAGACAATTTCAAAATTTTTACTGACAAAGAAGGCTACAACAATAAATTTACCACCTGTATTACTGAAGATTCCAAAGGGAACATCTGGTTAGGAAGTTTTGAAAAAGGAATTTACAAATTCGATGGATCAAAATTTACCAACTACTCCATGAGCCAGAAATCAGGCATGAGCTCTGATATGGCCTTTTTGATGGTATGTGATGATAAAGACCACCTGTGGATTGGGAATAACCTGGGTGTAGATCGCATGGAACTAAAAAATGAAACGTTTAAACACTATAGCAAGCATGATGGTTTTTTAGGAATTGAACTTAATCCGAATGCCGTTTGCAAAGATAACGATGGTAATCTTTGGTTTGGATCCATTATTGGAGTGGTAAAATACAATTCGGTTAAAGAAAAAATAAATACGGCCGAACCCATTACTTCACTGAAGACTCCTCGTTTGTTTTTTAATGAAATGGAAAAAGAACCCGAAGGAAAAGTATTTGCTTACGATCAAAACCACTTAACATTCGATTTTGTGGGGGCAAGCTTAACCAATCCATTAAGGGTACATTATAAATACAGGTTAGAAGGCGTAGATACCGGTTGGTCGCCTCCCACTACTCAAAATTATGTTACCTATCCGGACCTTCAGCCGGGAAGTTATGTATTTAAAGTATTGGCTGCCAATAACGATAATATCTGGAATAAAGAACCCCTTGTTTATGAGTTTACAATTAAACCACCGTTTTGGAAAACCTGGTGGTTTTATACCTTGTGTTTAATTACAATTATTTTAGGTGTTAGATGGTATTTCCTTTATCAGCAGAAAGCATTAATGGAACAAAACCGTATTTTAGAAAATAAGGTAGAAGAAAGAACAGAAGAACTAAGAAAAGAAAAAGCTTTAGTAGAAAAGCAAAATCAAAATATTCACGAGAGTATCGATTATGCCAGCAGAATACAACATGCAGTATTTGTGCCCAAAGCTATTTTAAAGAGACTCCTTCCTCAACACTTTATTTTCTTTAAACCGAAAGATAATGTAAGCGGTGATTTTTATTGGGCACACGAAAAGAAAGGAAAGATCTATTTTGCGGCCTCCGATTGTACCGGACATGGTGTTCCCGGAGCCTTAATAACCATAATTGGTTACAATATGCTTGATAAAATTATGAATACAACGGACGCCTCTACTCCTGCCGAAATTTTGGGATTATTAAGTCAGGAAGTTTCCAAAGCGCTCGATACACAAGATGAAGAAAACAAATTAAAAGATGGCATGGACATTAGCATTTGTTGTTTTGACCCTAAGACTTCATCACTAGAATTTGCAGCGGCATACAATAGCATGTATTTAGTTAGAAATAAAGAATTAACCGAATATAAAGCGGATAAAATCCCGATTGGTAAATCTAACACCAATACGGATTCTAAGTTTACGAATCATACTATACAAATTCAAAAAGACGATACGGTGTATTTATTTACTGATGGCTATCCCGACCAAATTGGCGGACCTAAGAAAACCAAATTCTTTTATCCTCCTTTTAGAAAATTACTTGCCGAGATCAGCGAAATGCCCCTAGAGGCACAAGAAAGAAAACTGGATACTACAATTAGCGAATGGCTTGGACAACGCGAGCAAATTGATGATTTGTGTATAGTTGGCGTTAAATTTTAATAGATGAGGGAGCATTAAGCTCCCTTTTTTGGTTACTAAAAATAAATACACGAAACACACGATTACAGAAAACATTCTATTAAATTTGCACCAAATAAATTAGATAACACATGGAAATTTTAAAAAACATACACAACCTACTTCGATATGCAATATTGTTATTAATTATAGCATCTGCAGTTAAAGCCTATATAGGATTAGCTCAAAAAAGCGAATACACTGCAGGTGATAAAAAATTAAATCTGTTTACATTAATTGTTTCTCATCTTCAATTGGTGATTGGCTTAATACTCTATTTCACCAGTGAAACAGTAAAAATTGCACACGAAAACATGGGAGCAGCCATGAAAGATAAAGCACTACGATTTTGGGCTGTAGAACACATCAGCATGATGATAATTGCTATTATACTCATTACGGTTGGATATTCTACAGCTAAAAGAGCTGGCGAAAGTTCAGCTAAGTACAAAAAAATCGCCATCTTCTTTTCCATTGCTTTACTTTTAATTTTAGCGGCCATACCCTGGGCCGGAACAGCAGCAGCCCGTAATACATTCTAAATATGAGAGCATTATTTGCGCTTTTAATTACTAGTGTTTTTGCCATCTCATGCTCTAATAATTCACCCTCAAATGGTAAGGCTTATAGTGGAGAAGAATTATACAACAACCGATGTGCGGCCTGCCATGGAACAGATGGTAACGCAGGAATATCAGGTGCCCGCGATTTAAGCAAATCTACTTTAGATGACAATATGGCCCGGGTTGTAATCTTACACGGCAAAGGCTCAATGCCACCATTTAAAACCGTATTATCCCCTGAAGAAGTAGAATTGATTATTAAACACATTGATAAGTTAAAGAAGTAATTTGAAACCCGAACCAATCAAAACAGCCAAAGAACAGGAAATTGCCATATTGGTTGGAATTATTACCCAAAGACAGCCCGAAGAAAAACTAAACGAATATTTAAACGAATTAGAATTTTTAGCTCATACAGCCGGTGCTAAAGTACTAAATCGCTTTACACAACGAATGGATAAACCCGATGTAAGAACCTTTGTGGGTTCGGGTAAACTCCAACAAATAATTCAGTACGTTCAGGATAACGAAATAGACATCATTATTTTTGATGATGAATTATCTCCAGCTCAACAACGAAACTTAGAAAAAGAAACCAAACGCAAAGTAATGGACAGAACTTCCTTAATTCTAGACATCTTTGCAGCCCGAGCCCAAACCGCTCATGCTAAAACACAAGTAGAACTTGCTCAATACGAATATTTATTACCTCGCCTAACCGGAATGTGGACACACTTAGACCGTATTAAAGGAGGTATTGGGATGAAGGGAGCCGGTGAAAAAGAGATTGAAACGGATCGTAGGATTGTTCGGAATAAAATTGCTTTTCTGAAAGAAAAATTAAAAGATATAGATAAGCAAATGGCCGTTCAACGTAAGTCGCGCGGCGAATTAGTTAGAGTCGCATTAGTTGGATATACCAATGTAGGCAAATCCACCATAATGAATTTAGTGAGCAAATCTACTGTACTTGCCGAAAATAAATTATTTGCAACCTTAGATACTACTGTTCGAAAAGTGGTAATTGGTAACTTACCTTTTTTGCTTTCAGACACGGTAGGGTTTATTCGAAAACTCCCTACACAACTAATTGAATCGTTTAAATCCACTTTAGATGAAGCAAGAGAGGCTGATATTCTTCTGCATGTAATAGATATTTCGCATCCTCAATTTGAAGATCATTACAACGTTGTAAACGAAACCCTACATAGTATTAAATGCGGAGATAAAGAAAACATTCTGGTATTTAATAAAATAGATAATTATAAATTTGTAAAAAAAGAGGCAGACGATCTTACACCTGTAAAGCCAGAGAACATTTCATTAGCAGAGCTAAAACAAAGCTGGATGGGGAGGCTAAATAACAATTGTATTTTTATTTCGGCCCAGGATAAAGTAAATATTGATGAATTTAGATCATTGCTTTACCAACGAGTAAAAAAAATACATCTTACCCGTTTTCCGTTTGACAAATTATTATTTCCGGATTTAGGTAACTAAATCAGGGAAATAAGATCCTTTTTACAACAACTCCTAAACCAATAATCATAGCATAAATAGCAATACGATTCATGCCGTTCATTAAACGCATATTTACATTATCGTTATGCTTTTTAAAAAGTGTAAATGGATTTAAATAAAAAATTATTTTCTTAATCATCTAACAAAGTATTTATAAACTCTAACTAATTTAATAAATTTAATTCAGGTTTAAAACTTTATAAATTGGAAGGTATCCATAAAATACTGGGCGGCTTATACCAAATGGAATTAAATAATCATGTTCATTTATTTAATGAGCAAGGTGATACCCTTATATCCTTTAAAAGGAATGAAAATGGAAGCTTAAACTACACGCACCAAAACATTAATTATCATCTCTATGCTCAACACGAAGTAAATGGAAACACGTTAATTTTTGGAGAGGATGGCAGCGATATTGAGCTTATAATAAAAATTGCGGACAATACGATAGAAATTAAGCAAGCACATCACCAGGAACTCATTCATTATTTAATAAGTATTAATCACAAAGAAGAGTAAATTAGAATTCCCTATACCCGAATTCCAATCACCGTTACATCATCAATCTGTTCCAGATTACCTTTCCACGAATAAAAGGCTTCGTTAATTTTTAGATATTGCTCATCCATAGAATATGATGAAATTGAAACTAACAACTCTTTTAATTGACGCATTTTAAATTTCTTTTCATCCGGTCCGCCAAATTGATCGGGCATACCATCAGTAAAGGTATAAATAACGTCTCCCGGGAGTAAATAAAATTCGCCTGGTGTAAAAGAGTGTTCATCTCGATCGTGCTTACCCACCGGCATCTTGTCGGCCTTGAGCTCTAACAACGTATGATTTCTTACTATCCAAATTGGATTATTAGCAGCGGCATAAAACAATGCGGAACTTTTAGGAGAAAATATCAATAAAGAAGCATCCATTCCATCTTTACCACCCTCGGCGCTCCCATCCATTTTTAAACGATCAATAATAATACGACGAGTTAAATTTAATATCTCATCTGGGGTTGATTGAGTTTCAACAGCTTTTTCAAGACTAGTAATATTTAACAAACTCATAATGGCACCGGGAACACCATGCCCTGTGCTATCTGCAGTAATAAAAGCAAAATTACCATTTGCTAAAGGAGCAGCCCAGTAAAAATCGCCACTTACTTTTTCTTTTGGTTTAAAGAAAATAAAATAGTCTTTTAAGGTTTGATTTAATAAGTCACGTGAAGCCAGAAAACTTCGCTGAATTCTTTCGGCATAATTTATACTGTCACTAATTTCCTGATGCTTTATTTCTATTAATTTTTTTTGTTCGCTGGTCTGTTTTTCCTGGTCCTCAATTATTTTTTTCTGTGCTTGTGTTAATTTGTAACGCTTGTAAAAAACAAAAGAAAAAACAGCAACCGTAATTAAAATCAAGCTAATAAATAAAATAATCACGTTTTGCCTATTTCTTTCATTTTCGGAAAATTGCCTTTGTTGTTGGATTTTAAGCTCATGCTCCTTATCAGAAATAGCTTTTTCTTTTTCGTAAGCATATTTAGCTTGTAGTTTAATAGCCGTTTTCTGAGTCTCCATATTATTTAAACTATCGCGCATTTTTATAAACAATTTATAATTTTCGAGTGCCGGTAAGAATTTACCCATCTTGGTATAAATATCACTTAAAAGTAATGAAGCATTACGGATATTTTCCGGATAACCTAACTCCTTGCTTACTTTCATTCCATTCAATAGATATTCTTCGGCTTTTGAAAAATTATTTAAGAGGAAATAAACCTGCCCAATATTTACTAAAGAGGCAGCAATGCCTAATTTATCCTCTATCTCTTTTCTAACCTCTAAACTTTGTAAAAAATAAGAAAGGGCTTCATCGTATTTTTTCTGCTCCCGGGCAATACTTCCAAAATTAATTAGGTTATAAGCAATCCCTTGTTTATCCCCTAATTGTTTCTGAATGGAGTAGCTTTCCTGAAAGCACTTTAAAGCCTCGCTCAATTTTCCTAAATCTTGATAAACACCCCCTATTTGGAAAAGGCATTGAGAAACCCCTTTTAAATCATCGGTTTCGCGCCTTAGCTTTAAACTTCTAAATTGATATTCGAGTGCCTTTTTAAGATCACCCTGATTAACATAAATAATAGAGATATTTAAAAGGGCAGCTGCGCTCCCTACTTTATCATCTGTTTGCTCATATAAGTCTAAACATTTGTGATAAGCCTTAAGTGCAGAAGAAATATCGCCCAAGTTATCAAGAACCGTAGCAATATTATTATACGAAAAAGCAATACCACCCTTGTCTTTTAATTCCTCATAAATCTCTAATCCTTTAAAAAAAAATTGTTGCGCCTCTTTGAACTTACCCAACCATTCATAAACAGCACCTATATTATTATAACAATTAGCAGCGCTTGATTTACGATTATTCTTAAGATGAATGGATAAACTTTGCTCATAATATTTTAAAGCCTCCTGAGTGTTACCGTGTAGTTGAGACAAATAACCCTTATTATTTAAAGCTTCGGCCAATCGTTCAGAATAAAATATAATCTCCCCTCCTTTTGCTGTTTTTAAATTTTTGGAGGCCAGGGAATAAAGCAAATCATTGTATTGAGGCCATATTAAATCATTAGCCTCAGCCTCAACCAGTGATGCATAGATTAAACATTTAAGTGTATCGGATTTTGCTTTTTTTAATTCCGCTTTAAGAGAATCCGTTACAGAAAGCTGAGCTATAAGCGGAAAGCTAAACAGAGAAAATAAGAATACGAAAAATAATCGCTTTATCATTTAATTCTAATTTATAATTAATAGACGTTACTAAAAATAATAATTTAATTACATCCATTTTTATAGCCTTATTAAAACAAAAAAAGACTAAAGTCTATACGCAAAAAAATAGATGAAGTTTGGTCCTAAAAAAAATAAAGTATGATTATTTAACCTTTTTTTTCTTTCTTTCTTTTCTCCATTCCCATGGTGCTTGAGCGTTAGGTAGTTTCCACAAGCCTAATCGTTGTTTTCGCGCCTCGTCTTCCAGTCTTTGCCAATATGGGTTTTTATCATACTTTACATAATGCCAGGCATAGCCATAACGCAGCAATTCTTCATTAAAGCTCCTTCCATTCGGCAGTATAACAATACCCACAGCTCTCCCGTATTTATCTTTTGAAGTAGTGTTTACTACAACCTCTTTACCAAACAATAAATCACTTGCAAACTGTTTAGTAACTCGACCAAAATCTTGTTTCAATTCCGGACAATCTACACCGTGAACTCTCACTTTAACTTGTAGTTTGTCCTGGGTTAATAATGTGAAAGTATCACCATCGTGCACACCTACTACCTTGCCTTTTAATTGAGCAAATGAATTAGTTAAAGAGGCTAAAACAAAAATAAATAAAGCTAACGTTCTCATAACTCCCTTAAGGTAAGAATAGCTATGCGAAATATCAAAAAAACAACCAATAACTTATTAAATATCTATAATTTATGTAAATTAGATAAACTGCTTAAAAATTGACTATTGATTACGATCTCCTCTATACTACCCTTTAATACTGCCCTTATTCTTCGTCCACAATTAAAAACCAACAAACAGGAATTACGCAAATTAAAAAATTACTTACTTAAAGCAAGTCGCTTAAACGGCATACAATTTATATGGCCCCAGGATATAGAAGAAGTAAATACAATCATTAAAAAACAGTTAGCCTATTTAACGCCTAACTTAAATGCAGAAGCTCTTTTAGAAAAATTAAATGCATCCGCTATTGGAAGTAATGTTTTAAAATTATTCGATATTAATTACGAAAGCCCTGAGGATTATATTGCTGTATTTAGGGATAATAATGGCATCCGATGGATAAGATTTAAATTAGACCAAATAGAATCTGAATTTATCAAGACGCTTGAAGAATCTAGTACAAACTTATTTCCATCTTCCCCACCGTTTGAACTAAAAGACGAAATTAAAAGTTTTAACCCCAGGAACAATAAGCGAAAATCAAGTTCAGAAATAATCTATAGCATTCCATCCGATTTTCCTGAAGAATCAGAACACCAATCCCAACCCGAAATTATAAGGTATATAAAAAATATGCCGACCGAAGAAGCCACTCAGTTTTTGCTTCAATTAAGCCTGCTGTTGCTAAAAGAATCGAATGCTAATAACCAAACATTACAAAGAATAGAACAACTAATTAAAGAATTTAAAAGTATCACACATAAACCTGTAATAAGTAAAATAGAAATCCACCCCAATTACCGATTGTTCTTAAGCAATTACAACAATAAAGAAATCGAACTATACCCTCTTCCAAAAGCCTTATATATTTTATTTTTAAAACATCCGGAAGGAATACGTTTAAAAGAAATATCCAACTACAAAAACGAGTTAACAGAAATTTACTCCCGCATCAGCAATAAAAGCGAACCCATTGAAATTAAAAAAGCGATCATTGATTTAACCGACGTGAGTGCTGAATCCTTAAATCAGAAATTATCTCGTATTAAAGAATTTTTCAAGAAAAACTTTACCGAAGAAATTGCAAGGCATTACTACATAGATGGGCCCAGAGGGGGCATAAAGAAAATAAATCTGCCACCGGATTTTATATCATTTAGTTAAGCAAATATTAGTATATTTGATAGTATCATATGATACTATCAAATGAAACCTCCTTACCATATAAACAATACTATCTTAAAACTAATTGTTGCCATTTCTGAACAAATAGGTATTATAGACGCCAATCATCTTTACAAACCAAAACCAGAGCTTAGAAAAAAGAACAGAATAAAGACTATCCAGTCTTCTCTCGAAATGGAGGGAAACACCTTATCAGAAGAGCAAATTACGGCAATTTTGGAAAATAAAAGAGTACTGGCTCCACAAAAAGACATACTGGAAGTACAAAACGCAATAACGCTTTATAATCAACTTAACAAATACAATGCAGGTAAAATTGAAGATTTACTAAAAGCACACAAGGTATTAATGAAAGGGCTTATAAGTGATGCCGGCAAATTAAGGACCCAGAATGTTGGAATAGTGAAAGGAAATGAAATTAAACATCTTGCGCCTGGAGGAAATCTTGTAAACGGATTACTCAAAGATTTATTTAACTATTTAAAAAATGATAATGAAGTATTGTTATTAAAAAGCTGTGTTTTTCATTATGAGTTCGAATTTATACATCCATTTATGGATGGAAACGGGAGAATGGGTCGTTTTTGGCAAACACTTCTGCTAATAAAACAATACCCGGTATTTGAGTATCTGCCTATTGAACATTTAATAAAGAAAAAACAAAAACTATATTACGCTAAACTTGCTGAATCTGATAAAAAAGGTCATTCTACTCCATTTATAGAATTTATGCTAGGCATTATTAACGAAGCACTAGCCGATATAATTAATGCACAAAATAATAGCTTAACCGTAGAGGACAGAATAAGTCTATTTAAAGAGCATATCGGAAAAAACAAATTCAATAGAAAAGATTACTTAATATTTTTCAAATCGATATCGGCACCTACTGCCAGTAGGGATTTAAAATGGGCTGTAGAAAAAGCTCTGATCATTAAAAAAGGTAATTATAGTTTAACAGAATATCGTTTTAAATAAGGCAAGATTACTACAACCTTGCAGAGATTTAAATAAGCTAAAGCTCTAATCTAGTTTTGCATTAACAAAAAACTAGAAATCATGAACTTTATTAAAAGACAAATCAGAATTAAACAAACTTCAACTCATTTGCTTAAATGGTTTAGACCCTTAAAACTGAATCCGAAAAAAGAAAATTTTATTACCATATTACTGGTAGATGAAAGTGGATCTATGGAAATTATTAAAGATGAAACCATAGCGCTGATGAAAAATACTATAAAAGCTTCCGTTACTGCGGAGTTACAAAATCCGAATCAAGAACACTATTGTGCAGTTGTAAGCTTTGAAGGTTCTAGTTTTAAACCCATCATTCCTATGATAAAACCTGTAGAAATTGGCAATCATTTATATGAGCAATATTATCCCGGTGGAAATACTCCACTGTATGATGCAATAGCACTAACCATTCGCGAAACAGAAGCTGCCCTAATTAACTGTGAAAACTATCAGCTTTCTTTTTACATCATAACTGATGGTGAAGAAAATGCCTCTTTTAATTTTAACGAAAAAGAAATTTACGACATTATAGAAGCTTTCAAAAATAAGGGCTGGGAATTTACATTTTTAGGTGCAAATATCCCCGTTGACGAGGTAGCAAGCAAGATAAATATCAATCATCACTATACTTTTCAATTTAGTGATGAAGGAGTAAAAGAGCTATCCAATATGGTATTTAAGATGCAGGAAGAAAAATTTAAACGCAAAAGAAAAAATAATAGACCATAAGTATATTTCCTAATAATACTGTTCTTTAAAATAATTATTTACATTAAAATTTAGCTTCATTTAATTGGAAATCACTTATATTTTTTGTTCATTTATTTCAACTAAAGAATTAATAATTCAATATTATACAATCATGTCAAAAGTTTTTCAAGGCGATAGCACCACCTCAAGTAAAATTATTTTTACATTCGACGGCAAATACATATATCAAGGTGACAGCTCTTCTTCCAGTAAAAGAATTTATACCTGGGACGGCAAACATATTTATCAGGGCGATAGCACATCTTCCAGCAAAATAATTTATACTTGGGATGGGAAACATCTTTACCAGGGCGATTCCAATTCCTCCAGCAAAAGAATCTATACCTGGGATGGAAAATACTTTTATCAAGGCGACAGCACTTCTTCAAGTAAACGCATCTATACTTTTGACGGACGACATCTTTATCAGGGAGATAGCACCTCCTCGAGTAAAATAATGTACACATTTGATGCCCCTCTGAGTCCAGCTCTAATATTAACTATATTAGCTTGATTTCTGCCCTTTAGAATATAAAGTTTTTTAATTAAATAGAATTCAGATACTATTTAAATCCCCTTAAATTTAGTTTTACCAAACGATACAATTTTTTTTGTCCGCCCGTTATTATTTAATAACTTAAATGCTTATTAAAAATTTATGGATTGGAAAAAAATAAAATGGATGGCTATTGGGTCGATTATCACCATAAGCATCACGCTGGGTATTCACTATTTCGATTCTTTCAAAAAATTAAGCTTCGGAACACAAAATAAATTAGAATTTAAAAAGATTGATCCCGATTTTGCCCAGTACATCTCGGCTTTCACTACCGGATATATTTCCACCGGTTCAACCATTAAAATCCGTTTTACTTCGCAGATACTCGAAACGGTTGAATTAAATACACCAATAAAAGAGGAGTTGTTTGATTTTAATAATAATATTGAAGGTGAAGCCAGATGGATTGATGCACAGACCATTGAATTTAAGCCCAAAGACAGATTACCCGAAGGAGAGAAATATGACGCTGTATTTTACCTGGGAAAACTTCTAGATGTAAACGATAAACTAAAAGAGTTTAGTTTTCAGTTTAAAACAATTGAACAATCCGTTCAGATCGAATTTAATGATTTGCGCACATACAGCGAAGATGATTACAGCTACTATAAATCTTCCGGAACAATTTACACGGCTGACTTCATTGAATCGCAAAAACTGGAGAAAATATTAACTTCCAAATCAGGCAACACTCCTTGTAAAATAAACTGGATACACGATGAAAAGGGCACCACGCACCGATTTTACATAGACAGTATAGCCAGAAGTGATAACTCAGCCCGAAACCTTATTTACAACTGGGATTTCAACTTTATCAAACAAAAGACCAGTGGCGAAAAGAATATTACCATTCCATCTAAAGAATCTTTTACCCTGCTTAATGTTCAGGTTATAAATTCTCCCGAACAGTTTGTACAGATTGCACTATCAAATCCCATTAACAAAGAACAATCCCTCGAAGGCTTAATAAATCTTGCTGAATTTAAAGATTTGAAAATTGTTACCGACAACAACTTAATCAAGTTGTATCCAAATGAAACTAAAACCGGAACATTTAAACTTACTACAAGCGAACACATTCGCGATGGTAATGGCAAATCATTGGACAAAGACTACGAACATGAAATAACTTTTGAAGAAGTTAAACCTAAAATAAAGTTTACTGGCAATGGTGTAATCCTCCCTTCTACTAACGGACTTACTCTTCCTTTTGAGGCTGTTAACTTGAAAGCTGTAGATATTAAAATTCTGAAAATCTATGAAAACAACATGCTGCAGTTTCTTCAGAACAATGAACTGAATGGAGATAACGAACTGGCTAGAGTAGGTAAAAAAATTGTAGAGAAAACGATTAACCTCGGCATTACAAATCCTGCAGACTTTAAACGATTCAAAAAATTCTCTTTCGATTTAAATTCTTTAATTAAAACTGAACCTGGTGCTATATACCGCGTAACATTAGGATTTAAGAAGTCATACTCTACATATTCCTGCAATGGTGTTTCGAACACCGACAATATTGAACTGGAAGAAATCAAAACCCTTAACAGCGATGAAGATTTTGGTTACTACTATTACAGCGATTACTATTACGAAGAAAACTATGATGAAGATTCTGACTACAACTGGGAGCAAAGAGATAACCCATGTAACTCTGCCTATTACAGTTCATATAACACCAGCATATCTAAAAATCTTTTAGCCAGCGACATTGGCTTAACGGTAAAGAAAGGAAATAACGGAAGTTTATTTTTTGCTGCCAGCAACTTAGTTGATACTAAACCAATAGCAGGACTCGAAATTGAACTTTACGATTATCAGCAGCAACTTATTCAAACAGCCAAAACCAATAGTGATGGCCACTTATTCCTAACACCCAATCAGAAACCTTATTTTGTAATAGGTAAAAAAGACAAACAGAGATGCTACATCAAACTGGATGATGGTAATTCATTATCACTTTCCATGTTTGATACAGAAGGCGAATCGGTACAGAAAGGTTTTAAAGGCTTTATTTATGGAGAACGAGGGGTTTGGCGTCCAGGCGACACCTTATTCTTACACTTTATACTGGAAGACAAATTAAAAGCACTGCCTTCCAATCACCCTGTAGTTTTTGAATTACGAAACCCGCAAGGGATGGTCTACAAGAAAATGCTTAAGTCCAAAGGCATGGATGGTTTTTATGCGTTCACAGTTCCAACCGAAAACCATATACCAACCGGAAACTGGCAGGCTACCTGTAAAGTGGGCGCCGTGCAGTTCAATAAAAACATACGAATTGAAACGATTATGCCGAATCGTTTAAAGATTAATGTGGATGTAGCTGACAATAAATTAATAGACGGTAATTCCAAAAACCTGGTAAGAATTCATGCAAACTGGTTAACCGGAGCAAAAGCAAAAAATTTAAAAGCAACTGTAGGTGTAGCGCTGAGCAGCACCCAAACCGAATTTAAAAACTATAAAAATTACACTTTTAACGATCCTACTCAGATTTTTAATTCCGATAACATTACTTTATTTGATGGCAAATTAAATGAAGAGGGCGATGCCTCCTTCAACCTGAATATAGAAGCGAAAGAAAATGCCGGCGGAATGTTAAAGGCAAACTTTGCAACCCGTGTTTACGAACCGGGCGGAGCGTTCAGCGTTGATCGTTTCTCTGCTCTTTATTCGCCATTTAATACCTACATAGGCATCAGTTTACCCGAAGGAGAAAAAAACAGCGGCATTTTATACACCGAACAGGAACATACTATAAACATTGCCAGCGTTAACTATAAAGGCGAAGGAGTTAGCTGCAGCAGAATAAAAGTAGAAGTATATAAACTCGACTGGCGCTGGTGGTGGGACCAATACGATGATGAATTGGCTAATTACAATTCTTCGGAATATCATGTAGCTTACCTCACAAAAGAAATTTCCACAAAAGCCGGAAGAGGATCTTTCAAACTTAAAATGAAAAACGATGAATGGGGTCGTTATTTAATAAAAGTAAAAGACCTAGATGGAGGCCATTCCTGCGCTACTACTGCCTATATAGACTGGAGCAACTGGATGGAAAGAGGAGGAAATGATAATAAGATTGTGGCCGGCATCCTACAGTTTACATCAGATAAAGAATCATACAAAACCAGTGAGGAAGCAAGTATTAGCATTCCTTCACCTCAGGGAGGACGGGCACTTGTTACTATAGAAACAGGAAGTAAAGTTCTGGAAGCGCACTGGCTGGAAACACAAAAAGGAACTACTCGTTTCAAGTTTAAGATCACACCGGAAATGGCGCCCAATGTATATGTGCATGTATCGCTTATGCAGCCACATGCCCAGACTGCAAACGATTTACCAATCAGATTATATGGCGTGATACCTGTAATTGTAGATGATCCGGAAACTCATTTAAGACCAACCATCAACATGCCCGCTGTACTTGCTCCGGAAACAAAAACCAGCATTACCGTTGGAGAAGAAAACGGCAAAGAAATGACATACACTCTGGCGATAGTGGATGAAGGATTACTTGACCTCACCCGTTTTAAAACTCCCGAGCCATGGAATCATTTTTATGCACGCGAAGCACTGGGTGTAAAAACCTGGGATGTATATGACAATGTAATTGGCGCATATGGCGGTGAGCTTGAAAGAATCTTAAGTATAGGCGGAGATGGAGGAGAAATAAATAAAGACGGCGCCAAAACCAATCGCTTTAAACCGATGGTTAAGGTAATAGGTCCTTTTCATATCGGGAAAGGAGAAAAGAAAACGCACACCTTTAAAATGCCTATGTATATTGGATCGGTAAGAACCATGGTGATTGCAGGCTATAAAGGAGCCTACGGCAATGCAGAAAAGACCACTCCGGTTAAGAGTCCGATTATGATATTAGGTACTCTGCCAAGAGTATTAAGCGTAGGTGAAGAAGTAAACCTACCGGTTTCAGTTTTTGGCGGAGATGTTAATTTAAGCAACGTTAATGTAAGTGTTAGCTCTAATGAGCTTGTTCAAATAGTTGGCAAGAACAGTCAGATTACAAATCTTGGCAAAAACGATGAAAAGCTTTTAACCTTTAAATTAAAAGTATTGAATAAGACCGGTGTCGCAAAAGTGAATATTGTAGCTTCCGCAGGAAACAAGAAAACATTTTACAGCATGGAACTGGATGTTCGAAATCCAAATCCATACCGTACAGATATCAAAGAGTTAGTGCTTGAGCCCGGCAAACAAACCACAATAAATTATTCCGCTATAGGCGCTATAGGCACTAACAGCGGTTCCCTGGAGTTATCTACTATACCTCCTGTTAATTTAGAATCGAGACTTGATTACCTGGTCTCCTATCCACATGGCTGTTTAGAGCAAACCATTTCAGCAGCATTTGCTCAACTGTATCTGGATGATATGATGCCGCTAAGTGCAGCAAGAAAATCAGAGATAGAAAGAAATATAAAAGCAGCAATACAAAAACTACAGGATTTCCAGCAAAGCAACGGTTCATTTGCTTATTGGCCGGGACAGCATGATTATAACGACTGGGCCAATACCTATGCCGCACATTTCCTGATAAGTGCAGAAAAGAAAGGATATACTGTTAATTCGGGCATGAAACAAAATTGCCTGAAATTTATAGAAGAAACATCCAACTCATGGTCGTTTGATAACAGAAATAAATTTAACGATTTCACACAGGCTTATAAGCTTTATGTATTGTCCGTAGCGGGCAAGCCGCAAATGGCAGCCATGAACAGACTAAGAGAAGAAACCAATCTGAGTATGCAAGCCAAATGGAGATTGGCAGCGGCATACGCTATAACAGGCAATACAGATGAAGCTGAGAAGATAATAGCCAAAACCAGCTCCAATGTTGAACGATATGCAATTGATTATTACACCTATGGATCTGAATATCGAGATGAAGCAATGATTCTGGAAACACTTTGTCTGCTCGACAAAAAATCCAGCTCTTTTACTGTGCTTAAAAAGTTAGCCTCTGCCCTTTCAGGCAAAGAATACCTGAGCACCCACACAACTGCCTATAGCTTGCTTGCGGTTTCAAAGTACATTAAAAAGTTTGGCTCTGCATCTGCCATGCAGGTTGAAGTTGATATTAACGGAAAGAAAGAAGAAACAAACGGAAACCATACAATTTCCAGCATACCGGTTGCATTCAACAAAAATCCGAAAGGGACTATTAACATCTCAAATAAAGGAAAGGGTATGGTTTATATACGTTTAATCAACAAAGGTAAACCTGCAATAAGTGAAGAAAAAGAGGAAGAAGAAAACTTAATCACTGAAGTTAAATTCAAATCGGAAAAAGGAGAAATTATAAATCCGGATCATTTAAACCAGGGTACCAATTTCACTATGGAAATTACCGTTAAGAATCCGGGAACGATGGGGCACATTAAAAACCTGGCCATTTTAAACTACATACCATCAGGATGGGAAATACACAATGCCCGTATGGATGATAATGAAGCCTCCTTAAAAAATTCAGGATTTGACTACCAGGATATACGAGACGACCGCATTATGACCTACTTTGACATTAAACCGAATGAAACCAAAACATTCAGATTTAATTTAAATGCAAGCTATAAAGGACGCTATTACATGCCGGGAGTTAATACTGAAGCTATGTACGACAATAGTGTATACTCCAGAAAGAAAGGACACTGGATATATGTAAAATAGTTATTTGTGAAATTTAATTTTTCAAATAAACTACAAAACTTTTCTCTCAGAAAAAAAGCAATGCTCATAACCGCATTGCTTTTAATAATTTGTTTCTATTTTCTGATACCTGATCAGCTGTTTAACAAACCTTGCAGCACGGTATTATATGATAAAAACTACAAGCTGTTAAACGCCAGAATTTCTGCCGACGGACAATGGCGTTTCCCCTATAGTGAGAGTATACCGGAAAAATTTAAAACCTGTATTACACAATTTGAAGACCGTTATTTTTACTATCATCCCGGAATAAATCCCGTTTCTGTATTTAATGCCTTAATTAAAAACCTCAAACACAAGAAAAAAAAAAGCGGGGGCAGTACTATTACCATGCAGGTAGCAAGACTGGCCCGAAACAATCCCGAAAGGAGCTATTGGGAAAAAGTTGTTGAACTGTTCTGGGCCATCCGAATCGAATCTGGTTATAGTAAAAACACCATTCTTAATCTATATGCATGCAACGCTCCCTTTGGAGGGAATGTGGTAGGCTTACATGCGGCATCCTGGCGATATTTCGGAAGGGCTCCAGAAAAATTATCGTGGGGCGAAAATGCATTACTGGCTGTATTGCCCAATGCACCATCGCTCCTTTTCCCAGGAAAGAATCATCACTTGCTTTTATTAAAGAGAAACCGCTTATTATTTAAATTATATCAAAACAATATTATCAGTAAGGAAACCTATACGCTTGCCTTACAGGAAAAGATTCCCGAAAAAGCCTTAACTCTGCCTCACTATTCACCTCATCTTTTACAGCGAATTATTAAAGAAAATGGTGAAGGAAAAATTTATCAGAGCACTATAAGAAAAGAGCTGCAGGAAAAAGTAAATTCCTTGGTAAATGAACATGTTAACCGGAACAAACTAAACCAGATAAACAATGCCTGCGCTATCGTAATTGAAAACAATACCGGCAATGTATTAGCATATACCGGAAACGCAGAAAACTTAAAAAAAGAAGACCACAACGATGTAGACATCATTACATCATCCAGAAGTTCCGGCAGCATTTTAAAACCTATATTATACTCACTATTGCTGGATCAGGGGAAGATTAGTCCACGCAGCTTAATTGAAGATATACCTACACAAATAGGCTCATACGCTCCTAAGAACTTCAATCTTACTTTTGACGGCATGGTACCTGCAAATGAAGCATTGGCCAGATCACTAAACGTACCTGCAGTTAAGATGCTTCAATCCTTTGGCACTTCGTCCTTTCATTATTATCTGCAGAAAATAGGATTCAGCACAATTACTAAACCACCTGCACATTATGGTTTATCATTAATATTAGGAGGTGCTGAGGTAAGTCCATTTGAAGTAGGATGCGTTTATTCATCACTAGCAAGAGAACTTAACAGCTTTAACAATACGGGATATTACATCCGCAATAATTATCGCAAATGTAATCTGCTTAGTCAGAATGAAATTAGAGACAGTCATTCTAAAAACGGCCTTATTTCCGCAGGCAGTTTATGGCTGATGTTTAATGCCATGACGGAACTGGCCAGACCTGAAGATTACTCTTACAACAGTTTATATTCATCATTAGGAAAAATCGCATGGAAAACAGGCACAAGCTTTGGTTTTAGAGATGCATGGGCTGTTGGTGTAAACAAACTCTATACTGTAGTGGTATGGCTGGGTAATGCTGATGGAGAAGGAAGACCCGGATTAACCGGAATAAACGTTGCAGCCCCCCTGCTTTTTTCTGTTTTTAACTGTTTGGATAAATCATGGTTCAGCCGGCCAGATATTAACTTAAAGGAAATTACTATATGTGAAGCAAGTGGTTTCAAAGCTGGACCCGATTGCATAAGTTCCATTAAAATTAAAACCAGTTTAAACGGAAATAAAATACCGGCATGTCCTTACCATAAAACTATTATGCTGGATTCATCCGGAACATACAGAGTAAACGGGAATTGCTATCCGGTTAGCAAAATGACTTCACGAAAATTTTTCGTGTTACCACCCTTACATGAATATTTCTACAAGAAGAATCACATAAACTATGCAATAATCCCTCCTTTTATGAGTAACTGCATTAACGAAAGTTCTGAAAACACATTTGACATCATCTATCCCCGTAATGGGTTCAGAATTTATTTACCCGTTAACGAAAAAGGAATTAAAAATGAGTTAATCCTGAACGCAACCAACACCAAGTCAAACGAACCATTATACTGGTATTTAGACGGAGCTTTTATCTCCCAAACCTCAACCTTTCATCAGATTAAATGTATGCCCGAACAAGGCTGGCATTCGCTTACTGTAATGGATAAAACAGGCAGAACCTCGGAGGTGAAATTTGAGATTATTGAGAAGGAGAAGAAAATTTCGAAAAACTAAAATACAAAAGTTAGTAGGATTATAGCGATTGTGAAGCTCGTAGTTATTTAATTTTTAATTAGATTATGAATACTTTGTAATTTAACTTTAGACAAGCAACTAAGCAAAAAAGCCTTTTCACTAATTGCGAAAAGGCTTTTTTTGAGGCGGTCGGGACGGGACTCGAACCCGCGACCCCGTGCGTGACAGGCACGTATTCTAACCAGCTGAACTACCCGACCTGCTCTAATTCGGATGAATTAGGACTGCAAATATAACTACTTTATTTTATCAAACAAATTTTTGATAAAAAAACACTCTAAATATTTCTTTTTCAAGCATTTTCGTGTCCTTTTTAAGATGAATAAATATATCGATTAAAGGGTTTAAACAGCCTCCAACATCCGATTTTTAAAAACAAACTCATTCTTAATCACATCTATTTCTATTACTCCATTTGTTTGAACTTTTCCCGATAAAATCTGCTTTGATAATTCATTCAATATTTTCTTTTGAATTACCCGTTTTACCGGACGAGCACCAAATTGAGGATCATATCCGAGCTCTGACAACCATTCGATTGCCTGAGGGCTAGCGCTTAACTTTATTCCCTGAGATTCCAAGGTCTTAGCTATTAGCTTAAATTGTAATCCCACAATTTCATGAACATTTTCACGAGTAAGAGGCTGAAACATAATGGTCTCATCAATACGATTAAGGAATTCGGGGCGAATGCTTTTTTTAAGCATTTCAAAAACTTCCAACTTGGTTTTAGCAATAATCTCTTCTTTATTAAACTCTGTCATCCCCGCAAAATTTTCCTGAATTAGATGAGATCCCATATTAGAGGTCATGATGATAATCGTATTTTTAAAATTTACCACTCTGCCTTTGTTATCGGTTAATCTACCATCATCTAATACCTGCAGTAGAATATTAAAAACATCCGGATGTGCTTTTTCTATCTCATCTAATAATATTACAGAATATGGCTTACGACGAACAGCTTCAGTAAGTTGGCCTCCTTCATCATAGCCCACATATCCGGGAGGTGCTCCCACTAATCTGGATACCGCATGCCTCTCTTGATACTCACTCATGTCAATACGTGTCATAGCGTTATCATTGTTAAATAAAAAGTCTGCAAGCGCTTTCGCCAATTCCGTTTTTCCTACTCCTGTTGTTCCTAAAAATATAAACGACCCTATGGGACGTTTTGGATCTTGCAAACCAGCTCTGCTTCTTCTAACGGCATCCGCAATTGCTTCAATGGCATCCTCTTGCCCTACTACCCTATTATGTAGCTCCTGCTCCAGGTTTAATAACTTTTCGCGCTCACTCATTAACATCCTGCTTACCGGTATTCCTGTCCAACGTGCCACAACCTCAGCTATATCCTGAGCATCAACCTCCTCTTTAATCATAGGATTACCACTCTGCTTTAATTCTTCAATTTTTTGCTTATACGATTCCAATTCTTTTTCCTTTTCTATTATCTTTCCGTAGCGTAATTCGGCAACCTTACCATATTCTCCTGAACGCTCATACTGATCGGCCTGAAACTTAAGATCTTCAATCTCGGTCTTTATTTTATTCATCCCCTCAATTACCTCTTTTTCCGATTGCCATTGGGCTTTCAAAGCATTTCGTTTATCATTAAGCTCGGCAAGTTCTTTACCAATTAAATCGAGCTTACGATTATCATTTTCTCTTTTTATGGCTTCTCTTTCAATCTCCAGCTGTCTAATTCTGCGTTCTACTTCATCCAACTCTAAAGGCATAGAATTTATTTCCATTCTCAATTTAGCCGCTGCCTCATCAATTAAATCAATAGCCTTATCGGGTAAAAATCGATCTGTAATATAGCGTTGCGATAATTCCACTGCAGAAATTATAGCCTCGTCTTTTATACGCACTTTATGATGAACTTCGTACTTATCTTTAATACCTCTTAAAATTGATACCGCATCTTCAGTCTCCGGTTCATCAACCATTACTTTTTGAAAACGACGTTCCAGCGCTTTATCCTTCTCAAAATATTTCTGAAACTCGTTTAATGTGGTTGCCCCTATTGCTCTTAATTCGCCACGGGCTAAAGCAGGCTTTAAAATATTGGCGGCATCCATGGCACCCTCACCACCGCCTGCACCCACCAGGGTATGAATTTCATCTATAAACAAAATGATTTCTCCCTCGCTGGATGTTACCTCTTTAACCACACTCTTTAAACGTTCCTCAAATTCACCTTTATATTTTGCACCCGCAACTAATGATCCCATATCCAAAGAAAAAATTTGCTTCGACTTTAAATTTTCCGGAACATCACCACTAATTATTCGATGAGCTAAACCCTCGGCTATTGCTGTTTTACCAACTCCGGGCTCTCCAACTAAAATGGGATTGTTTTTTGTTCTTCTGGAAAGAATTTGCAATACTCTTCGGATCTCTTCATCACGACCAATAACAGGATCGAGCTTCCCATCCGAGGCCATTTCATTTAAATTCTTGGCATACTTAGATAAAGAATTGTAGGTTTCTTCCTGGCTGGCACTTTTTACTTTTTCACCCTTTCTTAATTCCTGAATTGCTTTTTTTAAATCCTTTTCATTAACACCACTGTCTTTTAGCAACTGAGCAACCTGGTCGGAAGTGCCAATAATCCCCAGGAGTATATGTTCAATGGATACATATTCGTCGCCACTTTCTTTAATCAATTGGGTTGCCTTAGAAATTGCCTGGTTTGCGGCATTTGATAAATAGGGTTGACCGCCACTAACCTTTGGATAGGCAGTAACCAAACGTTCAACAGCCTTTCGCACATTAGTATCATTAACATTAAGCTTCTTTAACAAGAAAGGAGTTACGTTTTCGTCTACTTCAAAAATACCTTGAAGTAAATGTCCAATCTCAATAGTTTGTGAGCCGTTACCGCTGGCAATCTGCAATGCCTGCTGAATAGCCTCTTGCGATTTTATTGTGAAATTATTTAAATTCATGTTATCAATTTTATTCTATTACGCTTCAATAAATGTTCCGCTGAAATTAAAAGGAAAATTTGTCGTAAAATATGATTTTCGTCTGTTATTATGGCTCTATTGTAAATAAAGTAAGCCAATTTTTCTATTTCATCCAGTTTCCCAACTGCTCTAATCTGTTTACAATAAAATAATGTTGTAAAGTCTTTTTTAATACACGCTAAACACATCGTTAATAATCGCAAAACATGTATTACTGAAATTTGCTCCATTAAACAAAACACATGGTAACAATAGACTTTTTTAATTTAAATCTGGATGAATTATTAATTGAAAACCACTCAAGTTATGAATACACCGATGTAGTATTTAAACAAGAATCAATTTTTATTTCTGATGAAGAACTGATTGAATTATGTAATCAAAATCCAACTCTATCAGATGATGGAAGATTCTATTTGGAGTCTTTACTTCAATTTGTCAATTAAAAAATTAACAGACTCCCGTTTATTTAAAAGGAACGCGGTAATGGCAACCCTCGCGGTAACGGTTACATCCCCATGCCGTATTTCCCTTGATGATAATACCCTGCTTACATAGCGGACAAGATTTACCTGAAAGATTAACCGATTGAGTGCCTTTCTTATTTTTAACCTCGGGGCTAAATACCGGTATTAGATTTTCATTTAATGAGATACTACCGTTTTGCTTTTCACCATTATAACTTAAGCCTTTAATAACAGGTGTCTTTCCCTTATTTAATAGAGCTTCCAACTGAGTTGAGCTAAGCTCCTTACCAAATACTTCAAAAGGAAAACGAAAATTACATCCATTCACATATTCCGCACAACCGTATGTATTCTTACCTTTTAATACATTACCTTTTTTACACTTCGGACAAATTATTTCCTTTTTCCTATTATCCTTTAAAGTCTTTTCTTTTAATTTTTTTTCTTCCTTTTGGAGGCTGGGCAACGTTTGCCGATTTATTTCTACCTTATTTTTTAACTCAATTCGGCTTCCCTGTTCTACCTTAACCTCATGCACCAGATTCTTCACTAATTCTTTCATCTCTTCCATAAAAATGGTAGCATCATATTCCCCTTTTTCAATCTGCCTTAATTTTTGTTCCCACAACCCGGTTAACTCAACCGACTTCAGCAACTCGTTGTTAATGGTTTGGATTAACTGAATTCCCGTAACGGTAGGTACCAGATTCTTTTTTTGGCGCTCAATATAATGACGTTTAAACAAGGTCTCGATAATATTTGCACGCGTACTCGGTCTACCTATACCATTCTCCTTCATTAAATCGCGAAGTTCGGCATCCTCAACCTGCTTACCTGCTGTTTCCATTGCCCTTAACAAAGTTGCCTCTGTATGCAACTTAGGAGGTTGTGTTTGTTTTTCGAGCAGAGCCGGTGTATGGGGGCCCCTTTCACCTGCCGTAAATTCGGGCATCACCTGATCTTCGCCCTCTTTATTTTCATCGTCGCGTTTAGGATAAAGTACTCGCCAGCCTTCTTCCAAAATAACCTTGCCATTTGCAGTAAACTCGTGTTGCTCTATCTTACCTACTACCTGAGTATTAGATACCACACAATCGGGGTAAAATACTGCAATAAATCTTCTGGTAATAGCATCATACACTTGTTTTTCGGGGGTTGAGAGCGATGAAGGGGGCGATATCCCCGTTGGTATTATAGCATGGTGATCAGTAATCTTTTTATCATCAAAAACTTTTTTTGATTTTTTTAGTTTACCACCCAACAAGGGCTGTATCAGATTTTGATAAGGTATTAAACCCTTTAAAATGCCCGGTACTTTCTCATACATTTGTTCCGGAAGAAAAGTTGTATCTACCCTTGGATAAGAAACCAACTTTTGCTCATATAACTTTTGAATATGATTTAAAGTGTCTTCCGCAGTAAAATTAAATCGTTTATTACATTCAACCTGCAGCGATGTTAAATCGAATAAAGAAGGCGGAGACTCATTACCTTTTTTATTTATGCTGGATACAATTTCAAAGTGCTTGCTTTTTATTTCCTCTAATAATTTTTCTGCCTCTTCTTTCTTAGAAAATTTACGTTGAGTAGAATTAAAAATTACATTACGATAATCAGTTTTAATTTCCCAGTATGTTTCCGGTTTAAAATGAATTACTTCTAAATAACGATTTACAATTAAAGCCAATGTAGGAGTTTGAACGCGGCCAATAGATAAAACTCCCTTTCCGTTAGCATATTTTAAAGTATAGAGTCTGCTTGCATTCATCCCCAGCAACCAATCTCCAATAGCGCGTGCATTTCCAGCAGCATACAATTTATCAAATTCTTTACCTTCGCGCAGCTTACCAAATCCCTCTTTTATGGCTTCATCCGTTAAAGAAGAAATCCACAAACGTTTAACAGGCTTATTGTTTTTTGCTTTAGATAAAACCCAGCGTTGAATTAATTCACCCTCCTGGCCCGCATCCCCGCAGTTTACAACCATAGAACATTTAGATACGAGGTCTTTAATAACATTAAACTGCTTAATACTCCCGCTTTGATTAATTAATTTTAACTGAAACTTTGGTGGAAAAAGGGGAAGGTAATTTAAATCCCATCGTTTCCAATCGGGAGAATAATCATCCGGAGCCATTAAAGTGCAGAGATGACCAAAAGTCCAACTTACATAATAACCATTACCCTCAAAAAACCCATCTTTGCGATTGTTAGCACCTAATATACGAGCTAATTCGCGACCAACACTTGGCTTTTCTGCAACACAAAGGATCATGCAGTAAATTTAAAAATTAGGCCCTTTATAATAATTAACACTTTTAGAAACTTATCAATAAAGTATCTTGAAATTAAAGCTAAAATGTGCAAATAAAGTTAACTTTAGCCAGCAATTGAATTATGATACAATTTGAAAAATTCACCCTAAACAACGGATTAAAGGTAATCGTTCATACCGATAAATCCAGCCCACTCACCTGTTTAAACATCCTCTATAATGTTGGTGCAAAAGATGAAAGCCCTAACCAAACCGGATTTGCACATTTATTTGAACATTTGATGTTTGGTGGCTCAGTTAACATTCCAAATTTTGATACTCCTTTACAGCAAGTGGGCGGCGAAAACAATGCCTTTACCAATAACGACATTACCAATTACTATCTTACAGTACCCTCTGAAAATATTGAAACCGGTTTTTGGCTGGAGAGCGATCGCATGTTAAGTTTGGCTTTTACACCACAAAGCCTCGAAGTTCAACGGAGTGTTGTAATTGAAGAATTTAAGCAACGTTATTTAAACCAGCCTTATGGAGATGTTTGGCTTCTGTTAAGACCTTTAGTATACACTACACACCCCTATCAGTGGGCTACAATTGGTAAGGAGATTAGCCATATTGCCGATGCCAAAATGGAAGATGTAAAAGATTTCTTTAAACGATTCTATTGCCCAAATAATGCTATTATGGTTTTAGCCGGACATATTGAACTTGATCAGGCGAAAGAACTTTGTAAAAAATGGTTCGAGCCCATACCTGCTCAGGAGCTTGTTGACCGTAATTTACCTAAGGAGCCTAAGCAAACCGAAGCACGTGAATTAACAGTTGAAAGAGATGTGCCTGCAAATGCCCTATACAAAGTATACCACATGCCTGCCAGAACAGACAAATTTTATCATGCCTGCGATTTATTAAGCGACATTCTAAGCAATGGTAAGTCGGCTCGATTATATAATTCATTAGTAAAAGAACAAAAACTGTTTACTGAAATTAACGCTTACATAATGGGCGACATAGAGCCCGGGATGTTTGTTATACAAGGAAAATTAAGCGATGGTGTTGATGTAAAAGATGCAAATAAAGCCATTGAAAATGAATTAGAGAAAGTGGCAAATGAAAAAATAGAGGAAAAAGAACTTCAAAAAGTAAAAAACAAAGTAGAATCTACTTTGACTTTTAGTGAAATGAGTATTTTAAATAAAGCCATGAATTTAGCATACTACGAGTTGCTAGGAAATGCCGACTTGATAAACAGTGAAATTAATCGTTATGCCGAAGTTAGCTCTGCCGATATACAAAAGATGGCAAATGAAATACTAGTTAAAAACAATTGTAGCACTTTATATTATTTAGCAAAGAAATGAGTTTAAACAGAGCAACTGCACCAGCATACCACCCTATTAAGGAGGCGAGTTTAATTCACGCAAGCAAAACGTTGTTGGCCAATAACATTCCATTATACACTTTAAATGCAGGCTCGCAGGAGCTTGTAAAAATTGAAGTTGTTTTTAATGCAGGTACTTGTGCGCAAAATAAAACACTTGTAGCCTCTGCAACTAATGCGCTTATGCGCGAAGGCACAGAAAAATACACCTCAAATGAATTATCAGAAACATTAGATTTTTTTGGGGCTTACTTGGAAACAAATGTTGAAAAATTCTCTGCCGGTTTTTCGCTGTACACTTTAAACAAACACCTCAACAGTGTTTTGCCTATATTAAAGAGTGTTATTGAAGAACCAAATTTTCCCGAAAAAGAGTTTGATTTGTACATTAAAAATAATTTACAAAGATTTAAAATCAGTCAGCAAAAGGTAGATGTAATTGCACGCAATCAATTTCCATCCTTGATATACGGTGAAAATCATCCATACGGGCGATATACAAAAGAAAGCGATTACAATAAAATAACTAACCAAGATTTAATTGAATTTTACAATCACTTTTATAAATCGAAAATCGCGTATATTTTAATATCGGGTTTTGTTACGGATGAGATAATTAAAACGGTTAGCGCAGTATTTGAAAAAAACAAAAATCAATCTACCACTATTAACTCTGATTTTTTTGTAGCCTCCCCGTCTTCATCCAAAAGAATATTAATCGAAAAGAAAGAAGCCATACAATCAGCTATTCGTATTGGTCGTCCGTTATTTAGTAAATCTCATACCGATTATTTTGGGTTTCAGGTTCTAAATACGGTCTTGGGCGGTTATTTTGGCTCCCGCTTAATGTCTAACATCCGTGAGGATAAAGGCTACACATATGGTATTGGCTCAGGACTTGCTCCCTTCAAAAATGGCGGGATGTTTTTTATATCTACCGAAGTTGGGGTTGATGTTACCCAAAACGCGTTAAAGGAAATTTATCACGAAATAAAACGATTAAGAGAAGAAACAATACCACAAGAAGAATTAGATACAGTAAAGAATTATATTCTGGGAATATTCTTAAAAAGTGCCGAAGGTCCTTTTGCTTTAGCCGATAAATTTAAAGGGGTTTATGACTATAATTTAAATTATGATTATTATAATCGCTATTTTAAGGCTGTCCAGAATATAACATCGGAGGAATTAAAAAGATTGGCCAACCAATATTTACAGGAAGCTGATTTGTTTGAATTAGTGGTTGGGAAGCGGGTCTAATTAAGTTGAGAGTTTTTAGTTGAGAGTTGATAGTAGGAGTTTTGAGTTTACAGCTTTGAGTTTTTAGTGATGATAACTGCTAATAAACTAATAAACCAATAAACAAATGAACTAGTGAACTTATCAAATTATCTACCCTTCGATACCTCAGGGTGACATTTCTTTCATTGTCAGGCTGAGCTTGTCGAAGCCTTTTGATTTTTATGAATTAATAGTTATTTAGTGATGGAACAGCATTTCTTTCATTGTCAGGCTGAGCTTGTCGAAGCCTTTTGATTTTTATGAATTAATAGTTATTAGTGATGGAACAGCATTTCTTTCATTGTCAGACTGAGCTTGTCGAAGCCTTTTGATTTTTATGAGTAAATAGTTATTTAGTGATGGAACAGCATATGAATTAATAAACTAATGAGCTCTTCCAATTGTCTACCCTTCGATACCTCAGGGGGACAATAGTTATTAAGCTAAAGTGTGTATTTAAATTGTAAATTAATTCTTCCCTAACTTCATCAATTTCTTTCTGTAATTAATTTTATCAGAATTTACGGCGATAGTATAGGTGCCGGATGAGAGTGTTTCGCTTACTTCTAGCTTTAAGTTGTTATAACTATTTAAAGCGAGTTTAAAATTTTCATTGTAAATTATTTTTCCTGAAATATCATATACGGCGATAGTTATCGTTTGGGTGTCGCTAGAGTATATATTTAAATTAATTTGATTTAAAAAAGGATTAGGATAAACCAGCGGTTCGTTTTCATATAACTTACGAGGATCAACTCCAGTAAGTAAGGATTTAGCCAGACAGTAATTTGGAACTCCATACCCATAATCAGCATTAGGATTATTAAAAAGCGAAGCCGATTGTTCGATAGCAGCTTTTAACTGCATATTAGTAGCCTGTGGAAACGATTGCCACAAACAAGCCACAGCACCGGCATTTACCGGTCCGGCAAAAGATGTACCGCTACCTGTTGTTACTATATCAGCCGGATCAACCACTGTTGTTCCTACACCCATAGCCATTACATTTGGTTTAATTGCACCATCTGGTGCGGGACCACGTGAACTAAATCCGCCTACCATGCCCGATGCATCAACAGCACCAACAGCCAGAGCACTATCTGCATCTGCTGGAGTGCTAATATAATACCAAGGGCTGTTTCCTGAATTACCAGCACTTACATTAACAAAAATACCTTTAGAAGCTGCAATATCAGCCCCAAAAGAAGATATGGTATGATCGCCATCCATATCCTGATAGGTATGGTTTTGAGAAGGGTCGTCGAATTGAGTATAACCCAATGAAGAATTAATAATATCTGCACCCACACTATCTGCGAACTCTGCGCCGGCCACCCAGTTGTATTCTTCAATAACATGCTCTGTAGGTGCATCTTCTGTTCTAATTAAAACATAGCTTGCATGAGGTGCTGTACCTATAATCTGACCGTTAACCAGAGAAGCCATACAACTTAAAACATAAGTACCATGAGGATGATCATCAAAAACCTGATTATTATTATCAACAAAATCAAAACCTGCTTTTATTCTGCTCTCGGAACGTGCACTATCAAATACACTTACCGTATTAGAAGCCGGGAAACCAGCATCTAGCACAGCGATTAATATCCCTTTACCAGTATAACCCTGCTGATGCATACAATCGCATCCAATTTGATTATTTTGCATGAAGGATGAACCATAATCAAAAGTAGTTGAAGACAATAGAGATGTTCGCTGACTTAAATTTTGAAAATCGAATGAAAATTTATCAATTGATTTCCCCTTTACCGAACGATTAACCAGTTTAGAAGATTTAACAAATCCTAAATTATTGATGGTGTTTAATAAATTTAAATCGGCAGTTTCGATAGCAACACCGTTGAGCCATTTACTTTTTAAAATGACATTTGCCCCTAATTTTATGAGGGAATCAACATATAAAGGATTAACAGGCAAATCGTTAGTTTTAATAGAAATATTCTGACGGTTTCTACGATCGATGGAACGGTCGCTCAAATAAGCCTGTGGTTGAGACAACGAATAAGGAGAGTTATTTTTATCAGTAAATTTTATAAAATACTTTTTAGCCTGGGCATAACCATTATTGCTTAAGGCAATTAGTATTATCCAAATAAAAAATAGTTGTTTAATCATTGCTTTCCAGTTTCTATAAGTTTTCGGGTACAAACCGTACCTGTTTCAATTCGTTGTGTTACACTTGGTTTATCAGGGTCAATATTATTAGAATATAATTCATAAAATTCGCTATAAATTAATCCAATACCTTTAGCATAAACTTCTTTATGAGTCTTGTAAAAAATACGATTGGTGTCAGTTGCCAGAATTACAGAAACTGTATTTGGATAATTGACACCACTAAGCTGATAGGCACTGTCAACCTTTTCTATCTCTGCAATTTGTTCATCCAAAGTATTAACAGCATTTATATTCCAGCTTTTATTCGCAAGCAAAGGAAAGGCAAGCTTAATTAAACGAATATTCTCTTCCTGACGCTCTGCTTTTCCATTTAAAAAACGGCTTGACCATACATTTTTTAATACCCAGGCATCACTTGGAGTATTTCGGTAGTAACGTTCAAGTCTTACACTTTCTTTTTCCTCGCTGTCTTTATATAAACTCTCATTTAACTCTTTAACCTGAAAGGAATACCGATAAATAGTATCAAAAGGGATGTTGTAAATTACAGAGTCTACCTGATAAACGTTATAACGACCAACTTCAATCGGAAAATAATCGAAACCAAAATCGGGAGGCTGTTCAACTGTGGTTTTTTTACAAGCTATCCACGTTAAAGAAAAAAAGGCAATTAATATGTATGCATAATACTTCAAATACGCGCTTTTTTAATAAAACCACCTCCAACTAAATCATCACCTTCATAAAAAACTGCCGATTGTCCGGGTGCAATCCCGGTAACAGACTGATGAAAAACAACCTTTAACAAATCCCCATCCTCCTCAATATCAGCCATTGTACCCTTATCTTTGTATCGTATTTTAGTTAAAAACGATTTAGATTCTTTAAGATCGGCGTATTTTATAAGATTAAAACTACTAACCAGCATGGTTTGTTCATCCAACTCTTCTTTTTTTCCGAGCACCACCACATTAGATTCTGCAATTATTTCAGTAACAAACATAGGTTCTCCCATTGCAATTTCCAATCCTTTTCGTTGACCAATGGTATAAAAAGGGTATCCCTTATGCTTTCCCAGTACATCACCTTTTCGGTTAACAAATAAACCACCCTCCAGCGATTCCAGATTATCAACCTTTCGTTTTAAGAAACTTCGATAATCATTGTCGGGAACAAAACAAATATCATAGCTTTCACTTTTATTGGCCAATTCTAATAAACCCCTGTCTATAGCCATTTGTTTAATTTGAGGTTTCGTATAACCACCAAGTGGAAACATCGTACGCTTTAAGCTTTCCTGGGTTAAACCCCAAAGAACATATGATTGATCCTTATTAGTATCTAACCCTTTAGAAATAACATAACGACCATTTTCCAGACGGATATTAGCATAATGACCGGTAGCTATATATTCGCAACCCAACTGATTGGCACGTTTTAACAAGGCTTCCCATTTAATATGCGTATTACATAAAACGCAAGGATTAGGCGTACGGCCTGCCATGTATTCACTCACGAAATTATCAATTATAAACTCACCAAATTCCTCTCTGATGTCTAAAATTAAATGAGGAAATCCAGAATTTACGGCCAAACTTCGAGCATCATTAATGGAATCTAAGCTACAGCAACCTGTTTCTTTTTTACCACCGCCCGAACTGTCGTAATCCCAGGTTTTCATGGTAATACCGATAACTTCGTAACCCTGCTCATGCAAAAGCATTGCGGCTACCGAACTGTCAATTCCACCACTCATGGCAACCAATACTTTACCCTTACTCATTTTTAGGAAGATTTTATATGTAAAAATACGGATAATTATCTTATTAAACTCATTGTAAGACAGAGTAACCAAAGCCTTTTACCCTTTAATACCTTAGGCTTATTCTTAAAATTTTTAAACCAATTTAAAAAATAACCAATTGAAGTTACCCATATTATAGCCAGAATCATTAAACGTTAAACCAAACTATTTAGCGTAAAAAAATGTACTTTTGCCACAAATTTCATAAAAATGCTACAGGTTAATTTTATCAGAGAAAATAAAGAAGAAGTAATTGCCAGATTAAGCAAAAAGCACTTTAAGCAATTGGAAGTAATAGATCAGATTCTTGAAAAAGACAATTTGAGAAAATCCACTCAAAACGAGTTAGACAATATTCAGGCCGAATCAAATCAACTTGCCAAACAAATTGGCGATTTATTTAAACAAGGCAAACAGGCAGAAGCTAATGATTTAAAAGCCAAAACAGTTGTTCTTAAAGAAAATTCCAAAGAATTAAATGATAAACTATCACAAGTAGAGGATGACCTAACACACTTGCTCTATCTGGTACCGAATTTACCCAGCGAAAAAGTTCCGGCAGGTAAAACACCGGAAGATAATGAGGTGGTTTTACAGGAAGGAAGCATACCAGACTTAGGAGCAGACGCCCTCCCTCATTGGGAATTAGCTGCTAAGTATGATTTAATTGATTTTGAGTTAGGCGTTAAAATAGCAGGCGCAGGCTTTCCGGTATATAAAGGAAAAGGTGCCCGTCTACAAAGAGCCTTAATTAATTTCTTTTTAGATAAGGCAACAGATGCAGGTTACCGAGAAATGCAACCTCCAATTGTTGTAAATGAAGCATCGGGATATGGAACCGGGCAATTACCTGATAAAGAAGGCCAAATGTATCATGTACAAATTGATGATTTATACTTAATTCCTACCGCCGAAGTTCCTGTTACCAATTTTTATCGCGACTTAATTTTAAAAGAAGAAGAACTACCCATCAAAAATACCGCTTACACTCCTTGCTTTAGAAGAGAGGCGGGCTCTTACGGAAAAGATGTTCGCGGTTTAAATCGTTTACATCAGTTCGACAAAGTAGAAATTGTTCAAATTGTAAAACCTGAAACCTCCTACCAAGTTTTAGAAGGTATGCGCGAATATGTAGCCGGACTATTAAAACAATTGGAGTTACCTTATCGAATTTTACGATTATGCGGTGGCGACATGAGCTTTGCATCAGCGTTAACCTATGATATGGAGGTGTATTCCACAGCACAAAAACGTTGGTTAGAAGTGAGTTCGGTTTCTAATTTTGAGAGTTTTCAGGCCAATAGGATGAAATGCCGATACAGGAGTGGAAGTGATAAACCTCAACTGGTTCATACGTTAAATGGTTCTGCTTTAGCTCTTCCCCGTATTGTAGCTGCTATTTTAGAGAATAATCAAACACCACAAGGAATTAAAATTCCTAAAGTATTGGTACCTTATACAGGTTTCGAACACATAAATTAGTTTATAGTTTTCATCACCCCGTTATTGCGACCTCCGAGCCGCAATCTTTCTATGACTTAGATTCCGGCATGCGCCGGAAGGACGTGGGGAATGGTTTATAGTTTATAGTCTTCATCACACCGTCATTGCGGCCACCGAGCCGCAATCTTTCTATGACTTGGATTTCGGGTTGAGCCGGAAGGACGTGAAGGATGGTTTATAGTTTTTAGTTTTTAGTTTTTATCACACCGTCATTGCGGCCTCCGAGCCGCAATCTTTCAATGACTTGGATACCGGAATGCGCCGGAAAGATGTGGGGAATGGTTTATAGTTTATAGTTTTGAGTTTTTTGATAATAATTTTAAACTCATCTCGTACTTGGGGCTTCAGCCCCAAACCCCGATTTACTTTTTGCCTTGATGCAAAAAGTAAACAAAAAAATCAAGGCTTACTAAAAATGCCCTACTTTTTACGTATGCTTTTTTGCACGCGTTACTAGGGCTCTTAATCTTTTAATTTCAATTTACTCCGTAACCCTGCCGGGCCGCCTGTAACGCTTACCACGGCCCGCCCGAAAAAAGCACACTCAAAAGTTACGGGCATTTTTAGAAGGCCGCTCGGGAGTAAAAAGAAATTGTGGTTTAGATTTCGGCTTGTGACGAGAGAACGTGAAGGATGGTTTATAGTTTATAGTTTTGAGTTTTGAGTTTTCATCACTCCGTCATTGCGGCCTCCGAGCCGCAATCTTTTTGTGACTTGGATTTCGGGTTGAGCCGGAAAGATGTTAGGGATGGTTTTGAGTTTTTAGTTTTTTGATAATAATTTTAAACTCATTTCGTCCTTGGGGCTTCTGCCCCAATCCCCGATTTACTTTTTGCCTTGATGCAAAAAGTAAACAAAAAAATCAAGGCTTACTAAAAATGCCCTACTTTTTACGTATGCTTTTTTGCACGCGTTACTAGGGCTCTTAATCTTTTAATTTCAATTTACTCCGTAACCCTGCCGGGCCGCCTGTAACGCTTACCACGGCCCGCCCGAAAAAAGCACACTCAAAAGTTACGGGCATTTTTAGAAGGCCGCTCGGGAGTAAAAAAAATTGTGTTTTAGATTTCGGATTGAAACGAGAGAACGTGGAGGATGGTTTATAGTTTTTAGTTTTGAGTTTTGAGTTTGTAGTTTTTATCACTCCGTCATTGCGGCCTCCGAGCCGCAATCTTTTTAGGTTCTTTATTTAATTTGAGAACTTAATAGTATAGATCCCGGATCAAGCCCGAGATGACGAAGTGGGGTTAAATATAGTACATGTCTAATTGATCAACACACCCCGTCATTGCGGCCACCGAGCCGCAATCTTTCTATGACTTGGATTCCGAAATGCCCAGGGAGGAAGTAAGGGATGGTTTTGAATTAGACAAAGTTTAGAATTGAAATCAAAAAAACTTCATTAATACCTCCTAATTAAATAGCACCCCACTCATCAGACTTATTCAATTTATATGCTGAACTATTTAGAAAAATTATTTTTTTCTGCTGTAGAACTAATAGCCAATTCTTTTAATTGCTCATCGCTTATAATGCTTGGCGCGTCAATCATAACATCGCGACCACTGTTGTTTTTAGGGAAGGCAATAAAATCGCGTATGCTGTCAGCACCGCCAAATAAAGAACATAATCGATCAAAACCAAACGCTATACCACCGTGTGGTGGCGCACCAAATTCAAAAGCATTCATTAAAAATCCAAACTGTGCCTGCGCCTCTTCAGCCGAAAAGCCAAGCGTTTCGAACATCTTAGCCTGCAAATTACGATCGAAAATACGTATTGAACCTCCGCCCACTTCCACGCCATTTATAACCATATCGTATGCATTAGCTCTAACAGCTCCCGGATCGGTACTTAATAACTGAATGTCTTCCGGCTTTGGGGATGTAAAAGGGTGATGCTTGGCTACCCACCTTCCTCGCAATGATTCTAATAAATTTGTATCGTTTTCATTCCACTCCAACAAGGGAAAATCAATTACCCACAAGCATTTATATACTTCTTTATTTCTTAATCCCAAACGATTCCCCATTTCTAAACGTAATTCGCTTAAGGCCTTACGTGTTTTTTCAGCGTCTCCTGCCAATATTAACATCAAATCGCCCTCCTGAGCATCAAAAGCTTTTGCCCATTTAACTAATTCATCCGGATTATAGAATTTATCAACACTCGATTTTAAACCATCGGCACCATAACGGCAATACACCATGCCTGTAGCGCCAATTTGGGGACGTTTAACCCACTCTGTTAATTCATCTAACTGTTTGCGGGTATATCCCGATGCACCTTTAGCACAAATACCAACAACTAGTTCAGCATCATCAAACACCTTAAATCCTTTATTCTTTACAATAGAATTAAGCTCTACAAATTTCATCTCAAAGCGTAGGTCAGGCTTATCGTTTCCGTATAAACGCATTGCATCCGAATAAGTAATACGCTCCATAGCCGGTATATTAATTCCTTTCACTTTACTAAATAAATGACGAATTAACCCTTCAAAAGTTTGTATGATATCTTCTTGTTCCACAAAACTCATTTCACAATCGATTTGAGTAAATTCGGGTTGCCTGTCGGCCCTAAGATCTTCATCCCGAAAACATTTTACAATTTGATAATAACGATCAAAGCCAGCCACCATTAATAATTGCTTAAACGTTTGAGGGGATTGTGGCAAAGCATAAAACTCACCTTGATTCATTCGTGAAGGCACAACAAAATCACGTGCCCCCTCCGGTGTAGATTTTATTAACACGGGAGTTTCTACTTCAAGAAAATTTTGCTTATCTAAATAGTTTCGAGTTTCGATTGCAATTCGGTGACGGAGTTCAAGGTTTTTTCTTACTATATCTCTTCTCAGATCCAGGTAACGATACTTCATTCGTAATTCATCTCCACCATCTGTATTTTCCTCGATGGTAAATGGAGGTGTTTTAGCTGAATTTAAAACAGTTAATTCAGTAACAATTATTTCTATTTCACCGGTTGAAATTTTAATGTTTTTACTTTCACGCTCCTTAACAGAACCTTTAACCGAAATAACAAATTCACGACCTAATTTACGGGCCTCCAAACACAAGGCGGAATTAGTTTCCATATTAAAAGCTAGTTGGGTAATTCCATAACGATCGCGCAAATCCACAAAGGTCATTCCACCTAAATCGCGAGAACGTTGAACCCAACCACTTAAGGTAACAGACTGATTAATGTTTAATAAGTTTAACTCTCCGCATGAATGTGTTCTAAGCATAAATTTTTTCTTAAGGAATTATCTGATAATTTTGGCTTACAAAAGTAAAAAATAACCCCTTGTTATGGAAATAAACCCTTATAACGACGAATATTTTATGAATGAGGCGCTAAAAGAAGCGCAGAAAGCGTATGAGCAAGATGAGGTGCCGGTAGGGGCTGTTGTGGTTAGTAACAATAAAATTATTGCAAGAGCCCATAATTTAACCGAAAAGTTAAACGATGTTACTGCTCATGCCGAGATGCAGGCAATAACTGCTGCTGCTAATGCCATTGGCGGAAAATATTTAAACGATTGTACACTTTACGTTACGCTAGAACCTTGCCCTATGTGCGCAGGCGCCTTATACTGGGCCCAACTGGGAAAATTAGTATACGCAGCAAAGGACGAGAAAAGAGGTTATAAAACCTGTGGTACCCATCTATTACATCCTAAAACTTCCGTAGCAAGCGGTTTAAAAGAGGAGGAATCATCTGGAATGATTAAGCAGTTTTTTAAAAACAAAAGAGAATGAGATTTTTATGATTGATTAGTTTTTTAGTCTTCAGCTATCCGGCCTCCGAGCCGCAATCTTTCTGTGACTTAGATTCCAGATTGCGACAGAAAGACTTAGAGGGATGGTTTTGAGTTTATAGTTTTTATCACACCGTCATTGCGGCCTCCGAGCCTCAATCTTTCTATGACATAGATTCCGGCATGCGCCGGAAGGATGTGGGGGATGGGTTTTGTTTTCAAAAATGAAACTCATCGCGTCCTTGGGGCTTCAGCCCCAAACCCCGATTTACTTTTTGCCTTGATGCAAAAAGTAAACAAAAAAATCAAGGCTCACTAAAAATGACCTACTTTTTACGTGCGCTTTTTTGCACGCGTTACTAGGGCTCATTTGTTGTTCAACGCAATTCTTTCCTTAACCCTGCCGGGCCGCCTGTAACGCTTACCAGGGACCGCCCGAAAAAAGCACACTCAAAAGTTACGGGCATTTTTAGAGGGGCCGGTAGGGAGTAAAAAGATAGTATGGCTTAAAAACAACCAAATGTCTTAGCATAAACTGGAAAAGTTTAAACCTTTGAACTAAATAAAATTAGATAGGCTAATACAAAGGGTACGGACAACAACAGGCCATCAAAACGATCTAAAATTCCGCCGTGGCCGGGTAAGATGTTTCCGGAGTCTTTCACGTCTATACTCCGTTTAAAAAGAGATTCTACCAAGTCACCTAAAGAACCGGTAATTACAATAATGATGCTTATTATTATCCAATCGAGCAAATTAATCGATAAATAAAATCGGGAACAAAGGATAGCAACCCCAATAGAAAATAGAGCTCCGCCCATTGCCCCTTCCCAGGTTTTTTTAGGCGAAATTCGCTCAAATAATTTGTTTTTACCAAACCATCTGCCACTTAAGTATGCACCGGTATCATTTGCCCAAAGTATTAAAAAGTATCCGAGCAAAATTTCGCCTCTATATAAAAAACCGGTTTGTATATCAATCACTAAAAGACTTAAAAGAGAAAAAGGAAGGGCCACATAAATAAGGCCCAAAAATGTAAAGGCAATGTTTTTAAAAGGATCTTTTTGCTTACGGTATAGCTCTGCAAAAAAAGTTAATAAGGATGCAATTAAAAGTAATATTAAAAATTTAAAAGATATAGTTTGAGTGATTATTAAAAAGGTGACTAAAAAAAGAGAGCCTCCAATAATAGTCCCCAATATTCTGAAAGGTTTTACATCATCTTTAATGGTTAAGGTATAGAATTCCCAAACACCTAAAATAGTAATGATAAAAAATAAGCATGCATACGAATATTTGCTATATAAAATAGCAGATATAAGTATTAAAACAAAAAAGAAACCGGTTATGGCTCGTTGCAGAAAATTACTCACTATAAAAATTGATGTTGTTTTAAAATTCGAATTGATTCTTCTTCTTGTTCTTTTGGAACCTTAACCTCTATTAATCCAAATGTATTGTAGCTCGAATCGCGTTTATTAAGATCGCATACTATAATACCCTCGCCCTCTAATATTGCCGAAACAAGTTCGCTCTGATAAACTTGATTAGTTGTATATACCGTTACCCAAGACATTAATTGTCCAATAAAAATAAATAAACTTCTTTAGGTCCTTGGGCACCGATAACCGCAACCCCCTCAATATCGGCGGTTTTAGACGGACCTGCCACAAAGCAGTTAAATTTTGGAAATTGTTCGGTATATTTTAGCTTAAGCGCCTTAAGCGCATCACGAGTTTCTTCAACAATTTGAGACGTATAGGCGATTATAAGATGCACATCAGGATTTGCAATTTCCGCTGTATTTTGAAGCTGATGATTGGTTATTAAAATACTACCTGTACGGGCCACAATATTTTCGCAAGTAGTAAGCGCTACTGTTGAATAATTAAGTTGATTGGTCTGTTGATGAGTAGTTATATTATTTTGTTGAAGAAGAGATTGGATGTTGTCATCAGAACAGTATATACTTTTCCATTTATTTTCAGAAATCAAGAATAATAAATTTTCAATAAAGTCCTTGTTATCCTCACAAAAAACAAATTTACCTCCATTATCAGTAAAACGCTGAGCAAATTCAATTTCTGCAACATCACTAAAGGGAATAAAAACATTAGAATCGTAATCAACCCCTGTAAAAGGTTCCTTTGATTTTTCAACCAATGCTCTTCTTATTTTTTTTAGTACCCTCTCTTTTTTGGAAGCATCTTTAATCTTCATAACCTGCCTTAAAAAAAATGTTCGTAACCAAGTTAATCAATTACGAACATTATTAAAAATAATTTATTTTAATTCATTATGCTGTAGTTAGAGCTCCCGCATCATTAGATGGGTTGCTTTCGGCAGCAGGCTGAGGTGGTGATGGCAAATCTTCTTTCTTTTCATCAGAAACCTGTTCAGCCGGAGCTGATGAAGCTTCTGTTCCGTCGGCCAATTGATGATCTTTATTTTCGAAAGGACGTTTACCCAAAATTCTCTCTAAATCGTCCTGAAAAATCACTTCTTTTTTTAGCAATTCCTGAGCAATTGATTCCAAATGATCTTTCTTTTGAATTAAAAGGGCCTTAGTAGCATTATATAATTCTTCTATTAACTTACGCACTTCTTCATCAATAGCCTGAGCGGTATGATCTGAATATGGGCGCCCGGCAAACTCACTTCGCTGAGGATCGTAAAAAGAAACATTCCCTATTCGCTTGTTCATACCGTAAATACTAACCATACTGTATGCCATTTTAGTAATACGCTCTAAATCGCTTAATGCACCTGTAGAAATTCTACCGAATTGCAACTCCTCTGCTGCTCTTCCTCCCAGGGCCATTTTCATTCGGTCTTCCATTTGTTCTATAGTATACAAAAACTGCTCTTTGGGCAAATACTGTGCATAACCCAATGCCGCAATACCCCGTGGAACGATAGAAACCTTAACCAATGGATCGGCATGCTCAACAAACCAACCTACTACGGCATGGCCAGCCTCGTGGTAGGCCACTATTCGTTTTTCTTCTTTAGAGATAATTTTATTTTTCTTTTCCAAACCACCAATTACCCGATCTATAGCATCCTGAAAATCTTGTTCGGTAACCTCGGTTCGACTTCTACGCGCTGCAATAAGAGCGGCCTCGTTACAAACGTTTGCAATTTCTGCACCCGCAAAACCAGGAGTTTGCATTGCTAAACGCTTTGGATCAACAGCCGTTGATAATTTAAGTGGTTTTAAATGAACTTTAAAAATAGCCTCTCTACCCACAATATCCGGGATATCTACACTTATTTGACGATCGAAACGACCCGGACGCATTAATGCTGAGTCTAAAATATCCGGACGGTTTGTAGCGGCAAGTATAATTACACCTGAGTTAGTTCCAAAACCATCCATTTCTACCAATAACGAGTTTAGTGTATTTTCACGCTCATCGTTTCCGCCTGTAAAAGAAGACTTGCTTCTGGAGCGTCCAATAGCATCTATCTCATCAATAAAAATGATGCAAGGCGCTTTGGCTTTGGCCTGATTAAACAAATCGCGAACACGAGCGGCACCAACACCAACAAACATTTCAACAAAATCAGAACCCGACATTGAGAAAAAGGGCACTCCTGCCTCACCAGCAACTGCTTTAGCCAATAATGTTTTACCTGTTCCCGGAGGCCCAACCAACAAAGCACCCTTAGGAATTTTACCTCCCAAGTTGGTAAATTTTGCTGGATGTTTTAAAAATTCTACAATTTCATTTAATTCTTCTTTAGCCTCGTCTAAGCCCGCCACATTTTGAAATGTTACTTTAATTTTCTCGTCAACATCTATTAAGCTTGCCTTAGATTTTCCGATATTAAATATTTGATTTGGACCACCTGTTCCACCCGACATGCGTCGCATGATAAACATCCACAACACAATCATTAATACAATAGGGATTAACCAGCCCAGAATATCGCCTGTCCAGTTTTTACGTGTTTCGTATATAGGAGACAACTGATCTTTAGTAGGAAGATCTTTTTGAACATCCGCGATTTTTCGTTCAAAAGATTCGGGAGAACCGATGGTAATGTAATATTGAGGTGAATTTGAACCAGCCGATTTCTTGTTTACATCCTTATACAAATCTTTATTTAAACTGCTTTGTTTAATATGAATCTCCGCTATCTCTCGGTTAACAATCACAATACGCTCCACATCATTTTGGGAGAGCATATTATTAAAAAACTCTTGCTGATTTATTTCCTTTATGGAGTTATTCATGTTAAAAACCATGTTTACCAAAAAGATAATAACGATTACAGCGTACAGCCAATAAAAATTAAATGTGTTTTTGGGGAGCTGGGGTTTCTTTCCCAGTTTATCTTTTACCTTTTCCAAGGGTTTTTTATCTTTCTTTTCTTCGCTCATTTAAATAAAATTTCTAATAACACTTCAAATGTTTTGCCATTAAATATAACGGTTATTATGGCACAATTGTTTGGCAGATATTATTTTATGTGTGTAAATTCTGCATCGCCCCATAATTTCTCTAAATTATAAAACGATCTGCTGTCTTGCTGAAACACATGAACAACCACACTTACATAATCAATTAAAACCCATTCGGAATTTGTTTTACCCTCAATATGCCAGGGATCTTCGCCTAATTCTTTAAAAATAGTTTCATCTACAGACCTTGAAAGTGCTTCAACCTGAGTTCGGGAGTTACCTGTGGCCAACACAAAGAAATCTGCCACCGCATTTTTACTTTTACGCAAATCCATTACCAGAATATCTTCTCCCTTTTTTTCCTGCAGCCCCAATACGGCTGATTTTACGATCTTTTCGGACTCGGTTGTACTTGCTTTTTTTGTTTTACTTGTTTTCATTCAATTTATTGAACTGCAAAGTTAGTTTTTTCTAGTAATTTAGGCATTATTTGGCATTTTTTAGCATGCAACGAATACTGGCAGGAAGCTATATTTTACGATTTGAATCGCTTGAATCTACCAACGATTTTTGCAAAGAGCTTATTAAAGCAAAAGGTAATACTGCCATTTCGGCTGCCGTGGTGGCTGAAGAACAAACCAAGGGCCGCGGACAAAGAGGCAATAGCTGGCATGCCGAAAAAGGAAAAAATTTAACTTTTTCTTTTATCTGCGACAGTTCTTTTTTAAAACCAGACGAGCTCTTTTACTTAACTAAAGCTATTTCGGTAGCAATTGTTAAAGCCTTAAACCAAAAAAACATCTATTCGCAAATTAAATGGCCAAACGATATTTATGTAAAAACTAAAAAATTGGGCGGTATTTTAATTGAGTCTTCGTTTAATAACTCCAAACTTGCACACTCTATAATTGGAATTGGTTTAAATGTTAATGAATCCGATTTTCCAGAAGACCTGAATGCATGCAGTATATACAGTTTAACCGGCCAACTAAGCAATCGAGATTTTTTTTTAGAAGACCTATTAAATGAATTAGACCAGAGTTTATGGCAAATTAAACAAAATTTAAACGCCATGGACATAGAATATTTTAACTCTTTAATGGGTTTAAATGAACCTTTACTATTTGAGGATTCCCAAGGAGTTTTTACAGGAATTATACGAGATGTTTGTTCAACCGGACACCTTATGATTGAAGTTAATGACCAATTGAAAAAATTCGATTTTAAAGAAATAAAACTTCTTTTATAATGTTTGATCTGCTTTAAATCGTAAATTTGGAATGATGAAGTTTGGCAATCCATTTTTTCTTTTTGGTCTCTTTGCCCTTATCATTCCTATAATTGTTCATCTTTTTAATTTCAGAAGATTAAAAAAAGTCTATTTCTCTGATATTTCATTTTTAAAAGAGATAAAAGAACAAACACAGAGTAAAAATAAACTTAAACATTACCTCGTTTTATTAAGTCGTTTATTATTTATAACCGCATTAGTACTTGCTTTTGCTCAACCTTATATCCCTTTTTCAAATCAAATTAAAAATGGCAATAAACTGATAAGTGTTTTTATAGACAATTCGTTTAGCATGAATGCCAATGGCGCTCAAGGAAGATTATTGGATGTAGCCAAAAAAGCCGCCATAGAACTCGCTAAAGGGTACAAAGAAACTGATCGGTTTCAACTCTTAACCAACGATTTTGAAGGAAAACATCAGCGCTTTTATAGTCGTGATGAATTTATAAAATATACAGAAGAAATTAAGGAAAGTCCTGGAACACGAAAAATATCCGAAATACTATCCAGGCAACGAAATGCCTTTAATCAGACTGACCCATCAAACAATACATCAAAAACAAGTTATTTAATTAGCGATTTTCAGAAAACTATCTTAAAAAATGATCTAGTCTACAGCGATTCTTCTGTAACTAACTATTTTATTCCGCTCCAAACAAACGAAAGCAATAATGTATACATAGATACCGTATGGTTTGAACAAGCGATATTTAAAAAAGGTGAAAATAATCTATTATATGCTAAAATTATAAATACCAGCACAACAGCGATTGAAAACAAGCCTTTAAATTTATTTATAAATGAAAAATCTGCCGGAATGGCCACTTTAAATATAGAGCCACAGAATGAAGCAATAGTAACATTACCAATTAACATAAAAACACCAGGGCTCGTTAATGCCTATTTAAGCATAGATGACTACCCAATTAATTATGACGATAAATTTTATTTTTCGTTTATGGTTTACGAAAAACTAAATGTATTGCTGATAAACGGAAAAAAATCCACTCCCTATTTGCAAAGCCTTCTTAAGAATGACAACT
>Ga0315900_10000392_pt1 | contig 77919 bp, 79 predicted proteins | sample LakEriMetagenome_FD_203521 | JGI IMG/M metagenome (GOLD analysis project Ga0315900, IMG submission 203521) | Freshwater fungal communities from buoy surface, Lake Erie, Ohio, United States - Buoy 12 MA114 | ecosystem: Environmental > Aquatic > Freshwater > Lake > Lake biofilm | place: USA: Lake... | reverse complement strand
TTAGCTTTGCAAGGAGGTCGATGCAGGTTCGCAGCTCCGCGAAACCTGTGAATGTGCGCGATGTGTCCGTCATGAGGCCCAACGCCAGAGATCACCGGGCCGGCCCAAATGATATGGCCAAGCAGAAAAGATCATTGTGGCCGGCTCCGGTGCATCGACTTGTTGGGCCGCTGTCTTGTTGTCCAGCAAAATTCTTTGAATCGAGAATATAACCATTCAATAATTCGATCAGATTCATTGGTCACATCCGTGACGGATTCAGCAGTATGAGCAGGCCATTTACCATATATGTGACTTCTATCGGGGTATCTTACAAAAAACTTTGACGCACCAATGGTTCCTGAGTAAAGGGAATTGAAAGATGTAATATTAGCCTCATTCGCCTTAAGCAAATCACAGCCTATAAATCCGATAACCATTTTTCGTAATTCCACTAAATCATGTCCTGGCTTATGAATTAAAGATGACAATCTAATTTTATTAGATAAAACAACAACTGCCTTCATCCCTAATTCATAAGAGTGCCCAAGGCTGAATAAATGTGGAGGTTTAAAAAACATATATTCTGAAAGCAAAAGTGAAGATTCATAATAATCAACTGCGTAATCGAGTAGCATTTGAGATTCAAATCTATATGCCGGTAGACCATGTGCACTTAAGGCATTGTTCAGATCATCAAAATTTAAACCCGCGTCATTTATAGCCTTTCTAGTATAGGGTGTCTCTAATCCATCAACGATGATTTGTACATCGCCGTTTATTTCCTCTGCTTGTACTTTTACAACAGAGTCAGCAGAAGTTAGATTTATCATGGCATGTGCAATGAGGCCCAACGCTTTCTTGGCAGGTTCCGAGAACCACAGGGCCCAGACACATGCTTTCCGCGAACCATTGCTTGCAACTCCCCGGCGAGTCTCGAAAAGCACTGGGTGGTTTCAAGTCTCACGCCATGCTCTCCAGAGCCTATCCCTGGTTCTCGGCTCCGAGAACCACTTGTTCGTAACGCTACAGATCATGGTTCATCGGTGCCGCTTACAGCTACCCCTAGCAAGGCATCTCGCGATCCCACCCCCAGATGCTTTGCAATCCGCAGCAGCAGCCCCTCCCACCGATCCAGCCGGGCATGTACTGACTCCAGCCCGGGACTTGTTGATGTCGCAGGGGTTGGCGTTGGCGTGGCCCCTGGCATCAGCGGCGCGGACTCTGCCGTGCCCGGTCCACCTGCCGCCCGCAGCCGTGCGATCAACTCCGCCTTCTTCAGGGTGAACCCATCGAGCCCATCGGCTGGCTCCTGGGAGGGTTGCGGCTGCGTTCCTAGGGCACCCCGTAGGGCCTCCGGCCGAGCCGACAGCTCCTCGAAGCGCTGGTTGCCCTGGCGCCACCCCAGGCAGGGGTGTGGGCTCGGCGTCGGTGCGAGCCAGCACCGCGAAGTCATCGAGGTCCAGCAGGAGGGGCGCCACGGCTGGCGTATCGCCACAGGCGGCCAGCTCCTGCAGCAACCGGTGCAGCGAATGGCTCCGCGGCGGCTCCTGGCCGTGCAGCACCAGCAGCGCCTTGATCAGTTTCTCCACCGTCTGCTGCGCCAGAAAACCCCAGTCTTCAGCCGGCGACATGCAGCTCCCTCCCCTCCCGCAGGGCCCGCGCCACCACATGCCAGCGGGAGCCCGCGAGGCGCTCGGCGTCCGCCGCTCCCACCACCACCAGATCCACGGCCACCCTCAACGGCCGCGGCCGCAGGGCAGCACGCATCGACCTTGTCGCCTGCTGCCGTTCCTGTGGTGTGAGCGTGGCCTGGGGCATCACCACCAGCACATCAAAGTCGGAATCGGGCCTGGCATCCCCCCGCGCCCGGGAGCCAAACAGCAGCAGTCGCTTCGTGCGGGGCTCCACCGCCGCCAGGGCTGCTGTTACCGCTTCGAGCTCGGCGTCGATCGCGGGGGCAGGGCTTGCCATGGCTTCAGGGTAGGCCGGGGATCTGAGCCTCAGAGCACATAGGGATGCAGCACACCACCCAGCGTCAGCGGAAAATCGCGGCTGTTGCGGGTGGCCAGGGTGAGCTGCGCGCAGCGGGCCGTGGCCAGGATGATGGCGTCCGGCACCTTCAGGCCATGCTGCTGGCGCAGCCGCACCGTTTCGCTGGCGATGGCGTCATCCAGCGGCAGCCGCGGAAAGCTCTCCAGCCAGCTCTGCACCGCCTCGCTTTCGCCGTCGCGGCAGCCCACCAGCACCTCGATCCAGGTGATCACGCTGATGCGCGGGCTCGGCTGCTGCTCCAGCCAGGCCAGCGCCGCCGCCTCGCCCCGCAGCACATCGATCAGGATGTGGGTGTCGAGCAGCAGCATCAGCGCTCGCTCCACTCGGCCCGCAGCGCCTGCTGCAGCGCCACGCTGTCTTCAGGGCGGTCGCGCCAGAGGCCAAACACGGCGCTGTGGCCGGGTTGCTGCTGCGCCAGCCACAGCCGCAGCGCCTGACGCATCGCCTCCGCCCGCGACAACCCCCGCTGCCTGCACAGCGCATCGAGCTGGGCACGCTCCGGATCGGGCAGGTCCACGATCGTGCGCATGGTGATGCCGTCATCAGATGCCGTTATCGTATCGCTGCTTCTGGTCCGGCACCGGCTGGTGGGAGGGCCCGCAGGTGGTTTCACGCCGCGGCACCGAAACCGCCGTGCTGGTGCCGATTGATCAGTGGCGTCGCCTGCAGGCCGCCGCCCGGCCCAGCCTCAAAGAGCTGTTGCTGTCCTCGGAGGCACGCACGGAGTGCCTGGTGCCACCCCGAGGTGACGCCCGCCGCCGGCCCGTCGTTGAGCTGTAGGCCATGGCCTTCCTGCTCGACACCAACGTGGTGTCTGAACTGCGCAGACCGCGCCCCCATGGCGCCGTTCTCGCCTGGCTCCAGAGCATCGAAACCTGGCTGGATCAGGTGAACGCCACCTTCAACATCCTCAGCCTCGATGGCCCGGCTTTTCGCTGCTGGGCTCAGCTGATGCATCGCCAGTCCGACACCCTCGATGAAGACGCGATGATCGCCGCCATCGCCAAGGTGCACCAGCTCACGGTGGTCACCCGCAACGTGGCTGACTTCAGCGGTTTTGGGGTGCCGCTGTTCGATCCGTTCACTGGCGAGGGGTGCTGAGCTGACATGCCCAGGGAGCCACGCGCCAGTTCCGATGCCCAGCTTGTGGCCGAGGCTTGTGGGCGTGCAGCCCTGGTGTTGGGGCTCAACAAGGAAGGTGAACTGGCGCTGCTCTTGCTGCGGGTTTACAGGAGCCTCCACGCCCACTGCGGCAAGGGCTGTCCGGCGTTGCCAACGTCCTCGTGGCCCTACACAGCTGAGGACGGGCGTTGTTGATCAATCGGGTGAACAGATGGGGTGATGTTTGGCTTCATAGTCATCAATCAAAACAGTCAACACTTCAAGCCGGTCCCTTTCCGGGCTGCCTGCTGTTGCATCCAGGCACCGGTCGATCTCCTGAAGGGCAAGCTCGTAATCGGCTTCGTTGCGTATGGGCTTGATCGGTTGCATGTTGGGGAGTGCTACTTCGCCTTTGGGGAACTGCAAATTGCCGTTTTAACCAGCGCCTGTTATGTCTTGATTGGCCGAGGGAGTTCTGCGATGCGTGGAATGCATCAATCAGAGCCCTTGGCAGCACAGTGATCTAAACTAGCGTGAGGCTACTGATCAGCACCGCACCTTGCTCCCCTCCGTTGTCGCCAGCGAACTGGAGCAGGTGGCGGCCGATGCCATCCGCACCGCCTTTCACCCCACCACGCCGGGCTTTGCCGGGCTGATCGACCGCTTCCTGGCGGATCGCGAACAGCTGCTCAAGGGGCCCTACGTCTCTGTTTCACTGCCCTTTCAGCAGGGAAGCGGCCGCGACTGGTTCCCGCAGATCCCCCTCCCCTTCCCGCCTTACCGGCACCAGGAGCAGGCCTTTCAGCGGCTGTCTCCTGGCAGCCCACAGAACACCCTGGTGGCCACGGGAACCGGCTCCGGCAAAACCGAGGCCTTCCTGCTGCCCCTGCTGGATCACTGCCGTGAGCAGCGAGCCCAGGGGCAGCGGGGCATCAAGGCCATCCTGATCTATCCGATGAATGCCCTGGCCACCGACCAGGCGCGCCGGATCGCCGATCTGATCCACACCACCCCTGCCCTCGCGGGGCTGCGCGCCGGTCTCTACATCGGTGCCTCCGATGACGCACCCACGGCGGCGATGAGCGCCACCAGCGTGATCACCGATAAGGAGGCCCTGCACAAGGCCCCGCCCGACATCCTGCTCACCAACTACAAGCAGCTCGACTACCTGCTGCTCCAGCCCCACGTGCAGAGCCTGTGGGAGCACAACGGCCGCCTCCCTGATGGCAGCAGCACCCTCCGCTATCTGGTGGTGGATGAGTTCCACACCTTCGATGGTGCCCAGGGCACCGATCTGGCCTGCCTGATCCGCCGCCTGCGCGATCGCCTGCGGTGCCCCGGCCAGGAGCTGGTGTGCGTGGGCACCTCCGCCACCCTGGGCGGCCCCGAATCGCGCGAGGCGATGCGCAGCTACGCCGAGCAGATCTTCGCCAGCCGCTTCGAGCCCGCTGCCCTGATCGAGGAAGAACGGCTCAGCCCCGAGGAGTTCTTCACTGGCCACACCGCCTACGGCCAGGAAGGGTTGCGCGTGCTGCCCCTGCCGGGTCTGGATGCCGTCGAGCATCTGGATCCCGAACACGCCGAAACCGCCCAGGCCTACCTCCGCACCCAGGCCGCGCTCTGGCTGGCTGAGGCCCTGCCGCCGCCACCGGAGGGCAATGTTCAGGGCGACGGCTGGCGACTGGCCCTGGGCAACCAGCTCGGCACCCTGCCAGCCGTGCACAACCTGGTGCGTCAGGCGGCGGGCACCTGTTCGATCGAGGAGCTGCTGGAGCGCTTCTCCCGCCAGCTTGGCCTCGGCGATCGCTACCCGCGTCGTTACCGCGTGCTGCTGCTCGAGAGCCTGTTGGCCCTGGTTGCCCACGCCCGCCGCAGCACCACCAAACTCGATGGCACGCCGGTGGTGGTGCCCTGGCTCAACCTGCGCGTGCAGCTGTGGTTGCGGGAGCTCAAGCGCATGGTGGCCTCGGTGGAGGCCCAGCCCCAGCTGCGCCATTCCGATGATCTGGCCGGCAGCGACAGCAGTGCGCACCTGCCGGTGGTGCATTGCCGCGACTGCGGCGCCACCGCATGGACCTCCACCGTGCTCCATTCCGGCAGCAACCGGCTGGATCGGGCGAGCAACCTGCAGAGCTTCTACAAGGCCTTCTTCTCCGGAGCGCCGGAGCTCCGCTATCTGTTTCCTCAGGGCAAGCCAGCCGAGGCCGATCGCGGCAGCCACCAGCTCTGCGCCACCTGCCTGTCGTTCCATCCCGCCAAGGATCTGTCAGACGCCATGCCACTTGGCGCGGCGCCTGTCTGTCCCACCTGCCAGAGCCGTGAGCTGCTGCCAGTCGACATCCCCGACTGCTCTTCTGTGGACGAACACAACCATCCGCGCGTCAGCCGCGACTGCCCTTACTGCAATGCCCAGCAGGGACTGCTGCTGATCGGTTCATCGGCCGCCAACCTCTCCAGCACCTGGAGCGCCTCTCTGTTCTCCTCGGCCTTCAACGGCGACAAGAAGCTGCTCGCCTTCTCCGATTCGGTGCAGGACGCGGCCCACCGCGCCGGCTTCATCGCGGCCCGCGCCTATCGCACCTGCTTCCGCACCGCCCTCACCACCACCGTGGCCCAGGCCGGCGCCCCGCTGCCGCTCGATCAGCTGCAGGAGCGCTTCCTCCAGGACTGGCAGCAGCGCTTCGCCAACCCCGTGGACTTCGCTGCCACCTTCCTCCCCCACGACCTGGAGTGGCTGAGGGAGTGGGAGGCCCTGCAGCAGCAGCTCACCCCCAGCCTGAACGCCAACGGCACCCTGATGCGCTTCCTGGCTGATCGGCTGCGCTGGGAGGTGGCCAGCGAGTTCGGCTTTCGCTCTCGGCTGGGTTCATCGGTGGAGCAGGCCGGAGCGTTGGCGGCTGCCGTGGATCCCGCGGCGGTGTCCACGCTGCTGCCGGCATTGCAATCCCGCCTGCAGAACGAGATCGAGGCCCTGCGCGGTCTGCGCCTCAATGCCCTGCAGCAGCTGGTGGTGGGCCTGCTGCAGCACCTGCGCCAGCGCGGCGGTCTGGTCCTGAGCGAGCTGGTGGGGCGTGAGGGCAAGACCAGCGAGTATCTCGAGAGCGGCGGCGAGAACACCTATCCCTTCAACCAGATTCCCTACCTCACGGGTTTCGGCAGGAATTCCACCCGGCCGATCTTTCTCACCAGCTTCCGCGGCAAGGGGCGCTTCGAGCAGCTGGTGCGCGATTCCGGCCCGCCCACCTGGGCCCAGCACTGGCTGCTGCGCACCCTCACCCCGGTCGCAACCCTCGATGCCGAGCAGCAGAAGGAGGCTCTCAATGCTGTCGTCGACGCGTGTTGCCAGGCCGGCCTGCTGATGCCGTTCAGCGGCGGGCGCGGTGAGCGCATCTGGGGCATCCCCCCCGCCGCCATCCGCGTGAGCCCATCGGCCCATCCGGTGAGCTGCGAGGCCTGCAGCGATAGGCACAGCGTTCCCACCGAGCAGCTCAGCCTCTGGGATGGCATGCCCTGCCAGGTGCGCCACTGCACTGGTAGCTATCGCCCTGATCCCAGTGGCGGTCTGCCCCTCTATCGGCGGCTGTATCAGCGCGGCGCTGTGCATCGCATCGTGGCGCGCGAGCACACCGGCCTGCTGGAACGCCCGGATCGCGAGCGACTGGAAACCCAGTTCATCCGCGGCGAGTACCGCAGCGATCCCAATCTGCTCTCGGCCACCTCCACCCTGGAGATGGGCATCAACATCGGCGATCTCTCCTCGGTGTTGCTGGCCTCCGTACCGCCGGAGCCGGCCAACTATCTGCAGCGCATCGGCCGCGCCGGTCGCCGCGACGGCAATGCCATCGTCGGCACGCTGGTCAACGGCACTGCCCACGATCTCTACTTCTTCTCCGACCCGCGCGAGATGCTGCAGGGGCAGGTGAATCCCCCCGGCTGCTACCTCGATGCAGCCGCCATCCTGCGCCGCCAGCTGCTCGCTTACAGCCTCGATCGCTGGGTGGCCACCGGCCTGGATCCCCTGGCGATGCCGCGCAAGCTCAAGTCGGTGCTCGATGGGGTGGAGCAGGCTGCCGCCGGCCAGCAGACGGATGTCTTCCCCTCCACCTGGCTGGGCTGGGTGCAGGCCCGTCAGAGTGAGCTTCTGGAGCGCTTCTGCGCCCTGTTCGGCGAGGAACTGCAAGCCTCGAGTCGCTCTGACCTGCGCCAGTTCCTGCTCACCCCACAGGATGCGGGTGGCGATGAGGTCATGACGGCTCCGTTTGCAGAAGAGCTGCTCGCGCGTCTACGCGATTTGGTGGCGGAGCGAAAGCGCCTGCGCGCCCTCGCCACCCAGCTGCGCAGCCGCTTCAACAAGCTGGGCGAGCGTCCCGATGAGGGCCTGACGCCCGAGGAGCGGGAGGCCAAGGACGCGATCTATCGCGAGATGCGCGCCTACAACCAGCTGCGCAAGGACCTCGACGGCCGGCCGCTGTTGGCGATGCTCACCGATGAAGGCTTCCTGCCGAACTACGCCTTCCCGGAAGCGGGCGTCACCCTCAAATCCGTGCTCTGGCGCACATTGCCCGAGCGCACCAGTGACGGCCGCCGCAGTGAAGAGCTGCCGCCTCTCTCCTACGAGCGCCCCGCCAATGTGGCCATCCGCGAGCTGGTGCCCGATGGCCAGTTCTATGCCCAGGGCCGCCGCGTCAAGGTCGACCAGGTCGATCCCAACCTCAACAAGCCGGAGCGCTGGCGCTTCTGCCCCTCCTGCTCCCACGCCAGCCGCGAGACGGACGATGACTTCAGCCGCAGGGAATGCCCCCGCTGCGGCAGCAGCGGCTACGCCGATCAGGGACAGGTGAAGGAGATGGCCCGCCTGCGCCAGGTGCAGGCCACCACGGAAGACGCCCGCAGCCGCTTCGGCGATGACAGCGACGAGCGCAATCCGCAGTTCTTCCACCGTGAGCTGCTGATCCTGCCCGACCACAGCCGCCGTGAGATCTCGCTGGCGATCGCCGATGAGGAGTTTCCCTTCGGCGCCGAATACCTGGCCAGCACCACCTTCCGCGAGATCAACTTCGGTGAGCAGGCGGCCGTGGGCGCCACCCATGCCATCGCCGGCAAATCGCTCAAGGTGAAAGGCTTTGAGCTGTGCCGCCACTGCGGCAAGGTGCAGCGCGGGCCCGCCAAGGCCAGCAACCACACCTGGGGCTGCAAATACCGCGACAAGCCCGATGACGCCCAGCTGCGCCAGCTCCTGTTCCTGTACCGGGAGTTCAGCTCCGAGGCGCTGCGCTTCCTGCTGCCCGGCGCCAGCTTCTGGGATGAGGCGGGCCAGCCCTCCTTCGTGGGTGCCCTGCACCTGGGGTTGCGGCAGCGCTTCGGGGGCAAGGTGGATCACCTCCAGTCCGCCCTCGGGGAAGAACCCCAGCCCGGTAGTCAGCAGCACAAGACCTTTCTCTACCTCTTCGATTCGGTGCCCGGCGGCACCGGCTACGTGCGTCAGCTGATTGAGGCAGGCGGCAAGGATCTGCGGGTGGTCTTCGAGCAATCCCTCCAGAGCCTGCAGGCCTGCGCCTGCAGCGATGGCTGCTACCGCTGCATCTTCATGTACCGGCAACGCTTTGATCGCCAGCGCACCAGCAAGCGCCGTGCCATTGAGCAGCTGCAGACGATCCTCAAGCGTTGGGACGAGCTGCAGCCTTCGGAGCGCAGCCTCTCGGAGGTGGTGATCAACACCCGCGCCGAAAGCGAGCTGGAGCTGCGCTTCATCGAGAAGCTGCGAGAGGGCAAGGGCAAACCCCCAGGCGTCACCGTCACCCTGCGCGACGACTTCATCAAGGGCAACAAGGGCTACCTGCTCACCCTCAGCAGCCCCGGCCTGGGCGGCAGCCCCCAGCTGGTGAGCTGGAAGGTGGAGCTGCAGGTGCCCCTCGGGGAGATCGAGGGTGTGCGCAGCTTCTCCCGCGCCGACTTCCTGCTCACCCCCACCGCCGGCGGCAAGCCCATTGCCGTCTACACCGATGGCTGGGAGTTCCATCGCAGCCGCCTCGCCACCGATGCCGAACAGCGCATGGCCCTGCAGCGCAGCGGCCGCTACCTGTTCTGGAGCCTCAGCTGGGAGGACGTGGTGGAGGCCCTGCCGACCGCCCGGACACCTCTCGATCCCAATGGGCTGGCCGTCGGGGTGATGCCAGCCTTCGCCACCAAGCCGGAAACGTTCCTGGCTCGCTGGTGGCCCCAGGCCTGGCTCGAGAGCCTCCCCGCACTGCCGCTGCTGCTGCCACGCCAGGCCCAGCTGGCAAGCAGCCTGGAGCTGCTGATGGCTTACCTGGCCAACCCATCCGAGGCCCTCTGGCAGGGGATGGCCCAGCAGTTCTGCCTGGCTCAGGCCTCCCCTTTGGCCATCGAGTCCCCTCAGCTCACATCAGCGGCTGATCTCCTCCAGCTCGGGAGCCATGTGCAGGAATGGCAGGGCTCTGGACCATCGCGGCGGGTGGGTCAGCACCTCACCCCCGCGCCTGGCCTGCAGATCCTCAACCTCGTCGACATGGGCCTGCATGAGCGGCGCCATCCCTGCGCCAGCTTCCGGGCTCTCCATTTCGAGACGGATTCAGCCGCTTCGGAGCGACAGCAGCAGGCGACCTGGCGGGAGTGGCTGCGCCAGGGCAACCTGTTCCAATTCCTGCCCCACCTGCTGCTCTCCACCCCGGGCTGGGGCGGTGGCGAGGAGCCGGCTGTGGTGGACCCACCCCAGGTGTGGGTGGCGGCCAATCCGGCCCCAGCCGCCGCGGGTGGCCCGGGCGCGCAGGAGACCGCAGCGGCAGAGCGAGAGCGGGCCTGGCAGGAGCTCGGCCGGTTCGCCCTGCCGGAGGTGATGCCCTTGCTGGGGGCTCTGGAAGCAACCTGGCAGGACAGCGATCTGCCCCTGCCGGAGCAGGCCTTTGAGCTGGAGGGCCCCCGCAGCGACGTGCTCGCCCAGGCGGAGCTGGCCTGGCCCGAGCCGCAACTGGCGGTGGTGAGCGATCCGGTGGATGCGGAAGCCTTCACGGTCGCGGGTTGGCGCTGCTGGACGTTGGAGGATCCTCCCGGGCAGATCGCCGCCTCTGTGCGCGAGGCGCTCCTGTCGCCCTGAGCCAGACCCCAACCCACTCAGCCACCGCCTGACCCGCCAGCCATCACCGCCACAGCCCTGCACCTGAGATGAGCGAGCCCCGCCTCACCGTTGCCCTCTCCAACGACTTCTTCAAGGCGTTCGGCCGGCTGCCGGAGAAGGCGCGCGGCAAGGTGGCCACCTTCATTTCCAAGCTCCGCGCCAACCCCCGCAGTCCGGGGCTGAATTACGAGCGCATCGAGGGCGGCAAGGACCCCTTCATCCGCTCGATCCGGGTGGATCAGGACATCCGCTGCATCGTGCGCGCCCCGATGAGGGCGACACCTATGTGCTGCTCTGGATCGACAAGCACGACGAGGCCTACCAGTGGGCACGGCGCCGCACCTGCCATGTGAACCGCGTCTCCGGTGCCCTGCAGGTGGTGGATGTGGAGGCCGCGGAACTTGCTGTGGGTGACGCCATTGCCGCCGCTGTCAGCGAGGCGCTGGCGAACCAGACCCCGGCAGCTCAGGCCACTCCGGAAACCAGTCCTGCGGCAACGGCTCAGCCCGAATCGCCATCCCTTTTCTCCCATTGCAGCGATGACCAGTTGATGCTGCTCGGCGTCCCCGAGGCCCTGTTGCCTGCCGTACGCGCCGTCACCAGCGAGGAGGCCCTGAGCCGTCTGATCGAGTGGGTGCCGCAGGACTGCGTTGATGGCCTGATCCTGCTGGCGGATGGCAGGCCGATCGAAGCGGTGATCGAGGAGCTGGAGCGTCAGCGGCCCTCCGCCATTGACCCCACCGATGTGGCGGCGGCCCTGGAAACGCCGGAGAGCAAGGCCGAGTTCCTGGTCATCACCGACGACGATGTTCTCGAGGCGATGCTCTCGGCACCGCTGGAGCGCTGGCGCGTGTTTCTCCACCCCAGCCAGCGCCGGCTGGTGGAGCGCCAATGGAGCGGTGCGGTACGCGTGCTCGGCGGCGCCGGCACCGGCAAAACCGTGGTGGCCATGCACCGCGCCCGCTGGCTGGCGAACGAGCTGATCAACACCAGCTCCGCCGGCAGGGTGTTGTTCACCACCTTCACCCGCAACCTCGCCACCGACATCCGTGCCAACCTCACCAAGATCTGCAGCCCGGAGGAACTGCAGCGGATCGAGGTGATTCACCTCGATGGCTGGGTGATGAATTTCCTCAAAGGTCAGGGCCTGCAGGTGCGCGTGTTCAACGAGGAGGCGCGAGACAGCTGCTGGAGCCTGGCCATGGATCTGGCCGACACCTCGCTGGGTCTCGATGAGCGCTTCTACCGCGAGGAGTGGAAAGACGTGGTGCTCGCCCAGGGCTGCCGCAGCCGCGATGAGTATCTGATGGCCCGCCGCGTCGGTCGCGGCACCCGCCTCAGCCGCCCGCAGCGCGCCCAGATCTGGCCGGTGTTTGATGCGGTGCGGGCCGAATTCCGCCAACGCGGTCTGTGGGAGCCGGAGGAGGCCAAGCAGATCGCTGCCGACCTGATCCACAAGGGCGATCGTCTGCCCCTTTATGCCGCCGTGGTGGTGGATGAAGCCCAGGATCTCGACGTGGCCTCCTTCTCGTTGTTGCGGGCCCTGGTGGGCGAGCCCCGCGCGAATGACCTATTCATCGTCGGCGATCCCCACCAGCGCATCTACGGCAAGCCCGTGGTGCTCAGCCGCTGCGGCATCGACATCCGCGGGCGCTCCCGCAAGCTGCGCATCAACTACCGCACCACCGAGGAAACCCGTGCCTGGGCCACCGCCGTGCTTCACGGCCTCGACTTCGACGACCTCGACGGCGGCAGTGATCCCGCCAGCGACACTCGGTCTCTCCTCCACGGCGATGATCCCCTGGTGCAGGGCTTTGAGGATCCCGCCGATGAACAGAAGTTCCTGGTGAGCATGCTGCGGCAGCTGCGCGACGAGCAGCAGTCGCTGGCGTCCACCTGCGTGGCCGCACGCACCAACAAGGCCGTCGAGAAACTTGAGGCACTGCTCAAGGGCGAGGGCTTCTCCACCCGCGTGATCAACGCTGAGGAATCCGACGATCCCAGCGATCCAGCCCTGCGGCTTGCCACCATGCACCGCGTCAAAGGGCTGGAGTTCGATCAGGTCTTCCTGCCAGCACTGGATGCCTCCCAGATGCCCCTGCAGGTGGAGCTCAACAAACGGCCCGATGCCCTCTCCCGCGAGCTGTTCGAACAGCAGGAGCGCTCGCTGCTTCATGTGGCCGCCACACGGGCCAAGAAGCGAGTGGTGGTGAGCTACAGCGGCAAGGCGTCACCCTTCATCGGCCAGAGCTGACCGCCATGCCCCAGGCCAGGGCCTCCGCTGTGCCCTTCAACGGCGGTGATGCCGCCGATTCGGCCCGCACCATCGCCCTGCAGATGCTTGAAGAGCGTGGACGAGGCGCCGTCCTGGTGGGTGTCGCCCGGGTGGACGCAGCCCTGGAGCGATTGCTGCAGTCTGTCCTTCTGCCGACCCGGGGCTCTACCGACACTTTCTTTCAACCTGATCGGCCGCTGGGATCCTTCGGGGCGCGCATCACCCTCGCGGCTCGCCTGGGTCTGATCGATCCGCACCTGGAGCAGGCCTTGCAGACCCTGCGGCGGGTGCGCAACGCCTTTGCCCACTCCACCACCACCGCCACCCTCGCCGATCCCAGCCATGCCGACAGGCTCGCGCAGGCGTATGCGGCGGCCCGATCCAATTCCCTCTGGCTGCCGCTGGAGCGGATCCTGCAGGAGAAGGTGGGGGGTGATGGCTCCCCACTGGATCCAGCCCTGAGGGATTACATCCTGCTGATCACGATCCTGGTGGCCTTCCTTGAGGCTGCCGCACAGCAGCTGTCGCCGCAGCCCCCGGCCGTGGTGATGGGGTTTGGGGGGATTCAACCTCCAGTTTCAGGCGTGGAAAACCCCGGCTGAGCCACTCCATTCGACGCTTCCACTGCATTGGCTGCCGGTCGATGCAGATCGGCTTGACGCATCAGGACAGGCGCTGCGGCAAGAGGTGGCAGCGACCTCCTCTCAGATGAACCCCCTGCTGCGGCTGCTCGGAGCGGCCGCCTCCCACGGCCTGCTCACCGGCCAGATCGTCTTTTCTGCGGCGTTCGTCGGTGCCTGCGAGCTGCCGAACTGGATTCATGCGCCCCGCCAGGTGAATGCCTGCCGGTCGCGCAGCCCGGCTCTCGCCCTGTTCTTCCCCTCCGGCATGCAGACCGCAGTGGCGAGCAACCAGCCGGCTCTGGCCCCCGGCCGCCGGGGGGTGTTCCGATGAGCCGAACAATCCCTGCCGGCGTCGCTGTCGCTCTCCCGCTTGTGAAGGAGTTCGAGGGCTGCCGGCTCACGGCCTACCCCGATCCCGAGAGCGGCGGCGAGCCCTGGACGATCGGCTGGGGCACCACCACCTACTACGACGGCACTTCGGTGAAGGCCGGCGACACGATCAGTCAGGAGCTGGCGGATGCCCTGCTGGAGGGGCGTCTTGAACGGGACTGGCGCCTGCTGGTCAAGCTGGTGCCCGGCTGGCGCCAGTTCAACGTCAACCAGCAGGCAGCGCTGCTCTCGTTCACCTACAACTGCGGCCCCGCCTGGTTCGGCGGCGAAGGCTTCTCGACGCTTACCAACCGCCTGTGCCACGGCGAGCTGGAGAAGGTGCCGGCCACGTTGATGTGACGGCGAGAAGTTGTTCTGTTGCCGCTCGACCGTAAGGGCATCAGCTCCGGGGCCTGGAGCGGCAGGCCCCCTCACCGGCCCGGCGGCCCCCAGCTGCCTGCGTTCTGCCGCAGCCGCAGGCCCACCGTCATGGTCACGGCCTCCAGCCTGTCTTGCCTTCGCGGGCTGGTGCTGCTGGGGCTGGCATTTCAGCTCAGCACCCTGCTGCTTGCGCTCGCCGGGCCGGTGCCGACGCGGCCAGTCACCAGCCCCAACACCGTCTTCCGCTCCGATGCCGGCAGTGATGCCGCTGAGCTCACACCCGTCACACCGCTTTCAGAGCGATGAACACCACGACGACGACGTCCCATTCCGCTGCATCTGTCGCCTCAATGAATCACCCTGCCCTGATCTCCCGCTCCTGGAACGGCACGCCGATCTCTCGGCGCACCACCGATGGCTACGTCCGAAATTCGGATGTTTGACCTGATCGAGTCCCGCCAGGGCCAGGGCGGCGGCACCTGGGTCCACCCCCGGGTCGCGGTCGACCTGGCCCGCTGGATCAGCGCGCCGTTCGCTGTGTGGATGGACGGCTGGTTCCTGGAGAGCCTCCAGCAGACGCAGCCGGCACCGGTGGAGACCACGGCTGTGCCCAGGCTGCGCGAAGCCGAGGTGATCACCCTGGTGGAACGAAGCATCGTCGTGTTCGAGCGGCTCGGCGGCCTGGATGAACGCGACCAGCTCCTGTTCAAAGACATCGTGCGCAGCAACATGCTCACGGCCAGCGCTGGGTCGCTGCCCGCTGCCCCGACTGACGAGGAGCTCACCTTGGGGGATGCCTGGCTGGAAGTGTTCCAGCAGGTGCTGCCACGCAGCCAGTTCTGCGCAGCCGGCAAGCTCGTGGCCAGGGCCTACCGCGAGGAGTTCGGCGAAGAACCCCCTCGCCGCCAACAGTTTGTGGATGGGGCCCCGCGCCAGGTCAAGAGCTATCGCCGCTCCTGGTTGATCGAGACCCTCCGGCGCTTCCGCGCTCAGCTGGCAGGAGGCTGCTGGACACGCCGACAACGTCATCCCGCCAGCGGGTCTGGGTCACGACGGCAGAAGCGTGCACTGCCCTGGGGATGAGCCGCGAAACCCTCCGCCAGCTGCGGCTGCGGGGCGTGCTCCCCCCCGGCAAGCACTAGCGCCGCTGGGGCTGCACCCAGGGTCGGGGCCCTCTGCAGAGGCACCTGGAGAATGTGGAGGCCACCATCACCGGCTGGAGCCGGCGGCACTTGTAGATGTCAATGGCCGCAATGGATATGTAGCTCACCTGAGCAGGCCTGGGCCTCTGCAGGCAGCGCCCGCACTGCCTCGACGCCCCTGCGAATGCTGCAGTTTCTGCGATTATTTCGATTATGGTTCGAGTGGCCTCCTGTTCCTCCCGCCCATGGCCGTCGCTCTCCCAAGCTCCATTGAGCCTGTGATCCCCACGGCTGAGGCGGCTGCGGCCGCAGGAGCGAGCTTGCGCGATCTCGCCTGCTTCCGTGCCAGCCACGGCCTGCGCCAGGCCAGCCTGTCCCTCGATCTGGAGGACGGCCAGCACGCATCCGTTCCCATCCCAGCCGCGGTGTTGGAGTTGCTGCAGGGAATCCTGGTGCAGATGGCCCAGGGCAATGCCTTCACGCTGGTGCCGGTGCACGCCGAGCTGACCACCCAGCAGGCCGCTGATCTGCTGAACGTGTCGCGGCCCTTCCTGATCGAGCGGCTGGAGCAAGGGCAGATCCCGTTCCGCAAGGTCGGCACCCACCGGCGCATCCGCCTGGCCGATCTGATGGCCTACAAGCACGCCATCGACCAGCAGCGTGCGACGGCACTCGATGAACTGGCGGCCCAGGCCCAGGAGCTGGGCATGGGCTACTGAGGTGAATCGCTTCACCGTCGTCTACGACGCCTGCGTTCTCTATCCCGCTCCACTCCGCGATCTGCTGATGCGCCTTGCGATCACGGATCTCTTCCGGGCTCGTTGGAGCGACCAGATTCATGAGGAGTGGATCGACGCGGTGCTGCGGAACCGGCCTGATCTCTCCAGAGCGCAGCTGGAGCGCACCCGCTCGCTGATGAATGCCCACGTGCGTGATGCGCTGGTGGATGGTCATCAGAGCCTGATTCCAGCCCTGGAGTTACCGGATCCGGATGACCGCCATGTTCTGGCTGCCGCCATCAAGTGCGGAGCCGATCTGATCCTCACCTTCAACCTGGATGATTTCCCGGAGCAGACCCTGTCGATCTATGGACTTGGCGCCTGCCATCCCAATCTATTTCTGGTGGATCAGCTGAACCTGGATGCCGATCGGGTCTGCATGGCGATGCGGCAGCACCGATCCAGCCTCAGGAACCCACCCAAGACAGTTGAGGAGTACCTGTTCACCCTGGAGGCACAAGGGTTGAGCAGCTTCTCGCAGGCCGTGCGGCACTACGCCGCTGAGCTCTGAGCGCGTAGCCCCTGGCCCAGCCTTTGCTCGGCCCTGGCAAAGGCGTCATCCACCACGTCATCCCCGCACCAGCGGCTGTAGGCCGCCAGGTGGGTCTGCACGCTGTGCCCCATCGCCGCGGCCACCACCTTGGGCGGCAGGTCGCAGATCACGTGGGCCCGGTGTGCGTAGCCATGGCGGCAGGAGTACGGCACCAGTTTTTCGCCCTTGGCCTCGTACTCACGCCGTAGCTCCTTCCAAAAAGGATGTGCTCCACCTCCAAGGGCGTCGTGATCGCTTTCGCCGCACGCGATCGCCCCGCGAACACCGCCAGATCCTGAGGCGGCTCCCAGTCCTCGCCCAGCCGCCGCTCCGCCACGGCACAACGCAGCAGGGCGGCGGTCGATTGAATCTGGATCTGGCGGGTGCGCCCGCCCGGCTTGTCCGCCCAGATCCGCGCCAGGGTCTCCAGCAGCTGCTTGGCGTTCTGCGGTGGGGCAACCGCAGCCACGGCACCAAGCACGTGGTTCCTGTGGTGCCCGGTAGACCCGATGCCAGGTCGAGGACTTGATCTCGCCACTGATCAGCTTGTGCTCCCGGAAGGCAGCGATCAGCTCATCCCAGTCCCCCGGGGCAAGCACCGCCGCCAACCCACTGTGCCTGGGCCTGCCGGGGTGCCCGGTTTGAGTACCGCGGCCTGAACCGGCCTCCCCCTCTGCTGCCCTCGATCCATCGGCACGGGGCATGCGTGCCACGCAGGCATCGGGCTCGATGCCCTGCTGGAACTCCTCGTAGACCTGAACCACCGCAGCGCGGATCGGCTCGATCTGGTCGCACTCCCACGGAATGGGCAGGAGCAGCTGCCGGCGCCTGCCCCGTCCAGCCCCGGCAGCAATGATCAACCGCGCATGACCACGGTGGTTGAGCACCGTCCAGCCCCGACGGCAGCCCTCCTGAGACAGGGCGTGAGACACCACCGCCCTGATCGTGTCCTCCCAGTCACGGCCCGCCGGCATCAGAGAGGTTTGGTGAGATGTTGCGGCTCACAGCCTGGCTCGGCCAATCAGGCGCTGGCAGAGGCTGGAAGCCATGACGCCAATGGCAGCAGGGGCTTTGAGCCGAAAAGCCTGATTGCGAACAGGAAGCGGGCGGCGGGAATCGAACCCGCATCATCAGCTTGGAAGGCTGAGGTTTTACCACTAAACTACGCCCGCATGGAACGAATGTACCTGCAGGAGGCTCGCTGGGTCGTGACCGCGGTCACGGCCTCAGGTGCGGCCATCTCGGAGGGCTGTCCATGACGGCACCAGATCATCGTCCCTGACGGGTGATCTCGGCTGAGCTCCTGTGCGGATTCCGACAGTGGCCCACGATGGCGCCTCTGAGCTGCTGCATTATGGCCTGCGTGCCGGCGCACCTTCTGTGACGACCGCAGTCCGCGATGCCGCCGACCTGCGCGGCGGCGCCCGCCTGCGACTGCTCTGGTCGTATGGCCTCGGCGATGTGGGCACCGGCATGGGCGCGGCCCTGATCGGCTTCTACCTGCTGCGCTTCTACGTGGCGGCCGGGCTGCCCCCCTGGCTGGCCGGGCTGGCCTTCGGCGTGGGCCGCCTCTGGGATGCCATCAACGACCCGATCGTGGGCTGGCTCAGCGACAAGACCAGCTCCCACCGCTGGGGCCCGCGGCTGCCCTGGATCCTCTGGAGTGCCGTTCCCCTCGGGATCGCCATGGCCGCCATGTGGTGGCTGCCCCCCTGGGACAGCGCCGCGGTGAAGTTCGTGATCTTCCTGCTGATCTCCGTGGTGGCCAACAGCCTCTACACCTGCGTGAACCTGCCCTACACCGCTCTGGCGGCGGAACTCACCACCGATGTTTCCCTGCGCACGCGCCTCAACACCGCGCGCTTCACCGGCTCGATCCTGGCCACCATCACGGCCGCCCTGCTGGCCGGTGCCCTGGTGGGCAATCTCGGCGACCCGCGCAGCTACCTGCCGGTGGGGCTGGTTTCGGGGCTGATCATCGCGATCTCCTGCCTGCTCTGTGCCTGGGGCCTGCTGCCCAGCGCCCGCCACTGCCAGCGTCCCAGCGCCAGCCGGGGCAGCACCCGGCAGCTGCTGCGGCGGGTGCTGCGCAACGGCCGCTTCCTGCTGGTGCTGGGCCTCTATCTGTTGCTGTGGTGCGCCCTGCAGCTGATGCAGGCCGTGTCGCTGTTCTTCCTGCCGGTGGTGCTCCACGTGCCGGAGGGGCTGAGCAAGCTGATCCTGCTTCCCTTTCTCGTGAGCTCCCTGGCGGGGCTCTGGCTCTGGAACGGTGTGGCCCATCGCCATGGCCGGATCCAGGCCCTGCGCGGCGGCGGTGTGCTGTGGGTGGCGGCCTGCCTGCTGGTGATGGTGCTGCAGCCCCTGGAATCAGGAGCCGCCACCTTCGCGATCCCTGGCAACGGCCTGAAGCTGCTGGCGCTGGTCGGCACGATCGTGCTCGCCGGGGCGGGCGCTGCCACCGCCTACCTGATCCCCTGGTCGCTGCTGCCCGATGCGATCGACGCCGACCCGGAGAAGCCGGCGGGGCAGTACAGCGCCTGGATGGTGCTGGCTCAGAAGGTCTGCATCAGTGTGGTGATCGCCCTGCTCGGCGCCCTGCTCACGGCCAGCGGCTACAGCGAAGCCCTGCCGAATGCCAGCCAACCCGCCAGTGCCGTGGCCACGATCCGCCTCTGCATGGGACTCATCCCAGCGGTTCTGGTGGTTCTGGGCCTGCTGTTGATGCGACGCTGGCCGCAGAGAGGCCGGCCCTGGTGATGACCCGCTCCCATGCCCGCCGTGCCGCTCCGCCGCCGGCCCTGCCCCGCTGGCTGAGGCGACTGGGCAGCAGCCTGCTGATCGGCGGCCAGGCGGTGAGCGCGATGGCCCGCGGTCGGATCAGCTTCAACGACCTGATGCAGGAGATGATGGAAGCCGGCCCCGGCAGTTTCGTGATCGTGGTGATCACCGCCCTGGCGGCCGGCACCGTGTTCAACATCCAGGTGGTGGCGGAGCTCTCCAAGCAGGGGGCCAGCGCTGCCGTGGGCGGGCTGCTCTCGCTGGGTCTGGCCCGCGAGATCGCCCCCCTGCTCACCGCCACCCTGCTCACCGGCAAGGTGGCCACCGCCTACGCCGCCCAGCTGGGCACCATGAAGGTCACCGAGCAGATCGACGCGATCACCATGCTGCGCACCGATCCGGTGGAGTACCTGGTGGTGCCGCGGGTGCTGGCGATGGTGATCATGGCGCCCGTGCAGTGTCTCCTCTTCTTCTGGGTGGGCATCTGGTCGGGCCAGGTGAGCAGCACCTGGCTCTACAACATCCCGCCCTCGGTGTTCTGGAATTCGGTGCGCACCTGGATGGACACCGATGACCTGCCCTCGATGCTGCTCAAGGCCGTGGTGTTCGGCCTTCAGATCGCCGTGATCTCCTGCGGCTGGGGCCTCACCACCCGGGGAGGGCCCAAGGAGGTGGGCACCAGCACCACCGGCGCCGTGGTGATGATCCTGGTCACGGTGGCCCTGATGGATGCCGTGCTCACCAAGCTGCTGTTCGGCTGATCCCACCATGTCGCCCGATTCCGTCCCCCTCTCTGCCCCGGCGGATCCGGGGATCCCCACCGCTCCCGGCACGGGCGAAGTACTCCGCCCCAGTGCCGCCGTGCCCGCCGGCGTGATCGTGCTGGGAAGCGCCTGCCTGGCGTTGCGGCCCCTCTGGGGAGGTGCCCCCTGGCTGGCGGGAACCGTGGTGCTGTTCGGGCTGTTCCTGTTGCTGCAGGCCCTGCTGCTGCGGCTCGAGTTCAATGGCGACAGCCTGCTGGTGTGGCGCCGCACCACCCTGATCCGTCGCTTTCCCTATGCCGCCTGGCTCGGCTGGCGGTTGTTCTGGCCGCTTCTGCCGGTGCTGTTCTATTTCCGGGAGGAACGCAGCATCCATCTGCTGCCGGTGCTGTTCGATGCCGCCGGCCTGCAGCGGCAGCTCCGCCAGCACCTGGCCGCCTGCGCCCCCGATGCCGCTCCACCCGGCTGACGCCATGACCCACCTTCCTGCCGAGCATCCCAGCAGCCAGACGCCGCTGCCGCAGCCCACCAGCCACGAGCGGTTGATCGAGCTGGCCTTGAGCGAGCTCAGCGCGCGCCGGGAGGCGCTGCTGGCGGAGATCGCCGGGCTCGAACAGCGCCGCGAGCAGATCGAGCGGCAGATGGCCGCGAACTTCGCCGGCCAGTCCGACCAGGTGGCCCGCCGGATCAAGGGCTTCCAGGACTATCTGGTGGGGGCCCTCCAGGACCTGGCGGTGAGTGCCCAGCAGGTGGAGCTGGTGCCCCAGACCCTGCTGGTGCAGCCCTCGCCGCTTGATGCCCCCCAGCCCGCCGCCGCCGGGGCGGGCACCGCCCCGGCGGCGGCGGGCCTCTTCGCGGCCGATGGGGCCCTGATCCGCGAACGGCTGGCCGGCTTCCAGGGCCAGCCCGACTTCTACGCCGACCCCTGGAAACTGCGCCGCACCCTCGAGGCCGGTGGTGCCGCCCTGCTTGATGACTGGTTCCTCAGCCAGGGTGGGCGGGGCGCCCAGCCCAGCAGCGGCAGCCGCAACCGCAACGCCCTGGTCGCCGCCGCCGCCATCGCGATCCTCGGTGAGCTCTATGGCGAGCGCTTTCAGACCCTGGTGCTGGCCGGCGAGCCGGAGCGGCTCGGGGAGTGGCGCCGCGGCCTGCAGGACTGCCTCGGCCTCAGCCGCGAAGACTTCGGGCCCAGCAGCGGCATCGTGCTGTTCGAGCGGCCCGATGCCCTGATCGAACGGGCCGACCGCCTCGAGGAGCGGGGCGAGCTGCCGTTCATCGTGGTGGACGCCGCCGAGCCGGCGGTGGCGGTGCCGATCCTGCAGTTCCCGGTGTGGCTGGCCTTCGCCGCCACCCCCGCCGAGCTGGCCCTGGAGACTGATGCCTACTGATCCCCTGATCGCGCCATGGAGCTGTTCCCCGGACTGCTGACCCTGCCGGTGGGCTATCTGCTCGGCTCGATTCCCTGCGGCTACCTGGCGGCCCGCTGGTTGCGGGGCATCGATATCCGCCGCGAAGGGTCGGGCTCCACCGGTGCCACCAACGTGCTGCGGGTGGTGGGCAAGGGACCCGCCCTGGTGGTGTTCGCCCTGGATGTGGGCAAGGGGGCGGGGGCCGTGCTGCTCGCCAAGCTCGTGCTCGAACCGCTCGGCCTTCCCCTCGGCGCCGGAGAGGCGGCGTTGGCGGATGCGTGGGTGGTGGCGGCCGGTCTGGCCGCGCTGGCCGGCCACATCTGGCCCGTGTGGCTCGGCTGGAAGGGGGGCAAGGCGGTGGCCACCGGCCTGGGCATGCTGCTGGGTCTGGCCTGGCCGGTGGGTCTGGCCTGCTTCGGGGTGTTCCTGCTGGTGCTGAGCGTCAGCAGGATCGTCTCGCTCTCCAGCGTGGTGGCGGCGACGGCCCTGCCGCTGCTGATGCTGGGCTGGTTCCCCAGCCAGGATTTCGGCATCCGCTGGCCCTATCTGGTGCTCGCCCTGGTCACCACCGCCCTGGTGCTCTGGCGTCACCGCAGCAACCTGCGGCGGCTGCTGGCGGGCACCGAACCCAGGCTGGGCGGCGGCAAGAGCTGATCACGCCAGCTCGCGGCTGCGGGCGGCCGCAGCCACCACCGCCTCGATCAGGCCGGAGCGGAGCCCCGAGCGCTCCAGCTGGCGCAGGCCGGCCATCGTCGTTCCGGCCGGGCTGCTCACCATGTCCTTGAGCGCCGACGGCTGCAGGCTGGCCCCATCGAGCAGGGCCGCCGTGCCGGCCATCGTGCGCTGGGCCAGGTGCTGGGCCAGGGCGCGGGGCAGACCGGAGGCCACGGCCCCGTCGGCCAGGGCCTCCGCCACCAGGGCCAGGAAGGCCGGCCCCGAGGAGGTGAGGGCGAGGAAGGCGTCGAGCTGGCTCTCGGGCAGTTCATGCACCTCGCCCACCGGCGCGAACAGCTCCCTCACCCGCAGCCGATGGGACGCGTCCACGCCGGCGCCGAAGGCGAGGCCGGTGAGGCCCGCCCGCACCTGGGCCGGGGCATTCGGCACGGCGCGCACGCAGCGCCAGCCGGCGAAGAGGGCCTGAAGCCGGCTGAGGGTGACCCCCGCCAGCACGGAGATCAGCAGGCCGGGCTCGGCGCCGTCCCTGCCGGCCGCCACGGCGGCGCCCGCCGCGGCCACGGCGGCATCGAGGCTCTGGGGCTTCACCGCCAGGAGCACGACCGGCGCCTGCCAGGCCCGCGATGCGTTGGTGCGCACGCTGATCCGGTGGCGTGTGGAGAGCCGTTCGGCCGAGGCGGCGGTGGCCACGGCGGCGCACACGCCTTCGCGCTCCAGCACGCCGGCTTCGAGCAGCGGCTCCAGCAGGGCCTCCGCCATCCGCCCCAGACCCACGATTCCCAGCTGGAGGGAAGGCGGGGCCGGGTCGGCGGCGGCAGGCGGCGGCACATTCAAGGGATCAGCACCGGATCCACCAGCCTGGCCGCCGGCTCAGACCAGTGAGTCCTGTCGGCCCCAGGCGGGGCTGGGGGCGGCCTCCTGGCTGGGGGTGGCCCCCCGGCTCACGATCGTGGGCGAGGAGGCCTCCTCGCTCACCGCGGTGGTCACCGTCACGCAGCTGGGGGCGAACAGGAAGATGCTCTCGCCCACCCGCTCCTGGTGGCCATCGATGGCGAAGGTGCCGCCAGCCACGAAGTCAACGGCGCGCTGGGCCTGATCCGGCTCCATCATCGTGAGATTGAGGATCACGGTCTTGCGCTCGCGCAGGGCCTCGATCGCCCGGGGCATCTCATCGAAGCTGCGGGGCTCCATCAGAGTCACCTCCGCGGCACTGGCGGTGAGGCCGGGCATGCCGATCACATTGGTGCCGGCGAAGGGATCCCCACTGCTGAAGTCGGAGGACAGCGCCAGGGCACTGGAGCGCGAAGCGGCGGTGGCGGCGGCACCGTTCGGGGGCAGCTCACCACCGTCGTAATCGAGCTCATCGTCGTACTCGCCATCGAGGTAGTCGTCTCCGGAAACGACGGCACGCAGGCGGGAGAGCAACGACACGGACCGATCCTCGGGAAGCTTTCAACCTGCATAGCGTCCCATGCGAGTTGCCGCAAGGCGTTGCGGCTGGATTCAGGGGCGCTGGCCGAACAGGGCACTGCCGATGCGCACCCAGGTGCTGCCGGCCGCCACCGCCTCGCGCCAGTCGCCGCTCATGCCCATCGAGAGCTCCGCCAGCCCCAGCTCCCGGGCCAGGGCAGCGCAGTCGCCGAACAGGCCGCGCAGCTCGGCGGCGGCGAGCCCGAGCGGAGCGATCGTCATCAGGCCCACGGGTCGCAGCGGCGCCTGAGCGACCAGTTCCGGCCAGGCCGCCCGCAGGGCCCCGGGTTCGAAGCCCGCCTTGGCCGGATCGGGGCGCCACTTCACCTGAAAGAGCACCCGCGGGGCGAGGCCCTCCTCGGCGGCGACCCGGGCCAGGCGGCGGGCGATCTCCAGGGAGTCCACGGAGTGGATCGTGCTGAAGGCCCGCACCACACCCCGCGCCTTGTTGGCCTGGAGCCGGCCGATGAAGTGCCAGTCGAGGGGCTTGAGATCCGCCAGCTGCACCTGCTTGGCCAGAGCCTCCTGCAGCCGGCTCTCGGCGAAGCTGTGCTGGCCGGCGGCCACCGCCTCCCGGATCCGGCCGGCGGGCTGCCCCTTGCTCACCGCCAGCAGCCGTGTACCGGCGGGAAGCTGCCGGCGCAGGGCTTCCAGCCGGGTGGCGATGTCGGCCGGTTCTGCCACCGTGCGGGGCTCAGATGAAGGTCTGATCGAAGAGAGCCCGCCAGCGCCGCACCGCTTCGGGGCCCTCCCGGCGGGCGCGCGAAAGGTTCTGCTCGGCGTAATGGCGGGCATCCATCAGAGGGATCACCTCGAAGGTGGCACCCCTCGGCTGCAGTGACACCAGAAAGAAGATGCGCTGGGCATACAACGTGGCGTAGAGATCCCTGGCCTCACCCACCGGGGCCACCCGGTAGAGCATCCCGAAGGTGGGATGGGTGAGGTATCTCTCTGCGCTCACGGATGCCGTTGTGCTGGGGGTATTAAAGGCCACCGACTTTCCAGCGCAGCCCGGCTAGCAGAGCCAGCCCCGTGATCGCCAGACCATTGCGGCGGCGGTCACCGGGGCCGAGCCGGTCGGGGCGGGCATGCAACCGGTTGGGCGGCAGCCAGCGGCCCCCCTGGGCAAGCAGCGCTTCGGCGCCCTGCTCCGCCCGCAGCAGCAGGTTGGCCAGCAGCCGTTCCCCCAGAGCCAGCACCAGGGCCAGCCCCACCTTCCAGCCGAGCTGCCGCAGGTTCACGGCCCGGGTGGCCGCGGCCCGCAGCAGGTTCTGCAGTTCCTCCTGCACCAGCGGCAGGAAGCGCAGGGCGAGCAGCAGCGTGAACCCGAGCCGCTCCACCGGCACTCCCAGCCGCTGCAGGGGCTCCAGCAACCAGCTGATCGCCCACACCAGATCCTCCGGAGGGGTGGAGAGCAGCAGCAGGTTGGCGCTGTGCACCAGGGTGAACAGCAGGGTGGCGCTGTTGAGGGCCAGCCGGGCCGAGCGGCGGCTCACCACCAGTGGACCGAGGCGGGCCAGTTCCCAGGGCACGCCGGCCCGTGGGGGCGCCGGCGTGCCGGGCGCCCCCGGCACCAGCCGCAGCTCCGCCGGCGGGCGCTGCAGCGGGGCTTCCGCCAGCTCAGCGGCGGGCAGCACCAAGGCCAGCAACCCCACCGCCACCGCCAGGGCCAGCAGCAGCGGCAGGCTGCGGCGCCACAGCCGCCAGGGCAGGCCGCTGGCCGCGGTGACCAGCAGCAGCAGCGCCACCAGGGCCAGGCGCCAGATCGGCCCGGCCAGGATCGGTGTCACCAGGAAGGCCACGGTCCACAGCAGCTTGAGGCGTGGATCGAGGCGACGCAGCCAGCTGCCGCCCGCCCCGGCCTCCGTCGGATCTTCAGCCACGTACTGGCCGATCGGCACCTGGCGCAGCCAGTCCACCCCGGATCAGCGGCCGCGGCTCTGCTGGCGGTGCAGATCCCGCTCGGCGTCACGCTGCTGCTTGCCGCGCCAGAACAGGCGGATCGGGGTGCCCTCAAACCCCAGGCCCTCACGAATCTGACGCTCCACGTAGCGCCGGTAGGTGTCGCCGAACAGTTTGGGCTCGTTCACGAACAACGTGAAGCTGGGCGGGCGCGTCGCCACCTGGGTGCCGTAGTAGAGGCGTCCCTGCCGCCCGCCGCGGCTGCTGGGCGGCGTGCGCCAGCTCAGCGCCTCCTTGAGCACCTCATTCACCACCGCGGTGCTCACCCGGCGGCGGTGCTGCTCCACCGCCAGCCAGGCCAACGCAAACACGCTCTGCACCCGCTGGCCGGTGAGGGCCGAGGTGAACAGCATCGGCGCCCAGTCGAGGAAGTAGAGCTTGGCGCGCAGCTCCTTCTCCATCGCCGGCATGGTGTGGCTGTCTTTTTCGATGGCGTCCCACTTGTTCACCACCACCACGCAGGCACGACCGTCTTCTTCGATCCGGCCGGCGAGGCGCTGATCCTGTTCCGTCACCCCATCGAGGGCATCGATCACCAGCACGCACACATCGGAGCGTTCGATCGCCTTGAAGCTGCGGTTGATGCCGAAGAACTCGGGGCCGTAGTTCACCGAGCGCTTGCGGCGGATCCCGGCGGTGTCGAGCAGCTTCCAGGTATGGCCCTCGCGCTCCACCGTGGTGTCGATCGTGTCGCGGGTGGTGCCGCGCACCGGGCTCACGATCGCCCGCGGCTCGCCGCAGATGGCATTGAGCAGGCTGGATTTGCCCACGTTGGGGCGGCCCACGATCGCCAGCTGGATCGGGGGCTCCCCCCCCTCCTCGCTGGTGGGGGGCAGGAAGCCGATCACCTGATCGAGCAGATCGCCGGTACCCGCGCCGTGGATGGCCGAGATCGGATGGGGTTCCCCCAGCCCCAGTCCCCAGAACTCGGCGGCCATCGCCAGACCCTGCTCGGGCGACTCGCACTTGTTCACCGCCAGCAGCACCGGCACGCTCTGGCCGCGCAACCAGTCGGCGATCGAGGCGTCGGCGGCGGTGCAGCCCTGCTGGCCATCCACGATCACCACGGCCACCGCGGCCTCGGCCAGGGCGAGGCCGGCCTGCTCGCGGATCTCCGGCAGAAACTCGCTGTCGTCATCGAACACCAGGCCGCCGGTGTCGACCACCCGGAAGTGACGATCGGCCCAGAAGCCTTCCTGGTAGGTGCGGTCGCGGGTGACGCCGGGCTGGTCGTGCACGATCGCCTCGCGGCTGCGGCACAGCCGGTTCACCAGAGTGGATTTGCCCACGTTCGGGCGGCCGATGATGGCGACGACCGGCAGGGCCACACGTCTTATCCCAACAACTGTCGTGCCCTGACCCTACAGATTCGGTGGCGACCGATCGGCCGCGAGACGGCAGCCTTCAGGAGATCGGCGGATCGCCGGGATGGCCCGCCACCGGATCCTCAGGCTCGGGCAGCAGCTCCGGCAGGAGGCCCTGCTCCGACAGCGGCTCACCCCGTTCGGCCAGGTGGGCGAGCAGCCAGTTCACGGCCGTGGCCCGGCGCGTGCGGCGCGGATGGAGCTCGCCGATCCGGTAGCCGGCGAAGCCCAGCTGCTCCTTGAGCAGCTGCTTGTGCTCCCTGGCGATCGAGCGGGTGAGCATCACGCTGGCGGGCCGCTCAGCGATCAACTGGGGCGCCCGGGGGAACGACTCCCGCCAGTCGGCCCCCGTGGCCGGGCCCGCGCTCCAGATGCCGGCGCCGTCGGGCTCGTAACCCAGGCGCGGCCAGATCAGCTCACACACGAAGCGATCGCTGACGCGGTCGGCCAGCACCGCCTCCAGCAGGGCCCGGCTCAGGGGGAAGGGAACGGGAGTGGCGGCGGTGGCCTTGGAAGCCATCGAACGGGAGCGTCACAATCGGCACAACATGATCACCGCTCCCCCAACCCCGGCGAGCCTGCCGGGCTTTGCGCTGCCGGGCAACGGCACCCCCCGCCGGCTGCGCTGCCGCGTGCTCCAGTCGCCCCTGGCGGGCGTGAGCGACCGCACTTTCCGGGCCCTGGTGCGGCGCTGGGCCCCCGACGCCCTGCTGTTCACCGAGATGGTGAACGCCACCAGCCTGGAGCGGGGCCACGGGCTGCAGAAGCTGGAGGAGCTGGGCCAGGAGGCCGGCCCGATCGCGGTGCAGCTCTTTGATCACCGCCCCGCGGCGATGGCGGAGGCGGCGCGCCGGGCCGAGGCCGCCGGGGCCTTCCTGATCGACATCAACATGGGCTGCCCGGTGCGCAAGATCGCACGCAAGGGGGGCGGCAGCGGCCTGATCCGCACTCCCGACCTGGCTGCCCGGATCGTCACCACCGTGGCCGCCGCGGTGGCGATCCCCGTGACCGTGAAGACGCGCCTCGGCTGGTGCGCCGAGGACACCACAGCGGGCGTGGCGGAGGTCGCGGTGTCCTGGTGCCGCCGGCTCGAGGAGGCCGGCGCCCAGCTGCTCACCCTGCACGGTCGCAGCCGCGAGCAGGGTGAGCAGCGGTGAGGCCGACTGGCAGGCGATCGCGGCGGTGAAACGGGCGCTCAGGATCCCGCTGATCGCCAACGGCGATGTGACCGGCCCGGATGGGGCCCGGCGCTGCCTGGCCGTGACCGGAGCCGACGGGGTGATGGTGGGCCGGGGCACGCTGGGGGCCCCCTGGCTGGTGGGCCAGATCGATGCCGCCCTCAGCGGCCGGCCGGTGCCGCCCACCCCCGATGCCCCGCAGCGCATCCGGCTGGCGGCCGAGCAGCTGGGCGCCCTGGTGGCGGCACGGGGCGAGCGCGGCCTGCTGATCGCCCGCAAGCACATGGGCTGGATCTGCACCGGCTTCACCGGCGCTTCCCAGCTGCGCCACGCCCTGATGCGGGCCCCCACGCCCGCCGCGGCGCTGGAGCTGCTGGAGCGCGCCTACGGCAGCACGGCCGGCCAGGCCTGCCGGATCAGCAGGAGCGAGAAGTAGGGCTGCTCGCCGGCCGGCACGGCGGCGGCGAGCGCCACCCGTTGATCGGGCCAGCCCAGCCGCTGGGCGAACAGGGCGCACTCCAGCAATCCGCGCCGCTCCAGAACGGCCCGCACCCATGGCCAGCGCTGCCCCAGCTTGAGCAGGGCCAGCACCGTTCCCTCGGCGGTGGCCCGCTCCAGCAGCTGTTCCAGCTCCTCCGGCGCCTCCGGCGTGGGGAGGATCAGCAGCCCCTCCCGCTGCAGCGCCAGGGGCCAGGCCAGCCCGGCGGTGATCGCCGTCGCGGCCGCCGCGCACACCGCTGGAATGCCGGGGATCAGCCGTACCGGGCAGTGGGGATGGTGCCGCCGCAGGGCCAGCAGCACGTAGGAACTGCTGGCGAACAGCGACCCATCCCCCTCACAGAGCAGCACCACCCCCTGGCCGGCCGCCACCGCACCGGCCAGGGCCGCCGCGGCGGCCTGCCAGGCGGCGATGCGGGGCCCGGCCTCGGCCACCATCGGGAACACCAGCGGCAGGCGGCGCTGGTGTTCCCGGATCCAGGGAGCCGCGATCGTGGCGGCCATGCCTGCGGCCCCCTCGCGGGCCACCGGGTAGGCCACCACCGCCGCCGTCTGGATCGCCCGCACGGCCGCCACGGTGAGCAGCTCGGGATCACCGGGGCCCACCCCCACCAGCACGAGACCGGCTCCATCCGGCTCCGGCAGCCGGGGTGGTGTTGCATTCCACAAGGCGATCGCCCCTGGTTTCTAGGCTCAGTCCAGCAGGTTCACCGCCGGAGGAAGTTCGATGACGCTGCTGGCCCTGTATCCCGTCGGCAGCGCTGGCGACCCCGGCGGCGCTGGCGACCCCGACGCCGCCGGCCGTCGCCAGCCGCTGCCCACCCTCCAGCTCAGCGATGCCAGGTTGATTGGTGAGGAACTGGCCCGGCGCGGCATTCGCTTCCAGCGCTGGGCCGCCCGCGCGAACCTCCCGCACGGCGCCGATCAGGCCGCGATCCTGGCCGCCTATGCAGAGGAGGTGGCGGCTGTGCAGCGCGAGGGCGGCTACCCCACGGTGGATGCCATCCGCGTCCAGCCCGACCACCCCGACCGCGACGCCCTGCGCCGGAAGTTCCTGGCCGAGCACACCCACAGCGAAGACGAAGTGCGCTTCTTCGTGGAGGGCCGCGGCCTGTTCTGCCTGCACATCGGCGCCGAGGTGCTGCAGGTTGTGTGTGAGGCCGACGACTGGATCGCCGTGCCCGCCGGCACCCGCCACTGGTTCGACATGGGGCCGGAACCGCGCTTCTGCGCGCTGCGCTTCTTCCACAACCCCGAGGGCTGGGTGGCGCAGTTCAGCGGCGATCCGATCGCCGAGCGCTTCCCTTCCCTGCCGGAGCTGCTGCAGGCTTCAGGGCGCCGCTGAAACCGCCCGCCCGCCGCCCGTCTCCACCCCGGGCGAATGCATGCGCACCCGCTCGGGCGGCGGCGGGGGGCCGGCCAGCGCCTCCTCCTCCTCGCGGGCCAGCTCCTCCAGCCGCACCCCGGTGGCCGCGCGGCCGTAGCGTCCTTCGGCCAGCAGCCAGTAGGCGCCGAAATGGCGGGCCTCGCTGGCCAGCAGTCCGCGGTAGAGCGTGCGCAGCCGGACATCGCGGCTGTGGGCCGCCAGCAGGGCCATGCGCTCATGGCTGCGAGCCTCGATCAGACCGGCGACGAGCAGGCAGTCGAGCAGGCGGGCCGGCTCCGCACGCCGCACCGCCGCGGCGAGCCGGGCGCCGTAGGCGGGCGCCGGCAGGGGCCGCAGATCCACCCCCCGGCAGCGGAGCAGGGCAAGCACCCGCTCGAAATGCTCCAGCTCCTCGCGGGCGATCGGGCTGAGCACGGCCGCCAGCTCCGCATCGCCGGGATAGCGGAACATCATCTGCAGGGCCGCCCCGGCGGCCTTGCGCTCGCAGTGGGCATGGTCGATCAGCACCAGGTCGGGCCGGGCCAGGGCCTGCTCAAGCCAGGCGGCGCTGCTGGGAGCCGCGAGCCACTTCACCCGCGCCGTGGGGTTGTCGGGGGCGACCGCCGCGACGGCGGCACCGGCGTTGCCCATCAGCCCACCCCGCCGCCGCCCAGGTGCCCCACCAGGCCCTCCAGGGCCAGCAGGTAGCTGCGGGGTCCGAAGCCGCACACCACCCCCACGGCCCGGTCGGCCAGATGGGAGTGATGGCGGAACGACTCCCGGGCATGGACATTGCTCAGGTGCACCTCCACGAAGGGCACCGCCACCGCCAGCAGGGCATCGCGGATCGCGATCGAGGTGTGGGTGTAGGCGCCGGCATTGATCAGGATGCCCGCCACCCTGCCGCTGGCCCCCTGGATCCGCTCCACCAGCGCCCCCTCGTGGTTGCTCTGGAAGGTTTCGAGGCTGGCCCCCAGGGCCGTGGCCCGCTGGGCCAGTTCGGCATCGATGCGCTCGAGGCTGCTGCTGCCGTAGATGCCCGGCTCCCGGGAGCCGAGCAGATTCAGGTTGGGGCCGTGAAGGCAGAGCAGCTGCATTGGGTTGTGAGCGCCGGCTGGTAAATTCTGTCCGTGTGGTTCGGGTCGGTGCCCGAGTGGTTAATGGGGGCGGACTGTAAATCCGCTGGCTCTGCCTACGTTGGTTCAAATCCAACCCGGCCCACCTTCCACATGCCCTTGTAGCTCAGCGGTAGAGCACTCCCTTGGTAAGGGAGAGGTCACGAGTTCAAGTCTCGTCAAGGGCTTCCTCCCCAGCCCCGCGGGCCCTCCGGGCGGGAGGGCTCCGGCGGGGGGCGCCGGGCGGGAGGGCAGGTGGTGGCCCCGAGCTTGCGGCCCTGCCGCGGCCGATCTGCCAGCGTGGCCCGGATGCCCAAGCCCGATCGGAGGATGTGATGGCCGCCAGTCCGCCTGGGTCCGAGGTCTCCGCCGGCCTGCCGGATGTTTCGGTGCTGCGCGGACCGGTGGAACGGGGCGAGACCCTGACCCCGTCCTGGCGCCTCGAGCAGCTGGAACGGCTGTCCCGGTTGCTGGCGCACCAGGTGGAGGCCGTGATCGAGGCCCTGGCGGCCGATCTGGGCAAGCCCGCCCTGGAGGCCAGCTTCGAACTGGTGGCCGTCCGCCAGGAGCTGGCGCTCGCCCGGCGCCACCTGCGCCGCTGGATGGCGCCCCGTCGCGTCTCCCTCGATCTGCCGCTGCAGCCGGGACGGGCCTGGGTGGAACGCCAGCCCCTCGGCTGTGTGCTGATCATCGGCCCCTGGAACTACCCCTTCCAGCTCAGCCTCCAGCCCCTGGTGAGCGCCCTGGCCGCCGGCAACAGCGTCGTGCTGAAGCCCTCCGAGCACGCTCCCCGCACCGCCGCCCTGATCGCCGAGCTGCTGCACACCAGCTTTCCGCCGCAGGTGGTGCGGGTGGTGCTCGGCGATGCGGCGGTGGCCACCCGCCTGCTCGAGCAGCGCTTCGACCATGTCTTCTTCACCGGCGGCGGCCGCGTGGGCAGCCTGGTGATGCAGGCCTGTGCCCGCCAGCTCACGCCGGTGACCCTCGAGCTGGGGGGGAAAAGCCCGGTGATCGTGCTGGAGGACGCCGATCTGGCCATCACGGCCCGGCGGGTGGCCTGGGGCAAGGGCCTGAACGCCGGCCAGACCTGTGTCGGCCCCGACCACCTGCTGGTGCAAGCAGGGGTGCGGGACGCGCTGGTGGCGGCCATCGCCAGCGCCTGGAGCCAGTTCTACGGGCCGGATCCGCTGCGGTCGCCCGACCTGGGGCGGATCGTCAATGACAGCCAGTTCCAGCGCCTGGAGGCGCTGCTGGCCGGAGCGCGCCGGCGGGGCCAGGTGCTGGTGGGTGGCCGCAGCGATGCCGCCAACCGGCGGATCGAACCCACCCTGCTGGCGGTGGACAGCCCCGCTGATCCGCTGATGCAGGACGAGCTGTTCGGCCCGTTGCTGCCGGTTCTCACCATCGCCGGCCTGGAGGAGGCGCTCGCGCGGATCCGCCTCCACCCCTCGCCGCTCGCGATCTACCTGTTCAGCCGCAGCCGCTGGGCGCGGCGGCGGGTGCTGGAGGCGAGCCGTTCCGGGGGTGTGGTGTTCAATGATGTGGTGGTCCAGGGCGGTGCGACTGCGCTGCCCTTCGGTGGGGTGGGCCCCAGCGGCATGGGCAGCTACCACGGAGAGGCCGGCTTTCGCACCTTCTCTCACGAGCGCAGCGTGCTGAGCCGGCCGTTCCGGCTCGATCTGCCGTTTCGCTACCCCCCTTATGCCGGACGCATGGATCTGGTGAGGTGGTTGCTGGGCTGAACACCAGGGCCCGGTTGGTCCCAAACGGCCGCCGCGCCCCGCCGCCGCCGGGGCGCGGCGGCGAGTGATCAGGAGCCCTGATCACTCGCCGCTCTGGGCAGCTCCCCCCAGCCCCTTACCCTGCTGCAGAGCTATCCGTAGTGCAGATGCGCCGCGCCATTGCCGCTCTGGCCCTAGCGCTGGTGTTTCCCCTGCCCGTGCTGGCCCAGGTCACCATCAAGCCCGGGGAAACACTCTCGGAGATCGCCGATCGTCACGGCGTGAGCGTGAACCGGCTGATGCAGGTCAATGGCATCAAGGATCCCACCCTCGTGCAGATCGGGCAGAAGCTCGTGATTCCCGGCGCGGGTGGCACCAGCCGCAGGCCTGGATCCCGCAGCGCCGGCGCCGCTGGCCGCGGCCCCGCCGGCACGGTGGTGGTGCAGCCGGGCGACACCCTCTCGGAGATCGCCGATCGTCACGGCGTCAGCCTGCAGCGCCTGCTGCAGCTCAACGCCATCCGTGATCCGGCCATGGTGGAAGTGGGTCGGCGGCTGGTGCTGGGCGGCGGCGGTGGCGCTGGCAGCGGCGGCGGAGCCGGCGGCAGTGGCTCCCGCACCCGCGCCGGCGGCAGCTACACCGTGAGGAGCGGCGAAACCCTCGGAGAGATCGCCGAACGCCACAACACCAGTGTCAACCGCCTGATGCAGCTCAATGGCATCACCGATCCCACCCAGCTGCAGGCCGGCAGTGCGCTGGTGGTGCCCGGTGCCGGCGGCAGCGGCGCCAACCGAACCAGCAGCCGGCGGGCCGGGCCATCGGCGGGCGCCGGCTCCCGGGAGCACGTGGTGCAGCCCGGGGAGAGCCTCTCGGAGATCGCCGATGCCTACAACCTGCCCATCCAGAAACTGGTGAGCCTCAACAACATCGGCGACCCCGACCTGCTGATGACCGGTTCCCGCCTGAAGCTCACCGCTCCACCGCCGCTGCCCCGGTCCCGACCAACCGCCCGACCGGCCGCCAGACCGGTGGTCAGGCCCGCGATGGCGGCGGCGGCAAAACCGAAGCCCGCAGCCAGGCCGGCGGCGGAGCTCGCCAGCAAGCCCAAACCCACCACCGCTCCAGCGGCCACCTCCACCAACACTGCAACTGCAGCGATCAACAAACCGGCCTCCAGACCCGCTCCCACGGCTACCCAGGGCCGCGACACCGCGGTGTCCACCGCAACGGCCGTCCAGACCAGACCCCAGGCCCGGGAAGCCGGCGTCAGGGCGGATGCGTCCACTCGCAAGCCGGCCGCCACCACGGGGACTCCGACCCGCACCGCCGCAGCCGATCCGGCCCCGGCCGGCACGCCGGCCCCCCGGGCGACCACGGCCCTGGCGTCGGCCCGGCCCCGCTCCGTTGGCGGCGCCACCGACGGCGCCAACGCCGTGGCAGGCGCAACGGCCAGCGGCACGGCCGCCCCGGCGACCGGTTCGGCTACGGCCGCCCGGCCGGCGTCCGGAACCTCCGCAGCCCAGGTTGCCCTGCGCCAGCAGGAGCCGAAGCCCCGGGCCCGCACCAGCCAGGCCGCCACCAGGCCCGGCCCCGCCCGGCCGGCCACCCCCGACTGGCGCACCTATGGCCCCCTGCAGGTGGACTGGGCCAACTGGCAACCCATGGGCGGCAGCTATGTGGCCCCCAGCCTCAACGCCGAGGGCCTGCCGCTCTACATGGCGATCAACTGCGGAGCCCGCAAGCTCAACGCCACCAGCCAGACCGGCCAGTGGCGCCTCTGGGAGGCGCCGCGCACGGACGCCGAGCAGCAACTGGTGAAGGATCTCTGCAGGGCGAAGGGCAGCTGATCAGGCGGCCCAGCGCAGGGGCCAGGGACGCCGAAGATACTGGCGGCCGCTCTCGCGGAGATAGAGCCGCTGGGCGCCATCGTCGCTCTCGCTGATCAGTTCCTCCTGAACCAGGCGCCTGGCCAGCCAGGCCCAGCGATCGCCGCTGTCGGCTCCCGGGGCCGCCGCCGTTGCCCCCGCCAAGTCCTCGGCCAGGCAGCGGAGTTCACGGCCATGGCGTTCCTGGAGCGCCTCCAGCACCACCGCCACCTGAGCCGACCAGTCCCTGCGCTCAGGAGCCACCTCGCAGATGTCACAGCGGCCGCAGGGCGCCACAAGTTCCCCCACCGCGAGCAGCAGGGCCTGCTCCCGGCAGCCATCCCCCTCGGCCACCGCTTCCATCCGGCGCAGCTGCCGCTGGGCGAGTTCGATCCGCCGCGGATCCAGACGCGGGTCGGCGCCGCGGATCGCCCAACCCAGGCTGGTGCGATCACCGGGGTCGTAGAGCACCAGGCAATGGGCGGCGAGGCCATCCCGCCCGGCCCGTCCCGACTCCTGCAGGTAGCCCTCGGCACTGGCGGGCAGATCCAGATGCAGCACCAAACCCACGTCGGCCCGGTCCACCCCCATGCCGAAGGCAACCGTGGCCACCAGCACGGGCCGGGGCGCATGGCGGAAGTGCGCCAGGGCCAGCAGCCGGCTTTCGGCATCCAGACCGGCGTGATACGCGATGGCTTCCACCCCTGCCGCGCTCAGCCGTTCCGCCCACTGCTCCACTGAACGTCGGGTGCGGGCATAGATCAGCACCGCTCCGCGGGCCTGGGCCAGAGCCTCCAGCACCAGCGGCAGCGGTTCCGCCGGGCGGCGGCGCATCGCGTAGTGAAGGTTGCCGCGCCGGGCCGAGCGCACCTGGATCAGGGGGCGACGCAGACGCAGCAGGCGGATGATGTCGGCCCGCACCTGGGGGGCCGCCGTGGCACTGAGGGCCACCAGGGGCACCCCCGGGCAGAGCTCGCGCAGCTGGCCGAGGCGCCGGTAGTCGGGCCGGAAGTCGTGGCCCCAGGCACTGATGCAATGGGCTTCGTCCACCGCCAGGGCCACCAGCCGGCGGGCCTCCAGCAGCTCGTCCAGCAGCTGGCGGGTCGACTCGGCCTGCAGCCGCTCCGGCGCCAGGTACAGCACCCGCAACGGCTGGTTCTGCAGGCGCAGCCACAGGCGGCGGCGCTCCGCCGCGGTCTGCCTGGCGTGCAGGAAGGCCGCGGGGATGCCCCGGCTCTCGAGCTGCTGCACCTGGTCCTGCATCAGGGCCACCAGGGGGGAAACCACCAGCACCAGCCCCTGACGCACCAGGGCCGGCAGCTGGTAGCAGAGCGACTTGCCACCGCCGGTGGGGAGCACCGCCAGGCAATCCTGGCCGGCCAGCAGGGCCTCCACCACCGGCCGTTGTCCCGGCCTGAAGGCCCGCCAGCCGAACGAGCGCTCGAGCTCGTGGAGCAGCGGGTCGGGAACCGCGCCCGGCGGGGCATCAGCGGTCAACCCACCAGCGGCAGCGCTATTTGACCTTACTCCACCCCACCGGTGGGGCTCAGCGCGGCAGCGGCGGGGCCTCCAGCCGTTCCGGTGACTCCTCCACAATCTGCAGGCGCAGCCGCTTGCCGCCGGCCAGCTCCCCGAGCGACACGCGCAGGGTGCTGCCGCTCAGCCCCTGCAGGCAGGTGAGCAGTTGGCGCAGATGCGGCGTGCTGCTGCCGCTTTCCAGCCATAGCCGCTCCTGCAGACCCCCCAGCCGGCGCCAGCTGGTGTGCAGCCTGAGCACGGCAGCCTCGAGGGCCTGGGCCTGGCCCACCGCATCCGCCAGCAGACCGAGGGCCTCGATGCGCTGAGCCTCCTGCAGAGCCTTCTCGAAGTCGAGCTGGTCCACCTGGAAGGCGCGCACGGCCAGGCTGGCTTCGGCCGCCTTGCTGAGCCAGCGGGCGGTGCTGGTCACCTCCTTCACCCGTTCCAGCTCAGGCTCCTCGCGCAGCACCCGGCGCAGGTCGTCCTGCTGCTCCCCGGGCAGCTTGGCCAGTTCCTTCACCAGAGGGGCGACGGCGCGCGCGGGCAGGAGATTCTCCGCCGTCCGCTGGCGCACTTCCTCGGGCAGCAGCGGGCTGGTGGCCGCTGTGAATTCATCGGCCAGGCGGCGCACCTGCTTGCGGGTGATCGGTTGCCCCTCGTTGGCCGCCTCGGCGATCATCAGCTGCACCTCCGGATCGGCCTGGGCCGTTTCCAGGAAGGCGCGCTTGGAGAAGTTGTTCACGCTGCCCTCCTCCAGCATCCCCTCACCCACGAGGCTGTCGGCCGAATCCGCCAGCTGGATCAGGGTGTAGGCACGGGTCTTGCTGATCTCCCGCTCGCGGAGCCACTGCAGAAAGCCAGTGCCACGCCCCTCGCCACCGCGCTTCTCGCGGTCGCGCACGGCCCGCAGGATCCGACCGCGCCAGATCTCGGTCTGCAGGTCGAAGCGGTCGCACACGGCCCAGGCCTCCTCCAGCCGGGCCAGGAACTCCAGGGTGCTGATGCTCTCGCTCTCGGGATCCGGCAGCTCAAGGAGGAGGGCGGGCGGCTCCGGGAGGGCGACGGCCATGGGCGGCTCAGCGAGAGGGGCGCGGCGATCGTGCCATGGGCCCCGGCCAGGCCGAGGGCGACGAATCGTGACGCCCCGCCGGCCGGGGCGGTGAGGGGTGGTGGGGGGCGGGTATCTTCCACCAGTCAGCCACCCGATTCCCAGCCAAGCGATGGCCATCTCCCGCGGCGACAAGGTGCGCATCAAGCGCCCTGAGTCCTACTGGTACAACGAACTCGGCACCGTCGCTTCGATCGACACCTCCGGGATCCGTTATCCCGTGGTTGTGCGATTCGAGAAGGTGAATTACAACGGCTACAGCGGATCCGAAGGCGGGATCAACACCAACAACTTCGCCGAGAGCGAACTCGAAAAGGCCTGAGCCGGCCCCGCGGAGCTCTTCAGGCGGCCCGACCCCGGCGTTCATCCCGGGTCTGCGGGCCGCCCCGCAAGGCTCCACGCTCCGGCCGTCACCAGCTCCCAGCCTGCGCCGCCGTGCCGGAACTGCCTGAAGTGGAAACGGTGCGGCGGGGTCTGGAGCAACGCACCCGTGGCTTCCACATCCAGCGCGTGGAGGTGCTGCGCTCACGGGCCATCGCCAGCCCGCCGGAACCCAGCGCATTCGTCAGCGCGCTGGAGCAGTGCCGGGTGGGCCCGTGGCATCGCCGTGGCAAGTACCTGCTGGCCCATCTGGAGACAGGCGACGGCGAGGCCGCCGGTCTGTGGGGTGTGCACCTGCGCATGACGGGCCAGTTCCTCTGGCTGGAGCAGGCCTCGGATCCCTGCCCCCACACCCGGGTGCGCATCTGGGATGGGGTGGGCAGGGAACTGCGCTTCGTGGACACCCGCAGCTTCGGGCAGATGTGGTGGGTTCCCCCCGACGTGGAACCCAGCCGGGTGATCACGGGTCTGGCCCGACTCGGCCCCGAACCCTTCGACGATCACTTCTCCCCTGACCATCTGATCCAGCGGCTGCGGGGATCCTGCCGGCCGATCAAGAGCGCCCTGATCGATCAGTCCCTGGTGGCCGGCGTGGGGAACATCTACGCGGATGAGTCCCTGTTTCTGGCGCGGATCCGGCCAGATCAGCCCAGTGGCCGTCTCCGCCGGCGGCAGCTGACGGCACTGCGTGACGCGGTGGTGGAGGTGCTGGCGGCCAGCATCGGCGCCGGCGGCACCACCTTCAGCGACTTCCGCGACCTGAGCGGCACCAACGGCAACTACGGCGGACAGGCCTGGGTGTACCGCCGCAGCGGCCAGCCCTGCCGGCGCTGCGGCACCCCGATCCGGCGCGACCGCATCGCCGGCCGCAGCAGCCACTGGTGCCCGACCTGCCAGAGCTGATGGACCCCGCGCGCAACCCACCCTTGCCGCCCAACCCGGGCACTGCGGCGATGCAGCACCTCCTGGCGCGCCAGCTGGTTGAGGTGATGGGGGCCATCCAGCGCCGCGGCTGGTGCGAGGGCACGGGCGGCAACTTCAGCTGTGTGCTGCAGGAACGTCCCCTGCGCTTGCTGATGGCGCCCAGCGGCGTGGCCAAGGGCCGGGTGGCACCCGAATCCCTGATCGTGGTGGATGGGGAGGGCCGGGTGCGGCGGGGTCGGGGGCGGGCCAGCGCCGAGACCCTGCTGCACCTGGCCATCGTGCAGGAAACGCGAGCGGGTGCCGTGCTCCACACCCATTCCCAGGCGGCAACCCTGCTCTCCCAACGGCTGGGTGAGCGCCACGGGGCCGAACTGCTCCTGAGCAACCTCGAGATGCTGAAGGGCCTGGAGGGCGTCCACACCCACGCCACCGGCGTGGCCCTGCCGGTCCTGCCCAACGACCAGGATCTCGCCCGACTCAGCGCCACCGCCCGCCCTCTGCTGCGGGGGGCCCCCCACGGGCTGCTGATCGCCGGCCATGGGCTCTATGCCTGGGGCAGAGATCTGGCCGCGGCGGGACGACATCTGGAGATCCTGGAGTTTCTGCTGGAGCAGCGCTGGCGCCAGCTGCTGCTCGCCCCGACAGACCTGCAGCCGCGCCGGCTGGACGGCATCAGCCACCTGCTGCTCGATATCGAGGGCACCACCTGTCCCGTCAGCTATGTGGGCCAGGTTCTGTTCCCCTACGCCACCGACCGGCTCGAGGACTTTCTGCGCCGCCATGGGGCCCAAGCCGAGATCAGGACGCTGGTGCGGGAGCTGCGCGCCGCCTGGCAGGGCGATGCGAAGGCAGAGGCAGCGGGCCTGGCCTGGAACGCCTCCCTGCCGCTGGCGGCGTATCTGCGCTGGCTGATCCGGATGGACCGCAAGCTCACCCCCTTGAAGGACCTTCAGGGCCGGATCTGGGCCGAGGGCTATGGGGCGGGTGATCTGGTGGCCCCGCTCTTCCCGGATGTGGCGGCTGCACTGCGGCGATGGCACCGCTGTGGCGTGACGCTCGGGGTGTATTCATCTGGCTCTGTAGAGGCGCAACAGCTCCTCTACGGACACACCAACTCCGGTGATCTTCGCTCCCTGTTCAGCCACTGGTTTGACACAAAAATAGGCACAAAGAGCAATCCTGATAGCTACCAGCGGATTATTGATCAACTCGGTGTAGCGGCTGCCGACATTCTGTTCATCAGTGATGCCCACGCCGAACTTGAAGCCGCCCTGGCTGCGGGAATGCAGGTACTGTTCAGCATCAGACCAGGCAATCCCGAACAGTCTCCCGGTCGCTTCACGCCCATCGATGCCTACGGCACTCTCCAGCTCACACCACCGGACAGTGCACAAGAGGCGTCGCTCCGTTGATGGCGGCGCACCCAGGTGCGGGAACACCCGCCGTTGCTCGCGGCGATCTCCGGTGAGGGCTGAGGCTGCCGTGCCCGTGGGATGCTGGTGCAACTGCTGGCTCTGAACGCCGAGCGCTAGCTCGAGGATGGCTCCCGACAGCCGCCCAGCCAGCCGATTCCGAGCAGATCGGCCAGGCCCTGTGAGCCCAGACCTGTCAGTGATCGCAAGTCTTGCCATGCCCACCTCCCGCTCTTCTCGAACACCGCACGTCGAGGCCGTCAAAACGGCCGCCCGGCGGTTTCCCCTGGTGCATCAGCTGATCCATTTCGCTGACCTGCGCAACTTCTACCGGGAGATGCGGGAAGCCCTGATCAGCGCCAACCGCCGCGCCGGCGCCCAGCAAGGCCTGGTCACCAGGGCGAAAAAGAAGATCCTCCGGCTGGAAGCCGAGATGAGCCTCCTGGAGCAGGAACGGGATGAGCTGCTGGCCTATCGCCAGCGGGTGGAGCAGGAAGCCAATCAGATCAGTGCGGTTCTGCCTCGCCTCAGGGGCAAATTGCTGCAGGTTCGTCAGATCGAACAGGCCCTGGAGAACCTGGCCGACATCAAGGAGGCGGTGGACCAGCAGGAGCAGGCCCATGGCGGGTCCACCCGGGAGTCGACAGAGGATCTCAGGAGGGCTGTGGAGCGGCTGCTGGAGCGGGTTGACGCCGTGGCGTTCTTCGAGGAATCCGAGGAGGCGAACGCCTGGGGCGAGGCCGAGAACGGGGGGATGCGATGAGCCCGGACTCCCGCCGGGCGCGCAAGCGCGGCACGCCCATCAGCGACAGCTTCGGTGCCGACCTGCAAACCCTCGGAGGGATTCTCGCCAACCACACCCGTGGTCTGGATCACTACCTCATGCGCCAGGCCCGGCGCATCGAGGAGCGGCAACAGAACCTCCTGGCCGAGGCCCCTGGATTTCTGCTGCCGCCGGATCTGAACCTGGAGGGGATGACCGCAGGTGAGCTGCAGACGCTCTGCCGAAAGAAGCGGCTGCGGGGGTGGTCGAAATTGCGCCGCGACGAGCTGCTGGCGTTTGTGAAACAGAAGCTGGGCCCCGAGCTGCGGGCCATGCGGATCCTGCATCAGCAGCAAGCCGGGCTCCCGGACGCTGATCTCGCCGGTTCGGACGCCCCCGCTGATGCGAGCCGCACGGAGCGCCTGCTTCTGCTCGTGCTGCGCCAGTTGGAGGTGCCGCCCGACATGGTGAACGCCGCCTGGCGCGGGCCCAGCGAGCAGGTCTGAGTGCAAACGGGGCGTCGGGAGCCGCGAACCTCACCCCTTGTGCTCCCGCCAGATCTCCTGCAGGAAGGGATCGCTCAGCTCGCATGCGATCCCCACACCCGGCGCTGGTGGCCGATGCCGCTACCGAGCACGCCAGTGGCTGGTTCCCTCATCCAGCCAGCACGGCCCGCAGCCCCTCCAGATAGAGGATGCCCGTGCAGCTGATGGCGCCGGCCCAGCACAGGGCGCGCAGGGGCGGCAGGTTGGCCACGTAGGCGCCGATGTAGAGCAGCCGCAGGGCCGGGTGGATCCAGGCGGCCGCGATGGCGGCCGGGGCACTCACGCCCACCAGCAGGCAGAGCAGGGCCGCGGGAGCATGCAGGCTGAAGGCCTCGAAGCAGTTCTGATGGGCCCAGCTGGCGCGCTGGCCCCAGCCCGGCAGCCGGTCGAACATCGCCCGTGGCGCGGCCAGATCCTCGATCTGGAAGTTGGCCCGGGAGCGGGCGGCCCCCAGGGGCACCACGCTCGCCACCACCACCCCGGCGGCCAGGGCGAGGCTCCAGGCAAAGGCTGCGATCATCGGGGGAACATCAGCTGCGGTGAGGCTAGGAACGGGGCCTCACCGGGCAGCGCCGTTTCAGCGCTTCGATCAGGCGGGGCACCGCATCGGCCTGGCCCTGCAACCCGAACGCCTCCTGCTCCACCGCCCGATTGCCGTGGTGGCAGCGGGTGGTGAGGATGCCGCTGATCTCCCTGTCCACCACAGGCGGCAGCTGGAAGCGCCAGCCGATCGGGCTCAGCACCCCGGTGGGGCAGCTCTGCACCGCGTGCACGGCCTCGTGCAGGAAGGTCTGCCGGGCGATGCCGCGCTCGAAGCTCAGCGGTGAACGCCAGAGGGTGCGGCTGCGGGCCCCATCCAGCCCATAGGCCTGCCGCGCCGGAGGCAGCGCGATCCGCAGCCGGAAGCCGCGGGCCTGCAGCTCCCGCGCCAGGGGGGCTGACAGGAGTCCTGCGCCGGGGCCCGCCTAGGCTGGCTCAGCGCCGAACCCACCGCTGACCGCAGCGCCGAACCCCCTCCAAACCCCCTTCCATGGCCGACAGCTACAGCTTCGACTGCGTGAGTGATTTCGATCGCCAGGAGCTGGTGAACGCGGTGGATCAGGTGCGCCGGGATGTGGCCCAGCGCTACGACCTCAAGGACTCCGGCACCGAGCTCGAGCTCGAGGAGGCCAGCCTCACGATCACCACCGCCAGCGACATGACCCTCCAGGCGGTGGAGGACGTGCTGCGCCAGAAGGCCACCAAGCGCAACCTCTCGCTCAAGATCTTCGACTTCCAGGCCCCCGAGGCCGTGGGCGGCAACCGGGTGAAGCAGGTGGTGAAGCTGCGCCAGGGCCTGAGCCAGGAGATCGCCAAGAAGCTGAGCAAGGTGGTGCGCGATCAACTCAGGAAGGTCACCGTGTCGATCCAGGGCGACAGCCTGCGGGTGACCGCCAAGAGCAAGGACGACCTGCAGGCCGCGATCCAGCTGCTGCGCAGCCAGGAAACCGACCTGGACGTGCCGCTGCAGTTCCAGAACTACCGCTGATGCCGCCGGGCTGGCGGTTCTGGATCGACCGCGGCGGCACCTTCACCGATGTGATCGGGCAGGCCCCCGGCGGGCAGCTCAGCGTGCGCAAGGTGCTCTCCGAGCAGCCCGAGCGGCCCGGTGATCCGGCCGTGGCGGCGATCCGCTCCCTGCTGGGCCTGGCGGGCCAGACCCCGATCCCGCAGGGTGCCATCACCGAAGTGCGCCTCGGCACCACGGTGGCCACCAACGCCCTGCTCGAACAGCGCGGCAGCCCGGTGCTGCTGCTCACCAACCGGGGCTTCGCCGATCTGCAGGCGATCGGCGACCAGCACCGCCCCGACATCTTCGCGCTGCGCATCGAGAGGCCGCGGCCACTGGCGGTGCGGGTGCTCGAGGTGGAGGGACGGCTGGCGGCCGATGGCAGCGAGCTGGAACCGCTGCGCTGCGACGACGCCCTGGCGGCGGCGGTGCGCCGGGGCATGGCCGATGGCTACGCCAGTGTTGCCGTGGCCCTGCTGCACGCCTATCGCAATCCCGCCCATGAGCGGGCCCTCGGCGCCTGGCTGGCGCGGCAGGGCGTGGAGTCGGTGGCCCTCTCCCACCAGCTCAGCCGCCAGCCCCGGCTGGTGCGGCGCACCCACACCACCCTGGTGGAGGCGGCCGTGGGTCCGGTGCTGCGCAGCTACCTGCGGCAGGTGCAGCAGGCCCTCGGTGCCGCCACGCCGCTGCGGGTGATGCGCTCCAGCGGCGCCCTGGCGGCCCCGGAGCAGCTGCTCGCCAAGGACACGATCCTCTCGGGACCGGCCGGCGGGATGGTGGGGGCGGTGGCGGCGGCGGCGGCCGTGGCCCCGGGCCGGCCCGTGGTGGGCTTCGACATGGGTGGCACCTCCACCGACGTGTTCCACTTCGATCCGGCGCGCGGTGAGGCGGCCTGGGAACGGAGCCCCGACACCGAGATCGCCGGACTGCGCCTCCAGGCGCCGATGCTGCCGGTGCACACGGTGGCGGCCGGGGGCGGCTCGATCGTGAGCTTCAACGGCGAGCGGCTGCTGGTGGGACCGGCCTCGGCCGGGGCGGACCCCGGCCCGGCGGCCTACCGGCGGGGCGGGCCGGCCACCCTCACCGATGCCAATCTGCTGCTGGGCCGGCTGCCGCCGGCCGCCCTGCCGCCGGTGTTCGGCCCCGGGGGCGATCAGCCGGCCGATCTGGAGGCCGTGCACGCACGCTTTGCGGCCCTGGCCGCCGCCAGCGGTCTGGAGGTGGAGCGGGTGGCCGAGGGGGCCCTGGAGCTGGCGGTGGAACGGATGGCCGCGGCGATCCGCCGCGTGTCGATCGAGCGCGGCCACGACATCCGCGAGGCCCTGCTGGTGAGTTACGGCGGTGCGGGCGGCCAGCACGCCTGCCGCCTGGCCGCCCAGCTCGGCATCACCCGGGTGCTGCTCCATCCCCTGGCCGGGGTGCTCTCGGCCTACGGCATCGGCAGGGCCGAGCAGCGCCAGTTGCGCGAGCGCACGCTGCGCCAGCCCCTGGCACCCGCGCTGGTGGGCGTGCTCAGGGAGCTGATCGACCGGCTGCGGGAGGAGGCCGCCGGGGCCCTGGAGGCCAGCGGCGATCTCGCCCCCTCGGGGGAGGATCCAGAGGCGGGAGCGGGGGAGGGCCCTCAGGCCTGGGTGGAGGTCGCTGAGGCCGTGGTGCGGTTGGAGCTGCGCTTCCCCGGCAGCGAACACGGCCTGGAGGTGCTCTGGCCCGCCCAGGCCGCCGGGGGGGCAGCGCCGGGCGGCGATGGGGCGGTGGTGGAGGCGCTGGCGATGGCCTTCGACGCCGCCCATCGCCAGCGGTTCGGCTACGGGGCGGCCGGGGCGGAGCTGGTGGTGGAGCGGCTGCAGCTGGAACTGGCCGCCCGCCGTGGGCGCGGGTCGGCACCGGCACAGGTGAGTGTCCAGGTGGAACCGGCTGGGGCCTCCCCGGGGGGGGCGCAGCTCGCCACCACCCCGCTCTGGCTGGCGGATGGAGCCGGCTGGCGGCCGGTGCCGCTGTGGCGGCGCGACCGGCTCAGCCCGGGCACGCGGCTGCAGGGCCCGGCCGTGGTGGTCGATGCCACCACCACCCTGGTGCTGGAGCCGGGCTGGCAGGGGGCCGCCTTGCCGGAGGGTTCGCTGCTGCTCGAGCACCCCGCCCCGGCCCCGAAACCGGCAGCCCACCGCCCCCCTCCCGCCGCGCCGGCGAACACGGCGCTGGATCCGGTGCGCCTGGAGCTCTTCCACCACCGCTTCAGCGCCATCGCCGAACAGATGGGCGTGCAGCTGCAGCAGAGCAGCCGTTCCGTGAACATCCGCGAGCGGCTCGACTTCTCCTGCGCCCTGTTCGACGGCCAGGGCCGGCTGGTGGCCAACGCCCCCCACATCCCCGTGCATCTGGGCTCGATGGGGGAGAGCGTGACGGCGCTGCTGGCCGATGGGGCGAGCGGCCGGCGGGCCGCCCTCCGGCCCGGCGACGTGATCCTCACCAACGACCCCTACGCGGGGGGTACCCATCTGCCGGACATCACGGCGATCACGCCCCTCTTCGCCGGCGACCTGCGCGCGAGCACGGCCGCGGCCCCGGTGGCGGGAGATCCCGGCGAGCCGCTGTTCTTCGTGGCCAGTCGCGGCCACCACGCCGATGTGGGCGGCATCACCCCGGGCTCGATGCCGGCCTTCAGCCGCAGCATCGCCGAGGAGGGACTGCTGCTGCGCAACGAGCCCTTGCTGCGGAACGGCGAGCTGGATGAGGCGCTCTGGCGGGAACGCCTGGCGGCCGGGCCCCAGCCGGTGCGCAATCCCGACCAGCTGCTCGCCGATCTGCGGGCCCAGGTGGCCGCCAACCGCCAGGGGGCGGCGGCGCTGCGGCAGCTGATCGCCGCCGAGGGTCTGGCGGTGGTGCAGGCCTACATGGACCATGTGCGCGCCAACGCCGCCGCCGCGGTGCGGCGGGTGCTGCAGAACCTGCGGGCTGGCAGCCACGCGCTCGAACTCGACAACGGCGCCTGGATCCGCGTGGCCGTGCGCCCGGATCGGGCCCGCGCCCGGGTGACGGTGGACTTCAGCGGCACGTCTGCCCAGCTCCCCAGCAATCTCAACGCCCCGCTGGCGGTGACCAGGGCGGTGGTGCTGTACGTGTTCCGCTGCCTGGTGGGGGAGACGATCCCCCTCAACGCGGGCTGCTTCGAGCCGATCGAGCTGGTGGTGCCGCCGGGCTGCCTGCTCCATCCCCGGCCGCCGGCCGCCGTGGTGGCCGGCAACGTGGAGACGTCGCAGGCGGTGGCGAATGCCCTGCTGGCCGCCCTCGGGGTGCAGGCGGCGGCCCAGGGCACGATGAACAACCTGAGCTTCGGCGACGGGGCTCGGGGGGCCGCCAGCCGGCAGTACTACGAAACGATCTGCGGCGGCACCGGCGCCGGCATCCTGGCCGATGGCAGCGGCTACGACGGGGCCTCCGCCGTGCAGAGCCACATGACCAATTCGCGCCTCACCGATCCGGAGATCCTCGAGGACCGCTTCCCGGTGCTGCTGGAGCGCTTCAGCCGGCGGCGGGGCAGCGGCGGCGCCGGCCGCTGGCGCGGCGGCGACGGCGTCGTGCGCCAGTGGCGGGCGCTGGAGCCGCTCACCGTGTCGCTGCTGAGCGGCTCGCGGCGCGTGCCGCCCTTCGGCCTGGCCGGCGGCGGGGCGGGAGCCTGCGGCGTCAACCGGCTGCTGCGGCGCGACGGCGGCGAGGAGCCGCTGCCGGGCTGCTGGGAGCTGCGGCTCGAGCCCGGCGAGGGACTGCGCATCGAAACCCCGGGCGGCGGCGGCTTCGGAACGCCGGCGCCCGCCCCATGAGGGTTTCTCTGCCCAGGGGCCGCTGGCTGGGCAGCGCCCTGGCGCTGGCCCTCGTCCTGCCCCCCCGGCCCGGCCCGGCCGCAACCAGGGGCATGGCTGCGGGCACGGCCGCGCTGGACGGGGTGCTGCAGGAGCGCGACCAGCGGGTTCAGCCGGCATGGGGTCCGCGGGGGATGGTGGCCGCCGGTGAACCCCACGCCGCGGCCGCGGGAGCGGCGATGCTGCGCGCCGGCGGGAACGCCGTGGATGCGGCGGTGGCCACCAGCTTCGCCCTCAGCGTCAGCCTGCCCCATGCCACCGGCCTGGGCGGCGGCGGCTTCCTGCTGCTCTGGCTGCCACCGGGGCCGCCCGGGGCCGCCGCCGCCGAACGGCCGGACTGCCGCACGATCCGCGGCCGCGAGCTGGCGCTGGGCCGGGGGCGGGCGGTGGGCATCGACTTCCGCGAAACCGCGCCCGCAGCCGCCCGTGGAGAGCAGTTCCTCGACGCCGCCGGCCGCGTCGACCGCGACCGGGCCACCCGCGGCCTGCAGAGCACGGCGGTGCCGGGCACGGTGGCGGGCCTGCTGCTGGCCCAGCGCTGCTACGGCCGCCTGCCGCCCGCCCAGGTGCTGGCGCCGGCCATCGATCTGGCCCGGCGGGGGATGCCGGTGAGCCGCAGTCTCAGCCAATCGCTGCAGGCCGGGGCGGGCCTGCTCCAGGCCGATCCCACCTCCCGGGCGCTCTTCTTTCCGGCGGGCCGGCCGCTGCAGCCGGGCCAGCGCCTGCGGCAGCCCCAGCTGGCCGCCAGCCTGGAGCGCATCGCCCGCGGCGGGGCGGCGGGCTTCTACGGGGGCTCCACGGCCGCGGCCCTGCTGCGGCTGATGCAACGGGGCGACGGCCCGATCACGGCTGCCGATCTGGCGGCCTACCGAGCCCGGCCGGTGACACCGCTGCGGATCAGCTTCCGCGGCCATCCGGTGCTGGCCCTGCCGCCTCCGGCGGGGGGGCTGCCGCTGCTGCAGCTGCTGCGGCTGCTGGAGCCCTTTGACCTGGCCGCCACCGGTGCCAACAGCGCCGCTGGCCTGCACCTGCTGGCCGAGGCCCTGAACCTGGTGTTCCTGCAGCGCAATGCGCGGCTCGGGGATCCCGGGCCGCAGCCGTTCAACGCGGAGCCCTTCCTCGCGGACGCTCCCGTGGCGGTGCTGCGCAGCCGGATCGATCCGGAGCGTCACCGGCCGGCCGCCGAACTGCTGCGCCAGGGCGCCCTGCCGCAGGAAGGGGAAACCACCACCCACCTCTCGGTGGCAGACCGCCGGGGCGGCCTGGTGGCGGTGACGAGCTCGATCAACTTCGCGTATGGCAACGGCATCACCGTGCCGGGGGCTGGCTTCCTGCTCAACAACCACATGGACGACTTCACCACCCGGCCGGGCAGCCCCAACGCCTTCGGCCTGGTGCAGGGGAGTGCCAACGGGATCGCGCCCGGCCGGCGGCCGCTCAGCTCGATGACGCCCACCCTGGTGTTCCGGCCCGACGGCTCCCCCTGGATCGCCACCGGCAGCCCCGGCGGCAGCCGCATCCTCAGCGCAGTGGCGCAGGTGCTGCTCAACCGCATCGTGCATGGGCTGAATCTGGCGGCGGCCGTCGCGGCGCCCCGGATCCACAGCCAGCTGCTGCCCGAGCGCATCCAATGGGAGGAGGGGATCAGCCCCGACACCCTGGCGCTGCTGCGGCGGCGGGGCCATGCCCTGCAGCGGGGTGCGGCGATGGGGGCGGCCCAGAGCGTGGAGGTGATCCCCCGGCGCGAGGGGGGCGGCAGCTACGGGGTGAACGATCCGCGCCGGGCCTGGGCTCTGGCCCAGCCGGAATGAACCCGGCAGGAAACCCGCGAACCGGGTGAGGCGGAGCTCCCCCTCCTCCGGACAGGCCAGGATCCATCGGCCAGGATCGAGATGCCACCTCCCCGCTGGAGCAGGGCAGAGAGCACACGGAAGATCCGGCTGGACGGATCACCGCTCCGCTGATGCGGAGCAGCTGGGCGATCCCCGCCACCACCCGGGGCTCATTGGATGTCCAGCAGAGCTCAGCGGCTGGGTTGGATCTCGCCAGCCCAGCAAAGCCGGCAATCCCCTGACGCTGCAGCAATGCTCTGGCACTGGTTCGCAGACTTGTGAGGTGGTGGCGGGTCTCATCGATGGGCTTGCCCTGGCGGACGCCCTTGCCGCGCTCCGCCAGGATCGTGGCGCTCCCCGGCCAGTTCTCGATCAGCCACCCTGGAGCGGGCAGGTCTCGCAGGGTCCAGGTGAGGTTGCGCCCCCGTTTGCGCTCACGTCAGAGTGGCTTGCCAGGGCGCCTTCCGCCCGTAGGTCAGCCGATCTCAGATCACCGGAAACCCTTTACGGCGACTGTGTTTCCTGGCGATCAGGAAATCGGCGCCCCGCTGCTCGAGGCAGAGGAAAAAGGGCGGTTGGCATGCAACGCGTCCGAGCCGATCTCGCGCCGCTTCCACCAGCACCCCCGCCGCAGACGCCGAGGCCTTTGTGCGGGCCTGTTTCAAGCACACCCACCGCGACATGGGGCCCAGGGTCCTCTGCCTCGGCCCCGAGGTTCCGGCCGAGGTGCTGATCTGGCAGGACCCGATCCCAGCGGTTGACCATCCCCTGGTGGACGCCGCCGCCCTTGCCGATCTCAAGGGGAGAGTGAGGGCCTCTGGGCTCAGCTGCAGCGTCCTTTGCCGTGATGGAGCCCCAGGCCGATGGCTGCCGCCATGGGCAGGCCGGGTCCTGGAGCGTGGCCGCCGAGCATCTGCTGGTCGGCCGGGCTCAGCTGCTGGGACTGCGTGCACCTGAGATGACCGTGCTGGTGGGCGGCCTGCGGGTACTCGGTGCCACCAGCGGCGGCCTGCGCCATGGCGTGTTCAGCGACAGGGTGGGAGTGCTCAGCAACGACTTCTTCGTCAAGAGGCTCGATATGGCGATCAGCTGGTCGCCAACCGAGAACAGCGGCGAGCTGTTTGTGGAGCGCGACCGGCACGCAGGTGCTCTGCGCTGGGCCGCCACGCGGGTGGATCCGGTGTTTGGATCCCATTCGCAGCTGCGCGCCATCGCCGAGGTCCAGGCCCAGCGCGATGGTGCCGGCCGCCTGGTGCACGACTGTGTGGCCGCCGGGATGAAGGTGATGAATGCCGATCGCTTTGATCACGGGGCCTGAGGCCTGCCGCGATCGTGGGTGAGGCGGAGGTTCATCGGCTCAGCTTCGTGAGCCGGAATCACCCCACCGGATGCAGGTCCTGCAGGGCGTTGATCTCGAGCTCTTCGCGCTGCAGTGAGGCGATCGCCTCCACCGCGGCGCGGGCGCCGGCCAGGGTGGTGACCGTGGGTACCGCGTAGTCGAGGGCGGCCTTGCGCAGGTAGGTGTCGTCGTGCTCGGCCTGGCGGCCGATGGGGGTGTTGACGATCAGCTGGATGCGGCCGGAGCGGATCGCGTCCTCGATGTTGGGGCGGCCTTCGTGCACCTTGAGCACGGGCTCCACGCTCAGCCCTTCGCGCTCGAGCAGTGCGGCGGTGCCACTGGTGGCCACGAGGGCGAAGCCCAGCTCGCGCAGGCGGCGGGCCACCGGCACCAGGGCCGTCTTGTCGCGGTCGTGGGTGGAGAGAAACACGGTGCCGCTGGTGGGCAGGGGGTCGCCGGCGGCCTGCTCGGCCTTGGCGTAGGCCATGCCAAAGCCCCGGGCGCTGCCCATCACCTCGCCGGTGCTGCGCATTTCGGGGCCCAGCAGGGTGTCGGAGCCTGGGAAGCGCTTGAACGGCAGCACGGCCTCCTTGATCGCCTGCAGTGGCGGCTGGGGTTCGGCCGTGAGCCCCAGCTCGGCCAGGCTGCAGCCCGCCATCACCTGGCTGGCCAGCTTGGCCAGGGGCGCTCCGGTGGCCTTGGCCACGAACGGCACCGTGCGCGAGGCCCGGGGGTTGGCCTCGATGATGAACACGGTTTCCCGGCCCTCCAGCGAGCGCTGCACCGCGAACTGGAGGTTGATCAGACCGCGCACCCCCAGGGCCAGGGCCAGCTCCCGGCTCCAGCGCCGGATCGTGGCCAGGGCCTCGGTCCCCAGGCTCACCGCCGGCAGGCAGCAGGCCGAATCGCCGGAATGGATGCCGGCCGGCTCGATGTGCTCCATCAGACCGCCGATCACCACGGTGCCGGTGGCATCGCAAAGGGCATCCACGTCCACCTCGGTGGCGTTCTCCAGGTACTGGTCGATCAGCACCGGATGGTCGGGCTCCACCGTCACCGCCTCATTCATGTAGCGGTTGAGCTCCTGCTCGTTGAACACCACCTCCATGGCGCGCCCCCCCAGCACGTAACTGGGCCGCACGACCACCGGATAGCCCACGGCTGCCGCCACCACCCTGGCCTCGGCGTCGGTGCGGGCCAGCCCGTTGCGGGGCTGGCGAATCTCCAGGCGCCGCAGAATGGCCTCGAACTGCTCCCGGTCTTCGGCGGCGTCGATCGATTCGGGTGAGGTGCCCCAGATGCGGCTGCCGGTGGCCTGGCCCTCGGGCGTCGCCAGCCAACGCAACAGGGGAATCGCGAGCTTGAGCGGGGTCTGGCCGCCGAACTGCACGATCACTCCTTCGGGCTTCTCGGCCTCGATGATGTTGAGCACGTCCTCGAGCGTGAGCGGCTCGAAGTAGAGGCGGTCGGAGGTGTCGTAATCGGTGGACACCGTTTCCGGGTTGCTGTTCACCATCACCGTGGCGAAGCCCGCCTGCCGCAGGGCGAAGGAGGCGTGGCAGCAGCAGTAGTCGAATTCGATGCCCTGGCCGATGCGGTTGGGCCCCCCCCCCAGGATCAGCACCTTGCGGCGGGCCTCGGGCAGCACCTCGTTCTCCGGCGGCACAGGCTCCAGCGCCCCGGAGGCGGTGAGGCGCTCCAGGGGCCGCTCGTAGGTGGAGTAGTGGTAGGGCGTGTGCGAGGCGAACTCCGCCGCGCAGGTGTCCACGGTCTTGAAGACCGCGTTCACGCCGAGGAGCTGGCGATGGCGCCGCACCGCCAGCTCCTCGCTGCCGGTGGCAAAGGCGATCTGGCGGTCGGAGAAGCCGAGCTGCTTGAGCTCCAGCAGAGCGGCGGCCCCCAGATCCACCAGATGCCGGCTCCGCAGCAAGCGGCCCTCGGCCTCGACGATCCGGCGCAGCTTGGCCAGGAACCAGGGATCGATGGCGCTCAGCCTGTGGATGTCGGCGTCGCTGCGGCCCGCGAGCATCGCCGCGCGCACGGCGAAGATCCGCTCCGGCGTGGCGGTGCGCAGGCCCCGATCGAGTTCGCCCGCGCCGGGCGCCGGGTCGGGCCGGTCGCAGCCCCAGCCGGCATGGCCGGTTTCCAGGGACCGCAGGGCCTTCTGGAACGACTCCTCGAAGCAGCGGCCGATCGCCATCGCCTCGCCCACCGATTTCATCGAGGTGGTGAGCACCGCCGGGCTGCTCTGGAACTTCTCGAAGGCGAAGCGGGGGATCTTCGTCACCACGTAGTCGATGGTGGGCTCGAAGCAGGCCGGGGTGGCGCCGGTGATGTCGTTGACGATCTCGTCGAGGGTGTAGCCCACCGCCAGCCGGGCGGCGATCTTGGCGATCGGGAAGCCGGTGGCCTTGGAGGCCAGCGCCGAGCTGCGGCTCACGCGCGGGTTCATCTCGATCACGATCACCGTGCCGTCGGCGGGGTTGATCGCGAACTGGATATTGCTGCCGCCGGTGTCCACGCCGATCTCGCGGATGATCGCGATCGCCTGATCGCGCAGGCGCTGGTATTCGCGGTCGGTGAGCGTCTGGGCCGGCGCCACCGTGATCGAGTCGCCGGTGTGCACCCCCATGGGATCGAGGTTTTCGATCGAGCACACGATCACCACGTTGTCGGCCACGTCGCGCATCACCTCCAGCTCGAACTCCTTCCAGCCGAGCAGCGACTGCTCGATCAGGATCTGGCTCACCGGGCTGGCCTCGAGGCCGCTCTTGCAGATCGCCCGGAATTCCTCCGGGTTGTAGGCGATGCCGCCGCCGCTGCCCCCCAGGGTGAAGGCCGGCCGGATGATGCGCGGATAGCTGCCGATGGCCTCCCCCACGCGCTCGGCCTCCTCCAGCGTGTTGGCGATGCCCGAAGGGCACACCATCACACCGATGCGCTCCATCGCCTGCTTGAACAGCAGCCGGTCCTCCGCCTTGCGGATCGCCGCCAGGTTGGCGCCGATCAGCTCCACACCGTGTCGCTCCAGGGTGCCGTTCTCGGCCAGGGCCACCGCCAGGTTGAGGGCGGTCTGGCCGCCCATGGTGGGCAGCAGGGCGTCGGGTTTCTCGATCTCGATCACCCGGGCCACCACCTCCGGGGTGAGCGGCTCGATGTAGGTGCGATCCGCCATATCCGGATCGGTCATGATCGAGGCCGGGTTGCTGTTCACCAGCACCACCTCGTAGCCCTCGGCCCGCAGGGCCTTGCAGGCCTGGGTGCCGGAGTAGTCGAATTCACAGGCCTGGCCGATCACGATCGGCCCGGACCCCAGCAGCAGGATGCGACGCAGATCCGTGCGGCGGGGCATGGGCGGGTCGTCAGGCCAGAGATGGCCAGCCTCTCACGGGCTCAGCCACCGGTTCGGTGGGCACGCCGGCCCGGCGGGGGCCCTCCTGGCTAACGTGCGCACAGCCATGGTGAGCGATTCCACGCAATGAGCGAACTCCAGCGCCTGAAGGGGTTGCTGCCCCCGGAAATGCAGAGCTGGGTTTTCGTGGAAGCCGCCGCCTCCGTGGAGCCTCCCCTGATCACGATCGAGGAGATCGGCCGCGATGAAGTGGAGATCCAGGTGGACCTCGAGAAATGGGATGCGCTGGCGATCGACCACCGCAACCTGCTGTTCTGGCATGAGGTGGGCCGGATCCAGAATGACGCCATCCCCCGGGACGGCTGGGAGATGGCGGCCCTGGCCATCGGCCTCGGCGGTGCCATCGGCGAGCTGTGGGTGCAGGACGGCCTGCTGCTGGTGATGGCCCTGGGTCTCTCCGGTTTCGCCGGTTACCGGCTCTACCTCAAGAACAATTCCGAGAAGCGGCTGCGTGACGCCATCGAGGCCGACGAGCGCGCCATCGACCTGGCCTGCCGCTTCGGTTACACCCTGCCCAACGCCTACAAAAGCCTGGGAGGGGCTCTCAAGGAGCTGGTGGAGCAGACCCGCAAGAAGAAGAAGCGCACCTTCTACGAAGACCGGCTCGAGGCCCTGCGCAAGAGTGCCGGCCGGGCCCGGGCCGAGATGGCCCAGCAGCAGGGCTCCCGCCAGTCGGTCACCAGCGAGAACGTCTATGGCTGACATCGCCCGGGCTGATGGGCTCACCAGCAGCGCCCTGGCCAGCGCAGTCACGGGCCGCGACCAGGCCAGCGAGGCGCTCGCCCGGCTCGCGGCCGAAGCCTGCGACGACCGCAAGGCCGTGGACATCCGTCTGATCCGGGTGGAGGAGATCAGCTCTCTGGCCGACTGGTTCGTGATCTGCAGCGGTCTCTCGGACGTGCAGGTGCGCGCCATCGCCCGCTCGGTGGAGACGCGCCTGGAGGAGGAGGCCGGCCGGCTGCCGCTGCGGCGCGAGGGCCAGAGCGAAGGGCGCTGGGTGCTGCTGGATTATGGCGAGGTGATCGTGCACGTGCTGCTGCCGGAGGAGCGCAGCTACTACGACCTCGAATCCTTCTGGGGCCACGGCGAGCAGGTGCGCTATCTAGGCTCCGCCCACGCCGCGACCACCTGATCCGTGAGTGCCGTTGCCTGTCCGGTGCCGCCCGCCCAGCGACCGCTGCAGGAGTATGAGCAACTGCGCCGATCCTGGTTCTTCGCCTGGCCCGCGGAGAGTTTCAGCGGCCTGTTGCGGCCGTTGGCGCTGAGCTGGCTGTTCGTGCTGCCGGTCGCCCTGGTGGTGGCCAGCGGCAGCTGGGTGCTCCGCCACGAGCCCGTCCGGCTGGTGCTCTCCGGCGCCGTGGCCGCGATCGCCCTGCCGCTGCTGCTGCTTGTGCGCCAGTGGCTGGGCTGGAGCTATGTGCATCGACGCCTGCTCAGCGAGCGGGTGGAGTACGAGGAATCGGGCTGGTACGACGGCCAGGTGTGGGAAAAGCCGCTCGCCTGGCGCCAGCAGGATCTGCTGGTGGCCACCCACCAGGTGCGCCCGCTGCTGGCGCGCCTGCGGCAGGGCATCGGCCTGGCCGCTGGCCTGATCCTGCTGGGGGCAGGCCTCTGTCAGGCTCTCTGAACCCCGGCCTGCTTCCGCCGCATGTCCCTGTCCTCCAGCCTGGGTGGTTCCGCGATCCGCACCGGCGCCCCTCCCCTCGAAGTGGTGCTGCTGCGCCAGGGCATCGCCGAATCGCGCCACCGGGTGCATGCCGTGGTGTGCGACTGCCGCGGCAGGGTGCTGATGCGTGCCGGCGACCCCCAGCTGCTGAGCTTCGTGCGTTCGGCCCTGAAGCCCTTCCAGGCCACCGTGTTCGTGGCCAGCGGCGCCGCCGATCAGGTGGATTGCGGCGAGCGCGGCCTGGCCATCGCCTGCGCTTCCCATGCCGGCACCCCTGGCCACGCCCGGGAGGCCTTCCGGCTGTTGTGGGGGGCCGAGCTGGACACCGAGCAGCTCCATTGCCCGGTGCCCGAAGGGGGCATGAGCCCGCTGGAACACAACTGCTCGGGCAAGCACGCCGCCTTCCTGGCCACCTGCCGGCGGCTGGGCTGGAGCGGCGAGGGCTACCTGCAACCCCACCATCCCCTCCAGCAGGAGATTCTGCGGCGGGTGGCCGAACTGCTGGCCCTGCCGCCCGCGGAACTGGTCACCGCCCGCGACGACTGCGGCGCCCCCACCCTGCAGCTGCAGCTGGCCCAGATGGCGCTGCTGTTCGCCCATCTCGGGGCCGGCGCCCAGCCCGACCTGGAGCGCATCAGCCGGGCGATGCTCGCCCACCCCGATCTGGTGGCGGGCGATGGGCTCTTCGATACCGAACTGATGCGCCGCGGTCTGGGCCAGGTGCTGAGCAAGGGGGGAGCCGAGGGCATCCAGTGCCTCAGCCGGGTGGGTGAGGGACTGGGGGTGGCCGTGAAGGTGGAGGACGGCTCCTCCCGGGCCAAGCACGCCGTGGCCCTGCAGCTGATGGAGCAGCTCGACTGGCTCACCCCCGGCACGCTCGAGGAGCTGCGCGGTCTGTTCCTGGCTCCGGCCCCCCACCTGCGTCTGGAGGTGCGGGGCGAACTGCGCAGCTGATCGGGCTCCCAGGCCCGCCGGTTGCTTGATTGACCGGCGGCTTGATTGAACGGATGCTGGCTGGCTGCTTGGTCGGCTGGATAGCTGGATAGCTGGCTGGCTGCTTGGTTGCTTGGCTGGCCCCAGGTAGCGGAGAACACCGATCTGGTACGATCAACAAGCAACGCGGGGTAGAGCAGTCTGGTAGCTCGTCGGGCTCATAACCCGAAGGTCGGTGGTTCAAATCCGCCCCCCGCCACCAAATTCCCGAGGCCCCGGCAGGTGTCCTGCCGGGGCTTTTCGCTGTTCAGACCCCCGCCGCGCACGCTCCCGTTGCCCTCCCGGCCATGCCGCCTGCTCCTGCCCCGCTGCCGGAGGGTTTCAGCCCCGATGCGGTGGTCGTGGGCTCCGGAGCCACCGGCGGCGTGGCGGCGATGGTGCTCGCCGAGGCGGGCCTGCGGGTGCTGGTGCTGGAGGCCGGACCCCAGCTCAGCCCCCGCCAGGCCCGGGGCAGCGAACCGCTCAACAGCCTGCGCCGCCTGGCCAACCTGGCCAGCGGCCGGCACAACCGCCAGCGCCACCATCCCGGCTACTGGAAGCAGAACCCGGAGCTGTTCTGCGATGAGCGGCTCAACCCGTACACCACCCCGGCCGATGCGCCCTTCCTCTGGACCCGCGGGCGCCAGGTGGGCGGCAGGAGTCTCACCTGGGGGGGCATCACCCTGCGCCTCTCCGACCATGAATTCAAGGCGGGCGAGCGGGATGGGCTGAGCGCCGCGTGGCCGATCGGCCACGCCGACCTCGATCCGTACTACTCCCGTCTGGAGACCCTGTTCGGCCTGCACGGCGGCCGCGATGGCCTGGCCCAGCTGCCCGACGGCGCCCTGCTCCCCCCCCTGCCCTTCACCCCCGGGGAGGAGCGGCTGGGGCGTGCCATCGGCCGCGAGCTCGGCCTGCCCCTGATCCATTCGCGCGGCTTCGCCCTGCACCGGGGTGATGGCTGGCCCGGATCGAGCAGCTGCGGCGTCACCCTTGCCCGGGCCCTGTCCACCGGCCGGGTGCTGGTGCGGCCCGGCTCGGTGGTGAGCCACGTGGAGATGGACGGCCGCGGCGATCGCGCAGAGGCGGTGGTGGTGGTGGACACAGCCAGCGGCCAGCGGCTGCGCCTGGCGGCGCCACGGGTGGTGCTCTGCGCCTCCAGCCTCGAGAGCGTGCGCATCCTGCTGCACTCGTGCGCCGAGGGCGGGCTGGTCGACCGCTCGGGCTGCCTTGGCCGGCATCTCATCGACCACGTGTCCACGGCCCGCTTCTTCTCGCTGCCGGAGGTGCCGGCGGCGGCAGTCCAGGAGCTCTCGGGGGCCGGGAGCTGCTTCATCCCCAATACCGTGAACCTGGGCGCCGGCTCGATCTGCCCCGAGGGGCCCGTGGACTTCGCCCGGGGCTACGGCATCTGGACCGCCGTGCAGCGCTTCGACCCGCCGCGCCCGCTGCGGCGGCGGCCCGGGGAGGCGTTGGGATTCCTGATCGCCCACGGCGAGGTGCTGCCCGATCCCGACAACCGGCTCAGCCTCGATCCCAGCCGCCGCGATGCCTGGGGGCTGCCCGTGCCCCACATCGCCATGCGCTGGCGCGCCAACGAGGCGCGGATGGTGCGCCACATGCACCAGCGGATGGAGCTGGTGGCGGCCGCGGCCGGCGCCACGATCCGGCCGATCGAGGAGCTGTTCGTGCTGCCCCTGCTCGAACCCTGGGTGAAGGGCAGCCTGGCGGTGGCTGAGGCCGCGCCGCCGCCGGGCTACTACATCCACGAGCTCGGGGGTGCCCGCATGGCCGCCAGCCCACAGGATGGAGTGGTGGATCCGCTCAACCGCTGCTGGAGCGCCCCCAACCTGCTGGTGGTGGATGGGGCCTGCTGGCCCAGCGCCGGCTGGCAGAGCCCCACGCTCACCGAGATGGCGATCACCTGGCGGGCCTGCGCCGCGGCGGTGGGGCAGGCGAACCTGTGCTGAATGGCTCACCGAAGCGGCCTTCCGGTGTGCATGGTTACGGAGCTGCCGGCGGCTGATGCGCACAATTGAGGAGCGACCTTAACGGGTCGGGCAAGGGAGACCGGGAGCGGAGGTTGGCACTTCCGCTCTTTTTTGTGGGGCCTCGGCTCTACCTGGGGCGCCATCTTGGCGACGGCGTCTTGCCGTGAATCCCGGCGATGAGGGGCGGCGGCTGAGGGTTGCCTGCGCCAGCTGGCCCGATCGCAGCATCTGCCCGCAAGGGGGGCGTTCGGTTCGCCCGCTCCAGCAAGTTCAGCGCTGGCTGAACAGACCGTCGAGATAGTGCTGGATCACGGAGCTGTCGGTGCAGCCATTCTGAAACAGAAAACTGGCCAGGGCTGACGTCACCAGGGAGTACTGATCCCAGCGGGGGTTGGCCTCAAGGAAGGCACGCATTCCATCGAACAGCACCTCCGGCACTTCCGCCTCCAGGCTCACGCTGGGGTGGGGGTCACTGCCATCCACGGAGAAGGGCCCGGCCTGCATGCAGCGTTCCAGATGACCGCGCTCCATTCCCATCACCGCACCGTCTGTCCACATGGTTGACGCTGTCAGTACGCCACATGCAGGCGGGCCCGTCAAAGCCGGCGCCGCCGGTGTGCGGGCCGACGTTCTCAGCTGAGACAGCCCTGCGGCACGCGGCCCGAGCCGCCCGCCGGCGCTCACCATCCGTTCACGAGAGGGAAAGGGTGTGGGCTGTCAAGCAGGCCCTGAACCATGGGGCCGTTTCCACAGGATGAACGGCGCCGCGGCCACCGACGACACCACCCTGGGGAAAACACCCGGCAGATCCGGGGAAAAGGGTGTTCAAGCCGGGCACCGCCGCCATGGATCAGCAGGACTGATCCACGTGAATCCCCCGCGACTCACTTCGCGGTGAGACGGCTGCGCGGCCGGGGTTGCGCCGGGAATCCTCGGCTTCGGGTCAGCGAGGCCCACGATCCGGATCCCGCCGCAGGGTGCGGGGACCGAGCGGATGGTCGGCATGGGGATAGGGGGCATGGTGGTGGCCGTGATCGTGGCCGTGGCCATGGTTGGGCGCGGCGGCCACGGGGATGGGCACCCCATCCGGCTGACAGGCACCGGTGCATTCGCGCTCGCACAGGGTGCAGCTCTCGCTGAAGCCCTCCACGTGGTGATGGTGGCTGTGCTGGGGAGCGCCCACCTCGGTTTCAAAGCCGAGCACCTGGGCGCGGTACTTGCACAGCGAGCAGTTCATGCTGGTGTCCCCACCTCCGATCACCTCGGCCACCCGTTCAGCGAAGGTCTCGATCACGGAGGGGTGATCCGCCAGGTATCCGGCCTGCACCACTTCGAGATCGGGATGGTCGGCGGCCACCAGGGCGGTGTGCTGGGCGATGCGGCTCACCAGCACACCGGAGAACAGGAAGTAGGGAAACACCACCAGCCGCCGGAACCCCAGCCGCACCACCTGGCGCAGCCCCGGCTCCACCAGGGGAAAGGTGACCCCGGAATAGAGGGTCTCGCCCCAGCCGAAACCGAAGCCCTCCACGAGCATGCGGGTCACCTTGGCGACGTTGGAATTGGCGTCGGGGTCGGAGGAACCGCGCCCCACCACCACCAGCAGGGTGTCGTGCAGGGGAATCGCCGACCGGCCGGCGGCGGCGGCCGCGGCGTTGGAGCGATCCAGCGCCTCGCGGATGCGGGCCCCGGCGGCCTCGATCATCCTGCGATCGACGCCCAGTTCGCGGCCGTAGTCCACCCGCACGCCGGTTTCCGCCGCCCAGGTGTTGAGCACCGAGGGGATGTCGTTCTTGGCATGCCCGGCGGCGAACAGCATGGCCGGTACGGCCAGCACATGCGCCACTCCCCGTTGGCGCAGGGCGTCCAGCCCGTCACGCAGGATCGGCCGGGCGAACTCCAGATAGCCGAATTCGAGGGGAACCGGACTCAGCCGTGCGCGCAGCTGCCGGGCCAGGCCGGCGAATTCCTCCACCGCCAGTCGGTTGCGGCTGCCATGCCCGCACACCAGCACACCGAGCGGGCCATGGGGTCCTTCCGCTGGCAGGGGGAAAGGGGATGGCTGCATGGCCCCGCATCACTGGCTGGACCCTAGGTCCGCCCTGGCAGGACCGACCCGGACCGGGGAGCCGCCGGAGAACCATGGCCATGCCCGATCCAGGGCCTCGGGGCCTCGTGTTGCCTCGGCGCCATCCCTGGCTCCGCCGCCGATAGACCGCACCGCGCGGCTCGGCCTGGTGATCGGTGTGCTCAACGAGGCCCCCGTCCGCCTGGGAGTTCTCCGGCCACCGGGGCTTGGCGCCCTGCGGGGCCAGGGCCGAGGATGGATCGTGGCCGCCGCTTCGCCGCACCTCCACCCGCCGATGGCCCTGCGACTGCCGCCATTCCAGCCACTGCCCCCAGCCGACCCCTCCCAGCCCCTGCTGGAGGTGGCGGTGGCATCCCTGCAGCCCACCCAGCTCTGCGTGGGCCTGGCCGAGGTGCGCAGCCGCCAGGCCGACTTCGCGGCGGAGACCAGCGCCGAACGCCGCTCCTATCTGGGCAGCAAACCCGTGCCCCTGGTCCGCTCCCGAGCCGGAGCGTTGTGGATGGTGGACCGGCACCATCGCCTGCGGGCCCTGCTCGAACGCGAACCCGATGCCGTCGCCTTCGGTTATGTCGCCCTGGAGCTTGGCCACGAGGGGCGCGAGGCCGTGCTCGAGGAGCTGCAGGCTCGGGGCTGGCTGTATCTCCATGACGGCCGGGGGCAGGGGCCTGTCCCTCCCGCCGCCCTGCCCCATTCGCTGCTGGGCCTGCAGGACGACCCCTACCGCTCCCTGGTGTGGAAGCTCAAGAAGGAGGGGGTGATCGAAGCGGCGCCCCTGATTCCCTTCCATGAGTTCCGCTGGGGCGCCTGGCTGCGCAGCCGACCTCTGCCACCCTTCAGCTCCCTGCAGCTGGAGCCGGCCCTGCCGGCCGCCCGCAGCTTCGCCCGCTCCACGGCCGCCTCCCACCTCGCCGGCTGGATGGGCCGTGGCTAGAGAGGAGAGGAGAGGTGATCCCCCGGCCATGACCTACCGCCATCTGCTCGTGCCCATCGACGGTTCCGAGATGTCCGACCGGGCGGTGGCCAGGTCCGTCGAGCTGGCCGCCACCCTCGGGGCCCGGATCACCTTCTTCCATGCCGAGCCCGGTCTGCCGGTGGCGCTGGCGGGTTTGGGGGAACAGCTCGATCCACGCACCCTGGACATGCTGGTGAACGTCAACCGTGAACGGACGCGCCAGCTGCTGGGCGAGGCCTGCGCCGCCGCCGATGCCGCCGGGGTGAATGCCGACAGCCGCAGCGAGCTCAACCCCCTACCCTCGGAGGCGATTGTGGCGATGGCCAACGCGGTGGGGGCTGATCTGATCGTGATGGCCAGCCACGGCCGCCGCGGCCTGGGCGCCCTGCTGCTGGGGAGCGAAACGCAGAAGGTGCTCACCCACGCCGCCCAGCCGGTGCTGGTGCTGCGCTGAAGCGTCCGCGCCGCAGGCCGGTCGGAATGGACCAGTCCCGGCCGGGACTACGGTTTGGGGGCTCCCGCCACCACACCATGACCGCCTCCGAGCCTGGCCTCACCATCGCCAAGCTCGAGGCCGGCTATCCCCTCTATTGCAAGGCCCTGCGGCGCCTGGTGGTAGAGGGCGCCAGCCTTGAGAAAGCCCAGCGCACCGTCTGCTGGGAGCGACTCGAGATCCTGCACCGTTCCCTGCCGCGCCAATACCGCAATCCCCACACCCACTTCTCGATGCTGCAGCGGGAGTACGGCGGGGTGGCCTGAAGCGGCCCCGGCCGCCCACCGTGGCAGGGACACGCGCGGCAGGCGCGGGTCGCAACAACCCATTCGCTATTGAGAATCGCTTGCAATATTGCCGGATCGGGGGCTACGTTGCGAGCGATTCGCAACAGCGCCGTTTCTTCCTGCCCCATGGGCTCCCGATCCCCGTCCGAATCCGCCGTGGCCACGGTGCGCCTCCCCGCCGGCCAGAGCGTGCTGATCGACCCGAACCTGCGCCCCGATGCCAGCTGTCTGGAGGTGCTCGACGGCATGGCCCGCGTCTACTGCCCCTGCGAAGAAACCGAGGGCATGACCATCGCCTTCCTCCAGGCCGGCGATCAGCTGCGCACCGACCGCCTCTGCTCAGCGGGGGTGTGCGTGGAGGCGCTCACACCCCTGGCCTTCTCCACCGGCGCTCCGCGGGCGGGCGAAGGTCTCGATGCCGTCAACGAATGGACCCTGCAGCTCCTGCGCATCCGTCACCTCGGCAATGCCGAGCAGCGGCTGCACGCCCTGCTGGCCCTGCTCACGCTACGCATGGGACGCCGCTGCGGTGACTGGTGCCATCTCCCCTTCCGCCTCACCCATGAGCGCATCGGCGAACTGATCGGCACCACCCGGGTCACCACCACGCGCCTGATCACCCGCGTCCGCAAGGCGGGTCTGCTCGAGGCCCCCAGCAGCGAAGCCGGACTGCGGCTCGCGCCCGCCCTGATCGAGAACGGCCCCCTGGCCGCCTGAGTCTCCGGTTCGCCATCCCGCCCCCCTGCCATGTCGCGCGCCACCGGCCGTCCGGCCCCCCTCCCCCCCGCTGCACCCTCGCCCCTCACCCAGGCCAAGAAGAAGGGGTGCCGCCGCCGGAAGTGCTCGAACTGGAAGGGCGGCGACTGTCGCTGCGGCCGAAACTGAGCCCATGGGCGCCACCCTTCTTCGCCGTCGCCGGCTGCTGCAGCTCCTGGCCGGCGCCTGCCTCACACTCACAGGCCTGCGGCAACCTGGCATCGCCGGCGGCACCCGCACCCGCTTCCTCGCCGTGGCCGACTTCGGCAGCGGCGATGCCAACCAGCGGGCGGTGGGCCTGCAGATGGGCCGCGTGCACCAGGCCAGGCCCGTGGATCTGGTGATCCTGGGCGGCGACAACATCTATCCGGCGGGCGACATCGCCCAGGTGAAGGCCACCTTCGAGCGGCCCTACCGGGAGCTGCTGGCCGCCGGCGTGCCCTTCCACGCCGTGCTCGGCAACCACGACATCCGCACGGCGAACGGCCTTCCCCAGATCGCCTACCGACCCTTCGGCATGAAGGACCGCTACTACACGCTGCGCCAGGGGCCGGTGGAGTTCTTCATGCTCGACACCAACAGCAACGCCGACTGGGCGCGCCAGCTGCCCTGGCTGGAGGGGGCCCTGGGCCGCAGCACCGCTCCCTGGAAGGTGGTGGTGGGGCATCACCCCGTCTATGCCTCGGGCGTGTACGGCAACGACCCGGCCGCCATCCGCCGGCTCACGCCCCTGTTCCGACGCCACGGCGTGGCCCTGTACATCAACGGGCACGAACACCATTACGAGCGCAGCCGCCCCCTCAACGGCACCACCTACCTGATCGTGGGTGGCGGCGGCGCCCATCTGCGTCCGGTGGTGCCCTCCGCCAGCACGGCCTTCGCGCGCAGCACCTTCAGCTTCGCCGAGCTGGAGGCCTCCCCCACCAGCCTCACGATCACGGGCTGGGATGCGCAGGGACAACGGATCGACCAGACCCGGCTGGCCCTGCCTGGGCGCTGATGGCAACCGGGGCCGGCTGCCATGGCGCCCCTGAACGGGGGCGCGACACGACCAGGAACGGCGCCGCCACCATCACGGTGGCCCTGCTGGGCGCTCCCAACACAGGCAAGTCCACCCTCTACAACCGGCTCACCGGCGGCAATGCCCAGATCGCCAACTGGCCCGGGCTCACGGTGGAGCTGCTGCGGGGCCGGCTGCCTCCCGGCCCGGAGGGCCACCCCCGCCAGCTGGTGGACCTGCCCGGCATCCACGACCTGGAGGGCCACAGCGCCGACGAGGCACTCGTGCAGCAGTTCCTGCGGCTCACCCCACCCGATGTGGTGCTGCTGGTGATCAACGCCAGCCAGATCGCCAGCCAGCTGCGGCTGGTGCTGCAGCTGCTGGAGCTGGGCCTGCCGGCGCTGCTGGCCCTCAACATGAGCGATGAGGCCCGCCGGCTGGGGGTGCGCATCGACAGCGACGCCCTGGGGCACGCCCTGGGGATTCCGGTGGTGGCGATCAGCGCCAAGCGCGGCGAGGGCATCGACCGCCTGCTGCAGGGCCTCACCCTGGCCCGGGCGGCAAGCCGCGGCACGAAGTCTGTTTCTGCTCCCTCGCCCGATCCCGATCGGGAGGGGGACACCCTGCTGCGGCGCTGCGTGAGCCTGCCGCCCCGGCCGGTGCACCGCCGCACCCGCCGGATCGACCGGCTGCTCCTCCATCCCCTGGCGGGGTTGTTGGCCTTCCTGGGGATCGTGCTCGGGCTGTTCCAGCTGCTCTACGCCCTGGCGGCCCCGCTGCAGGCGCTCCTCGGGGCTCTGCTCGACACGGTGCAGACCGGGCTGCTCGAGCCCGCTCTGTGGGGGCTGGGGGCGCCGGATCTGCTGCGGGGCTTCCTGATCAACGGGGTGTGGATGGGGGTGGGCACCGTGGCCACCTTCCTGCCCCTGATCTTTCTCTTCTATCTGGTGATGGCGGTGGTGGAGGACTCGGGCTATCTCCCCCGGGCCGCCTTCCTGATGGATGGCTTCATGCATTGGCTGGGCCTCGACGGCCGCGCCTTCGTGCTGCAGGTGATGGGCTTCGGCTGCAACGTGCCCTCGATCATCGGCACCCGGGTGATCCGCGATCCGTCCCAGCGGCTGCTCACGATGCTGGTGATCCCCTTCGCCCTCTGCCAGGCCCGGCTCACCGTGTTCGTGTTCATGGCCGGCGCGTTCTTTCCCAGGCCCTGGTGGGCGCCCGGGCTGGTGGTCTTCGGGTTTTATCTGCTGAGTTTCGTGGCCGCGATCATCACCGGCCTGGTGTTCAAACGGGTGTTCCCCAGCCGCGAGGCGTTCGTGCTGGAACTGCCGCCCTACCGCAGCCCGAGCCTGGCCACGATTCTGCGGCGGGCCTGGGCGCAGATGCTCAGCTTCATGGCCACCACCCGGGTGTTCATCGTGGTGGGTGCGGCGGCGATCTGGCTGCTCACCAACCTTCCCCCGGGAGCGGCCGAGGGCTCGGGAACCAGCCTGGCTGGCGCCATCGGGCAGCTGTTCCAGCCCCTGCTCGGTCCGATCGGCATGAACCCCTCGCTCACCGTGACCCTGTTCTTCGGCTTCATCGCCAAGGAGATCCTGCTGGGTGCCATGGCGGTGATCTACCGGAGCAGCGAAACCGCCCTGGGATCGGTTCTGAGCGCAGCGATCACCCCCCTGCAGGCCCTCAGCTTCATGACCTTCGTGCTGCTCTACACCCCCTGCCTGGGCACGATCGCGGCCCAGCTCCAGGAGGCGCGCTCGCGGCGCTTTGCGCTGGTGTCGCTGGGCTGGTCTCTCAGCCTGGCCTGGCTGATGGCCCTGCTGGTGTTCCAGGGGGGACAACTGCTGGGGAGGCTCGCCTGAGGGCGTGCTGGAGGCAGGCTCGATCCGGAGCCCCTTGATCCGGAGCCGTTGCATCGGCCGGGCGGGGCCGGGAGCCAGCCCCTAGGCGCCAGCCGGGCTCACCGCCAGCTCGGCCGCATGTTCCCGGCGCAGCATGAACTCCAGGGCCCCGCAGGCCAGATGCAGGATTCCACCGGGGCGGCCCCGCCGCAGCACCTCCAAATGCACCCCGGGTTTCACACCCATGGCCAGAAGACGGCTGCGCAGCTGGGGATGGTCCGGGAGCGCCTCCACCCGCACCGCACAGCCTTCGTTGATCGAACTGAGTGGAACCACGAATTCCTGGAGAGATTCTCACCTTACCTGCGGGGCTGCGACGCGTGATCAGCTCAGCTGATCACGGTCACACGCAAGGCCGAAGGGCAGGTGGCTTCCGAACCGGCAGCATCCCCGCAAAGTTCGGCTCAGCATGGAACAACCGCCTCAGCTTCGTCGTCGCGGTTGTTCCTCTCAACAGTGGGTTTCCTGCTCGATCGCCTGGGCCACCAGGTTGAGCGCGATGTCGCGATGTCCGCCATTGCTGGAACGTGCCGCGGCCTGGGGGGAGGATTGGGCGGCGTAGGGGGAGAAGAGATCGTTCTGCATGTTCGGCTGGTTCGTCCGGGCGACAGCGGCGGACTTCACCGCGCCGACAGCGGAGGCGACACCGAAGGGCACCAGCTGGCGCAGCCGGGAGGTCTGGTCTGGAGGCTGTGGCGATTCATGGTGGTGGGTCGCGGGGCGATGCCGGTGGGGCAGGTCCCGGAGCCGCATCCGCCCCAACAGCCTGACCATTCCGATGGCAACCGGCAACCGGCAACCGGCAACCGGCAACCGGCAACCGGCAACCACTCCGCACCCCGAGCGGCCTTGAGCCCCTGGGATGGAGGGGAATCCACAACAGGACCCGCGGCTGCGACCAGAACGGCTTTCCGAAGCAGAGGGCGCCACCCCGATGCGGACCGTGGGGTCTTCGCCGTGCTGCTCAGTGCCGCCAAACCGATCTGGTCGTTGCCGCTGCCGGAGGCGTACGCCTCGCTCCAGAGCCGCGAGCAGGGCCTGAGCAGCGCCGAGGCCGCCGAGCGCCTCGCTGCGCTTCGGGGCGAACCGGCTGCCGCCCCTGACGCGCCGGCCGCTGACACTGCGCTTCACCGACCAGCTGGTGCACTTGATGGCCCTGCTGCTGTGGTTGGCCGGCCTCCTGGCCTTCATCGCCCAGGCTCCGCAGCTTGGCTGGGCGATCCGGGCGCTGATCCTGATCAACGCCGTGTTCTCGTTCTGGCAGGAGTTCAAGGCGGAGCGCCCCCTGCAGGCCCTGGCCGGCAACCTGCCGCCCCCGGTGGGGGTGTGGCGCGACGGCCGTCTCCAGGAGCTCAGGGCCGACCAGCTGGTGTGCGGCGACCGGGTGGCCCTGGAGGAGGGCGATCAGGAGCCGCCTCACTGTCGGGTGGTGGAGGCCGATCAGCTCTACGTGGATCTCTCGGTGCTCACCGGCGAGTCGCTGCCGGTGGTTCGCGACGTGGACCCCCAGCCCCGGGAGGGCATTCCCACCCGGGAGCGCACCAATCTGCTGCTGGCCGGCAGCACGGTGGCCTCGGGCCGCGGCGAGGGCTGGCGTATGCCACCGGCTCGGAAACGGCGTCCGGCCAGGTGGCCCATCTCACCGTCACCACGGCCCGCACCACCAGCACCCTGGAGGTGCAGATCCGGCGCAATGTGCATTCGATCACGCTGATCGCCCTCGGCACGGGCCTGGTCAGCTTCGTGCTCAGCGTGCTGACGGCCCAGGCGATCGCCTGCCAGATCGGCCTGCTCCACCCCCGCCGGGGACGGCGGCGGCCTCCTCCCGCAGTGGCGGCGGCAACGGCAGCGACACCAGCCAGGGCCATGGCACGGGCACGGAGGCCGATGCGGCGCGGGTGATCGAGGGCTCGATGCTGGCCTCGATCAGCGCCCTGATCCTGGTGCCGGCTCTGGGCCGCCTCTTCAACATGGCGCCGTTCCCGGCTCCGTTCCTGGGCTGGATGCTGCTGGCGCCGCTCACGATGGTGCTGGCCGAAGATCTGCGCAGGCTCTGGCTGCGGCGGCAGCACCGAGGGCGCACAGCAACGTCAGCCCCAGCAGGGGCACCTGGGCGCGGCTGAGGGGAGCCATCGCCAGCCAGGGGGCGGCTGCGGCGATCGCCAGCAGCAGTTGCCACAGCCCGAACCCGAGCAGAGGGCCCAGGAGGGGCCGCCCCCCCTGCTGCCGCCCGGTATCCCGGAGGTTGAGCCACACCAGCCCGCCACCGGCCAGCAGCAGCAGCGACACCACGAGCGTGCGCCGCGACGCTTCCTCCACACCGGGCCAGAAGGCCAGCACCAGAACCGCCAGCGTCAGTGCCAGACCCTGCAGCAGGGCCAGGCGCCAGGTGGCAGGGCAGATCAGCGGGGCCTCGGGCGGCCGGGGCGGCCGGTTGAGCAGAGAGCGGCCGCCGGGCTGGGCCTCGAACACCACGGTGCAGGCCGGGTCGATCACCAGGTGCAGCAGGGCGATGTGCACCGGCAGAAGCAGCAGGGGCTGGCCCGGAAGCAGCAGGGGCAGCAGGCCCAGCACCGCGATCGGCAGGTGCACCGCCAGGGTGTAGCCCAGGGCTGCCTGCAGGTTGGCATGCACGCGCCGGCCCAGCTGCAGCGCCGCCACCAGATCGGCGAAGGTGTCGCGCAGCAGCACCAGATCCGCGGCCTCCCGGGCCACCGCCGTGCCCCGCCGCCCCATCGCCACGCCGATGTCGGCGGCCCGCAGGGCGGGGGCGTCATTGACGCCGTCGCCGGTCATGGCCACCACCTCGCCGGCGGCCTGGAGGGCCTGCACCAGGGCCAGCTTCTGCTGCGGCAGCACCCGCGCGAACACACGCACACCGGCGATCCGCCGCGCCAGCTCCGCCGGGGCCATGGGCTCGAGATCCCCGCCGCAGAGAACCGCCCCAGGAGGCAGCCCGGCCTGGTCGGCGATCGCGCGGGCTGTGGCCGGTCCGTCGCCGGTGAGCATCACCACGCTCACCCCGGCGGCCCGGGCCACCGCGATCGCCTCGGGCACCTCGGGCCGCAGCGGATCGGCCAGCCCGATCAGGCCCACCGGCGCGAAGCGGAAGTCGTGCACCCGCGCGGGGGCGGCGCCATCCTCAGGTGGTTCCCCATGCTGGGGAGCACCCCTGGGCCCGGACGCAACCGCCAGCACCCGCAGGCCCTCGCCGGCCAGGTCGGCGGCAGCGGCCAGCAGGGAGCGGGTCTCAGCCGGCTCGAGGTGGCAGAGGTCGGCAATGGCCTCGGGCGCGCCCTTGGCGGCCAGCTGCCGCTCGCCGGCGGCATCGCGCCACAGTCGCGAGAACACCAGCAGGTTTCCCTGCAACGGGTACTCCCGCTCCAGCGGCCAGTCGGGATGGAGATGCTCGCTGCCCCCGAGCTCCTGCGCCGCCAGCCGCTGGATCGCCAGCTCCATCGCATCCACCGGATCGCCGCGGCTGGCCAGCACCGCCAGCTCCAGCAGCCGGTGCCAGGGCTCCTCCAGGGCCATACCCGCACGCCAGTCGGCCCGCTCGGGCCAGGTGCAGAGCCGCTGCACCGCCATGCGGTTCTGGGTGAGGGTGCCGGTCTTGTCGACCGCCAGCACGGTGGCGCTGCCCAGGCTCTCCACCGCGGCGGGGCTGCGGGCCAGCACCCCCTGGCGCCCCAGCCGCAGCGCTCCGAGGGCCAGGAACAGGGCCAGAACCACCGGAATCTCATTGGGCAGCACCGCCAGGGCGAGGGCCAGGGCGGCGAGCAGGGCCTGGGGCCAGTCGCCGCTCAGCCCGCCCCGCAGCAACGCCAGGCAGGCGCACAGGGCCAGCGCCGCCAGGGTGAGCCGGCCGGTGAGCCGGCGGGTCTGGCGCTGCAGACGGGTGGGGGGCGGCTGCAGCCGGGCCAGGCTGAGGCCGATCCGCCCCAGCTCGGTGGCCTCCGCCACCGCCTGCACCACAGCCCAGCCGCGGCCGCCGGCCACCAGCGAACCGGCCAGCACCGGCTCACCGGCCTGGCGCGCCACCGGCAACGACTCGCCGGTGAGCAGCGACTCATCCAGCCACAGTCCCACCGCCTCCTCGAGCCGGGCGTCGGCGGCCACCCGGTCGCCCTCCTCCAGCCGCAGCCGATCCCCCAGCCGCACCTGCTCGGGCGGCAGCGCCAGCTCCGCCCCGGCCCGGATCACCCGGGCCAGGGGCGCCGAGAGCCGGGCCAGCTCGGCCAGGGCCCGGTTGCTGCGCTGCTGCTGCCAGGCATCGCTGCCGCTGATCGCGGCCACGAACACCAGCAGCACCGCGGCCTCATGCCATTCGCCCAGCAGCCCATAGAGCAGGGCGCAGGCCAGCAGCAGCAGATTGGTGGGGTCGAGCAGTGCCGTCACGCAGCTGCAGGGGGGGACGGTTGCAGCCGCTGGTGCGGGCGCGGAGCAGGGCGGCCGGCCGGGCCTGGGCCAGGACCTGACTCAGGGCCATGGATGGGAACGGGCATCGACCGACCGGCCGGGGTATCCCTCCGGCCTAGCCACGAACGGGGGCGGCGCCAGCCCGGCGCGGCGAACCGCTCGAGCGACGGCGATCGGAGAGGCTGGTGGAGCGTTCCGCAACCCGCCATGGCCGGCGCTCCGCCGGAATCCCGGTTCGATTCCGGGGCCCTGCCGGCCTGGCGCCCGCTGCTGCGCGCCGCCCGGCAACGGGAGGGCCGCGCGCCCGCCGCCGGCTGGCTGCAGCTGGCCAGCGTGGCGGCCGACGGCACGCCCCGGGTGCGCACCCTGGTGTTCCGGGGCTGGGCCGCAGCCACCAGCCTGGATCTGCTCACCGACGCCCGCAGTGCCAAGCCGGCCGAGCTGGCTTGCCAGCCGGCGCTGGAGCTGTGCTGGCTCCTGCCCAGGGCCCGCAGCCAGTTCCGCCTGGGGGGCTGCCTGCTCACCCTGGCGGCGGCCGAGCTGGAGCGGGAGCGGCAGCGCCACTGGCTCGCACTCAGCGCCACGGGGCGGGCTCCGTGGGGATGGCCGGATCCCGGCACCCCCTGGGATGGCAGCGGAGCCTTTCCCGCCGAACTGGCCGACAAGACGCCGCTGCCCCCCCACTTCCAGCTGCTGCGCATCGGCCTGCGCCAGGTGGAGCTGCTCGAGCTCCTGGGCCATCCCCACCGCCGCCGCCGCTGGCGAGCCTGCGAGCAGTGGCGCGAGGAACGGCTCAATCCCTGAGTCCATGAGCGCCACCAGCGCCCCTGGGCGGGCCTCTGCCGGGCGGCGCGGCCCCGCCCTCAGCCGAGCCAGGGATGCCAGTGGCAGAGGGGGCCCTGGCCGCCGCCGATCGCCAGGGCGTGGCGCAGGCCCCCATCCACGTAGCGCTTCGCCTGGCGCACCGCCTCCGGCAGGGGCAGGCCCCGGGCGCGGCCGGCGGTGATCGCCGCCGCCAGGGTGCAGCCGCTGCCGTGGGTGTGGGGGGTGTCCTGCGCTGGCTCCTGGAGCCAGGTTCCGGCCTCACCCGCCCGCAGCAGGTAGTCGCGGCCCCGCAGCTCCGGCAGGCCGCCGCCCTTGATCAGAACCGCCGCCGCACCCCGCTCCACCAGCACGGCCGCCGCCCGTTCCACCCCGGCCGCCCCGGTGATCGGCATTCCGCTCAGCAGGCGGGCCTCCTGCAGATTGGGGGTGATCAGCTCGGCCAGGGGCAGCAGGCAGCGGCCGTAGGCCTCGATCGCCTCCGGCTCCAGCAGCACCGCCCCGGCCCGCGACACCATCACCGGATCGACCAGCCGCGGGATCGCCAGGGGGGCGATGGCGGCGGCCGTGGCCTCGATCAGCGCGCGGTTGAGCAGCATGCCGGTCTTGAGGGCCGCCACCGCCAGGTCGCCGCACACTGCCTCGATCTGGGCCGTGAGCGCGGCGGCGGGCAGGCCATCCACCCGGCTGACGCCGCGGGTGTTCTGGGCCGTCACGCAGGTGAGGGCGCTGCAGCCATGCACCTGCAAGGCGGTGAAGGTCTTGAGATCGGCCTGGATGCCGGCGCCGCCGCCGGAGTCGCTGCCACCGATCGTGAGGGCGATCGCGGGAACCATGGCGGCCACGGCGGCAGGAGCACCATCCTGCGTGCGGCCGGCCCGCATCTGCTGACATCGGCCGCCGCCGGCTCGCCGGGTCCGATCCGGCTCTCCGCACAGGCCGGACCAGGGTCCGGCCACGGGCCATAGCGTTGCCCTGTGCCCGCGGCTCCATCGGCAGCAGGTTCCCACCGCCCTGCGCCCCATGGAACGGTTCTTCCTGGAGCTTGACCCACCGGAGGAGGTGATGCGTCACTGGCCCCACGTGGTGATCGTGGGCGGTGGCTTCGCCGGGCTCAAGGCCTGCCACGGGCTCGCCCGTCAGCCGGTGCGGGTGACCCTGATCGACAAGCGCAACTTCAACCTGTTCCAGCCCCTGCTGTACCAGGTGGCCTCCGGCCTGGTGTCGGAGGCCGACGTGGCCTCTCCCCTGCGCCAGATGGTGGGCCAGGCCCCGAATGTGCAGATCCTGCTGGGGGAGGTGAGCGACATCGATGTGGAAGCGCGTGCGGTGGTGTTCAACGATCAGCGCTACGGCTACGACCAGCTGATCCTGGCCACCGGATCGGGCAGCACCTACTTCGGCAGGGAGGACTGGCGACCGCTGGCGCCGCCGATGAAGATTCTTGAGCACGCCGGTGAGATCCGGCGGCGCCTGCTGATGGCCCTCGAGGAAGCCGAGCAGACCCTGGATCCGGAGCGTCGCCGCTTCCTGCAGACGGTGGTGGTGGTGGGGGCCGGACCGGCCGGCTGCGAGCTGGCAGGGTCGCTGGTGGAGCTGATGCAGCGGGCGGTACGGCGCGAGTTCAAGCAGCTCAGCCCCGATCTCTGCCGTGTGATCCTGGTCGACGTGGTCGACCGGGTGCTGCCGACGATGGCGGAGGCCCTCTCGGGCGCGGCCGCGGATCATCTGGCGCGCGCCGGGGTGGTGCTGCGTCTCGGCACGAAGGTGGAGTCGATCGCCCCGGGGCGCGTCAGCCTGCGCCGGGTGGGGGGCAAAGCCGGGCAGGAGGGGGAGGCGGAGGCGGAGGAGCTGCAGGCGGCCACGATCTGCTGGACCGCCGGGGTGCGAGCCTCCCGGCTGGGGAAGCTCCTGGCCGAACGCTGCGGCTGCCCGGTGGACCGGGGAGGGAGGCTGGTGGTGGAGCCCGATTTCTCGATCCCCGGTCATCCGGAGATCCGGGCGGTGGGGGATCTGTGCTGCTACTTCCACACGGCCACGGCCCAGTCCCTGCCTGGCATGGCCGGTCCTGCGGTGCAGATGGGCGGCTGGGTTGCCCGCGACATCCTGGCCCACCTGAAGGGCACGACCTGCGAGCCCTTCCGCTGGCTGGATCTGGGCAGCATGGCCGTGATCGGTCCCTGGTATGCGGTGGCCGACCTGCGCGGCTGGCACGTCACCGGGCTGGTGGGCTGGATGCTGTGGGCGCTGGCTCACCTGGCGTTCATTCCCGACACCGAGAACCGCATCGCGCTGTTCAGCAAATGGATGTGGCAGATCGCCACCCGCCAGCGCACCGCGCTGCTGATCACCGGCCGCCCCGATCAGCACATCGGCGTGGATGTGGGCCTCTATCGCGCTGAACTGGCCGAATGAACGGCCCGCCCGCTCCGCAGCGGCGCCCGGTTCCGGTCTGCTCCGGCAGTCCTCAGTCGAGGCTGAGGCCCAGCAGAGCCAGCACCTGGCCCCCGGGGCCACGTCCCGTGAGCCATTCCCCCACCAGCGCCGCCACGAAGCCCAGCATCGCCACCCGGCCGTTCAGCAGCTCCACCGCCGCCAGAGCCGATCGGTTCCAGGGTCTGTGCGTGGTGAGTCCTGCGCCGAAGCGCTCGTAGGGGAGGTAGGCATACGCCCCGTCGATGGGAGCCTCCGGCCGGGAGCCTGGGGCCTGAGCGCCGTCGTGGTTTAGGCCAGCAACGATCCTGCCGTCCCGGCTGGAGGCAAGGGCCGCGGACTCGTCCGGGCTCGAGGGGTTGCAGAGACGATCGTTCGCCATCGGGGGCCACCGTGTTGGCGCGAGCCTATGGCCCTGGCACGGGTCAAGGGGGGCCGGGGCGGTATTCGGGCTCCTGCTGGAGGGGAGTGGCACTGATCAGCGCTGCTGAGCGATCGACTTTTCCCCGGCTGCGGGCCGGTTTCCCGCGGTCTCAGCCCGGGTTTTCCCCACGCCCTCTGGCCAGCTGCGCAGTCGGCGCCGCTCCTGGCCGCCGCCGCCGGGGAAAGATTGCCTTCCCCTTGACCGGCGTCGGCCCCTGACCCCAGCCGGGCGGGGCGGAGCGGGGCGGGAGTGCAACCGGCTGCAGCCAGACGGGTCGCAGCATGAGCCCCATCCAACTCAGGCCGCCGGCGCCCCTTTGACGGCCCAGGCCTCGCCGTGGCGTGATGGTGGTGCATCGCCCGCCCCGCATGAGCCAGATCCCTCCCAGCGCCCCCGGCACCGTGAGTGTGGTGAACGAGTTCCCCGAAGATCTGCATCGGGCGATGGTCGGCTTCATCAGCGGGCACCCCCAGTGGGATCAATACCGCCTGATGCAGGCAGCCCTGGCAGGATTCCTGTTCCAGCACGGCTGCCAGGAGCGAGCCGTGGCGCGTCACTACCTCGATGGCCTGTTCCGCCGCTCGGCAGGGGCGGGGCGGCCATCAGTGACATCAGCGGAATAAATAGTTGCGGCATTGACCGATAAGCCCGAGATGGATACTTTTGCGGTCCCCACCTCCGCCGCCATGGGCGCCACTCCGCTGGTTTCGAACATCGACCAAGCCGCCAGCCATGAGCGGGGTTCCCCCTCCGCACCACCCAACCCGGCCGCGACGCCCTGGCATCAACTCTTCCGTCGCCCCCAGATCGTCCAGGCGCTCGAGGCGGTTCAGGACCTGATCGCCGTATCGCTGTGCATGGGGCTGTTCTGTGTGATGGCCCTGCAGCTCAAGGCGATCTTCACCTCCCTGCTGGCCACCCCCCAGTTTCACGCGATCACGGCCGACATCCTGTTCATCCTGATCCTGGTGGAACTGTTCCGTCTGCTGATCATCTATCTTCAGGAACAGCGCGTTTCGATCGGGGTTTCCGTGGAGATCGCGATTGTTTCGGTGCTGCGCGAAGTTATCGTCAATGGTGTTCTGGAAACCGAGTGGCAACAGATTCTGGCCGTGTGTATGTTTCTCGCCACAGCCGCGCTGCTGATGGTGGTGCGGGTGTGGCTGCCACCCACGTTCGAAGGGGTGGATCCCGAAGCCCAGGTGTCGGCGCGGCTGCGAATCAACCAGAGGTCCGAACATTGAAATGGCAGGTCTGAGGTCCGAAGCCTTCACCGAGCGACCACGAGCCAGTGATCTGATCATCAGATTTCTTGACATCACTGAGTAGAGCTGAGTGATGCCCCCGGGAAAGCCAAGGTGGTGCATCAATCGGTGTTTCCAAGAAGCCCTGAACCACAGGAGCGAAGGAAGCGTGGGCATCAGGAGCGATGAGAGATATGGATAAAAGGACCGAAAAGAGCACCCATTCTCTTTTTCGAGACGAAACATCAGGGAGACCCTGGTCAACAAGCCTGACCAGGGTGATCCCAGCTTCCTCTCATTCAGAAGCAACACGTTCAGCGCTGATCGGGTGCCGATGACCCTGATTTGCCTCTTTGCCAGCTGAATCACGTTCATCATCCACAGCGCTCTGGCACGGTGATTCTTCGCTGGCGGGCACGAAGTGGCTCACCGGCGTCTTCATGCTCAAGGGGCACTGTTCAGCAGGGGAAGAGGCATGAACCATCAGCCATCAGGCTGCATCCAAAGGCTCGCAGAAGGAAAGGCAAGTACGCCCTGGCACTCACCGGGAGTGCGGCAACAGCGCCTATCACTTCACCGAGAGCGGGCCTGCTCTGCAGGATCCGTGGTGGCGGTCAGCCCTGCCAGAGGGTCAGCCAGCTTTCGGGAATCTCGCTGCTGTAGTCGTTGGTGCGCGCAAACTCGAACGGCCCCGCCAGCGATCCCCACACCTGTGCGTGGGTGCTGGGATCGTGGCCGGTGTCGATGGTGCGCATGCCGCGGGGATCCAGCTCCAGCCTGCTGACCAGGTAGGTGGTGGTGCCCTTGCGCTCCACCATGCAGCGGCAGCCAGGTTCCACCTCGCCCACGAATCCGTCGCCCTGTTCGCGCACCACATAGGCGCAGCCTTCGAGCGGGAGCAGATCATCGGGGCGGATGCGCTGCCGTCGCTCGGAATCTTCGACGGCGCCCCAGAAGCGCTCGTCGCTGGCGAGTGCCTGATTGTGAATCACGATGTCGCTCCCCAGGCGTTCGGCGCGCAGCACGCGGATGCGGTAGGGCGCGGCGGGATTGATCGCGTAGCTCTGCTCCAGCAGCAAGGACCCCGGCGCCAGCTGGGGAAGCGGGCGCAACTTCACCAGGATGTGGGCGTAGAGCGGCGGGTTTTCGAAGGCCTGTTCCTGGTTGCTGAAGCCGGCGCTGAGCAGGCGCACCAGCCGGGTGAGGGGATCAGCCATTGGCGAACGCTACAGCCCAAGCAGCCGCAGGCGGAAGCGACCGACCTGTTCGGCCAGAGCGGGCTCGTTGCGGCGGAAGGGGTGCTCCGCCAGCTCGGCAAGGATCAGCGGCAGCTTCTCCTCCGCCGTCAGCCCATGGCCGGGATTGCGCGCACTGTGCCGATGCCATGCCTCATCGAACGCCTGGGCAAAACTATCGGCGTTGTTGAGTATCAGAGGGCCATCCCGTTGGCTGGGTGGCTGCATGGACGGGCGCTGCCTGAGGTGGGAGGATGCCAGGACCCAGATTTGAACTGGGGACACGGCGATTTTCAGTCGCCTGCTCTACCAACTGAGCTATCCCGGCCTGTCGCCAACGCGACGCGTCAACTGTAGATCACGGCCTCGCCGCTGCCGCCCGGACGGCGTGCGGGCCAGGCAGGCCAGCCCGATCAGGCGCCAGCCGGCCTGTTGCAGGCTGAGGCTCGCGGCGCCGGCCGTGGCCCCCGTGGTGAGGATGTCGTCCACAAGCAGCACCGGCGGGCGAGGGCTGCGTTGCCACCAGGACGGGGGGCTGGCCAGAAACGCCCCCTCCTGGTTGGCCAGTCGCAGCTGCCGCCCCAGGTGGTGCTGCCCCAGCACCGGTCTGCTGCGCCGCAGGATCTGCGGCTGCAGGTGCCATCCCAGGCGCGCGGCGAGGCCCCGCGCCAGCAGCGAAGGCAGGGGATTGGCCCGCCGCTTCCAGCTCGGGACAGGCACCAGCAGCCCCGCCTGGGTGAAGCTGGCCGTGGCCTGCTCCAGGCGAGGCAGCAGGGCCGCGAGCCAGGGCTCCAGCAGCGCCGGGTTGGGCTGGTCGCGAAGCCGCAGCAGCTGGCGGCGGGGCTCAGCCTGGTAGAGCCCGGCAGCCCACCAGGGCAGGGGGCCGTTGCCCTCCAGCCCCTCAAGAGCGTCGGCCCAGACCGAGCCGGCGGCGGAGGGGCCGGGTCTGCTCAGCCAGTCGAGCAGCGCCCCTCCCCAAACCATGGATGCCATCGGAACGGGGCGGTTGCCCTCAGCATTCCCACGCCAGGCCCGTCACTCCCTGGGCATGGCGCGCAGCATCGCCACCAGGGTGCGGTGGGCATCCTCGCTGTCGCTGAGCGGGTGGTCGAATCCCACCTCCAGCAGGGTGCCATCCACGTCCAGATCCATGGCCTCGGGCCTGACGGCCACCATCCGGGCCTGGCAGGGGTTCTGCACGCCGCCGTAGTGCCGCGCATAGGCGAGAACGGCGTCGGCATGGTCGTCGTTCATGTGCTGACAGATCCGGGCGCTCACGGCGGGAGTGAGGGGGTCGGCGGCCATGATCGCGGGGAATGCTGGACGGATTCTGGAGCGGTTCAGGCCCCGGTGCCGAAGCGCTGCCAGAGCAGCAGGCCGAGCCGCACCGCACTGAAGCCCACATAGCCGGCTAGCACCACGAACAGACCCAGGGAGATCCAGGTTCGGAGGCGTTCGTTCATGGAGCGTCCAGGGCGGATGCCGCCAGTCTGGCCATGCCCAGGGCGGGGCTCAATCCGGGCCGGTTCAGCACCGGCACCTGCAGCAAGCGCTGTCGGATCGCCCGCCACTGGGGATTGCGGGCGCCGCCGCCCAGGCTGATCACCCGCCGCAGGCGCGGTGCCCCCAGGGCCTCCAGTCGCCTCCAGCCGGCCAGCTCGATCGCCGCCAGTCCCTCCAGCAGTGCCTGCAGGTAGAGGCTGTCGCTCACCGGCCGCGGGCCCAGCACCGGCTCCAGGTGTGGATCGTCGAGCGGGAACCGCTCGCCTGGGGCCGGCAGGGGCCGCAGCGCCAGCCCACTCGCCCGGCGCGGATCGATCTGGCGGCTGAGGTCGGCCAGCTCGGCCTCGCTGAAGAAGCGGCGCAGCACCCCGGCGCCGGCGTTGGAGGAGCCGCCCACGAGCCAGCGGCCGGCGATGCGATGACAACTGATGCCGGGGCCCTGAATCGGTCGCTCGCAGAAGCATTTCAACACCAGGGTGGTGCCCAGCACCGTGACACCGTCACGGGCAGCGGGGTCGGCGGCGATCACGGCGGCGTTGGCGTCGGTGCTGCCGGC